>CXWL01114429.1_pt1 | contig 19741 bp, 10 predicted proteins | sample 590931 | NCBI WGS metagenome assembly CXWL01 (sample SAMEA3498368, study PRJEB10139) | groundwater metagenome | biome: water well; material: biofilm material | place: Germany | collected 2015-04-27 | reverse complement strand
CTGGTTGGTGTACGGCGGATCCTGGTCGAACAGGTTCTTCACGCCGGCCGTGAAGTCGACGTTTTTGTTGCCCGTGTAGGTGCCCGACAGGGTCCACATCGACCAGTGCTTGACCGTGCGCTCGAACTCGGGATCGACCGCGTTCTGGTCGATATAGTGCGAGTTGTAGCGGTTGACCAGGTTCACCGTCCAGTCGCCCTGGGTCCACCCCAGCGACAGGTTGTGGCGCCAGCGGAACACCGGGGTGGCGTCGGCGTAGCGTCCGGCGTTGTGGATGAACGGGCCGCCGCGCTCGTTCTGGTAGTCGTAGCGGTTGACGTAGGTGCCGTCCATGTTGATGGTGAAACTGCCCCACGGGTTCTTCGGCAGGCGCCACAACAGCGAAATGTCGAGTCCGCGCGTCTTCACTTCGCCCAGGTTGGAGGTGGCGTCGCTGACGAAGTCGAGCCGGGTGCCGGCGGCGTTGTAGTGGAACAGGTCGATGTATTTCGGGATGTCGCCGAAAATGCTCTGCTCGGCCAGCGGACCGATCTTGTCCTTGAGCAGGATGTCCCAGTAGTCGACCGAGAAGGTCACCGTTGGAATCGGTTCGAACACCACGCCGAAGCTGTAGGTGCGCGACTTTTCCGGGGTCAGGTTGGGATTGCCGCCCTGCTGGAGAAATTGCTGCTGGGCGCAGGCGATGTTGGGATCGGCGCCGGGCACCGGCACGCCGCCCGGGCACAGGCGCGGATCGTCATGCGGGTCGGAACTGAACGTCACCGCCAGCGGGCCGAACAGGTCGAACAGGGTCGGCGCGCGGAAGCCGCGGTTGTACGAGCCGCGCAGCAGCGCCTGCTTGGTCGGCTGGTATTTCACCGCCACCTTCGGGTCGAAGCGGCCGCCGACGTCGCTGTAATGGTCGTAGCGCCCCGCCGCGTTCAGTTCCAGGTCCTTGATGATTGGCACGTTGAACTCGGTGAAGACGGCGCCGATGCTGCGCGATCCGGCCTGGTCGAGCGTGTTGGACAAACCCGAACTCGAGGCCTGGCTGGCGAGCGGACGGTTGACGGTGTAGGTGGCCTTGTCGTGGCGCCACTCGGCGCCGATGGCGAAGCCGAGCGCGCCGGCCGGCAGGGTCATCAGGTCGCGGCTGGCGTGGAAGTCGATCGCGCCGCTGTTGATGCGGGCGTCGAGGACGCGGCCGATCAGCAGCGAATTGTTGAGGTAGGCGAGCCCGGCCGGGGTTTGCGCGCCGAACGGGTTCAGCACGCCGCTGCCGACGCCGTCGATGATGCGCTGGTCGATCACGTAGCCGCCGGTGAAGGTGCTGTTGGCGCGCCCGACCGCGTACGAGACAGCGGTGCTGTAGTCCCAGCCGTTCAGTGCGCCGTCCAGGCTGCCCAGCAGGCGGTCCGTCATGCTGGCGTCGAACTGCTGGCGGCGCCCGGTTTCCTGTGGCCGCCAGCTGATCGACAAGGGCTCGCCGGTCAGGCCGGGGAACGCCGGCACGCCGGCCGGCCCACCCGGGTAGAACGGGCTCGAGCCGAACATGGTGATGCCGATGTTGCTCATCGGCGGCGGCGCCACGCGCGACACGTTGGTGCTGCGGCTGTGCAGGTATTCGATGGCGCCGGTCAGGTCGGCATTGAACTTGCGGTTGAAGCGGCCCAGCACGCTCAACTGGTTGGTCTTGGGGATCAGGTCGATGTCGCGCGTGTAATCGTAGCGGCAGGTCGGCGACGAGTCGGACGGCACCGACTTCGGCGGCCGGCAGCCGCTGGCGAAGTAGGGGTTGCCGGTGATGCCGTTGTCGGAAAAGAAGTTGGCGGGGAACGGCGTGCCACTGGTCTGGCTGACGCCGAACTCGGGGCGGATGCCGGTGCTGGCATACGAACGGTCGAGCGCGGTCAGGGCGGTCTGCTGGTGCCAGTCGACGACGCCGAACATGTTGTAGCCGTCGTTGGCGAGGTCGCCCCAGCCGCCGGCGACGTTGAGGCGCTGCTCGGCGCCGCCGCCGCTGCGCAGCGGCTCGTAGGCCTCGAACGTGGCGGTGACGCGCTTGACCGACTTTTTGGTGATGAAGTTGATCACGCCGCCGATGGCGTCGGTGCCGTAGATGGCCGAGGCGCCGTCGCGCAGCACTTCGACNNACCAGCGTCTTGTCGCCGCCGAGGCCGCGCAGGTCGGCCACCGCGCGCCCGCCGGTGCCGGCGCCGACCGATTGCGAGGCGCCGGTCGAGGTCTGGTTCATCGGGATCGTGTTGAGCACGTCCTGGGCGGTGGTCAGCCCCTGCCTGGCGAAATCGCTGGCGCGCAAGGTGGTGATCGGCAGCGACGTTTCCGAGGCCAGCCGCTTGATCGAGGAGCCGGTGATCTCGACCCGCGCAATGGGCTGGGGCTGGTCTTCCTGGCCGTGCGCGGGCACGGCGAGCATGGCAAACCCGGCGGCGGCGCCGCCGGCGAACAGCCGGCGCAGCGAACGGGACAAGACGGTTTCTTTCATGTCGAACTCCAAGGATGAGGGCTGGCACCGGCCGCAAGGGGCGAGCGCGGGTGCATGAATGTTGATCCGGCCCAACAAATCCACGCGGAAAGCTTGTTCCTGATCAAGCACAACCGCGCGGATCGGCGCTGGGGTGTCAGGTGTCAGAGTCTTGCATCCGCGACCTTGGCTCGGCTGATCTGCGTCAATCGTGTCGGAATCACGGCGCCACTGTCGGATTGGCGCAACCTTGTTGCCGCCCGCTTGGGCGCAGGTCGCCGGACAAAGCGCTTGCCAAGCCGCGTTCATTGTTGCTATAGTCGTTCAAACGAATTCGGAATCTGCCATGCACTGTGTGATGTTTTTTACCCGCCATTTTTACTTTAGCGATTCCAGCCCCGAGGCGGTGGAGTAGCGGCAGGTTCACGCAAGTGCAAGAACCAGATCCAGCAAAACTTCGAAAAACCGCCAGCGATGGCGGTTTTTTTTTATCCCTGCATACCGCAACCTTGACCCCGGAGAACCGCATGCCACGCACCGACGATTTACGCATCCGCGAAATGAAGGAACTGACGCCGCCCTCGCACCTGATCCGCGAGTTTGCCTGCAGCGAGGCGGCCGGCCAGACGGCATCGGCGGCGCGGGTGGCGCTGCACCGCATCCTGCACGGCCAGGACGACCGCCTGATGGTGGTGATCGGGCCGTGCTCGATCCATGATCCGAAGGCGGCAATGGAGTACGCGCAGCGCCTGGCGAAGGAACGCGTGCGGCTCGGCGCCGACCTCGAGATCGTGATGCGGGTGTATTTCGAGAAGCCGCGCACCACGGTCGGCTGGAAGGGCCTGATCAACGACCCCTACATGGACAACAGCTTTCGCATCAACGACGGCCTGCGCATGGCGCGCGAGCTGCTGCGCGCCATTAACGAGCTGGGTCTGCCGGCCGGCACCGAATTTCTCGACGTCATCAGCCCGCAGTACATCGCCGACCTGGTCAGCTGGGGCGCGATCGGCGCCCGCACCACCGAGTCGCAGGTGCACCGCGAGCTCGCCTCGGGCCTGTCGTGCCCGGTCGGCTTCAAGAACGGCACCGACGGCAACATCAAGATCGCCGTCGAGGCGATCAAGGCGGCCTCGCAGCCGCACCATTTCCTGTCGGTGACCAAGGGCGGCCATTCGGCCATCGTGTCGACCAACGGCAACGAGGACTGCCACATCATCCTGCGCGGCGGCAAGGCGCCGAACTACGACGCCGCCAGCGTCGAGGACGCCTGCCGCCAGATGGCCGCGCAGGGGCTGGCGGCGCGCCTGATGATCGACGCTTCGCATGCCAACAGTTCGAAGAAGCCGGAGAACCAGGTGCCGGTGTGCGCCGACATCGGCGCCCAGGTGGCGGCCGGCGACGACCGCATCGTCGGCGTGATGGTCGAGTCGAACCTGGTCGGCGGGCGCCAGGACCTGGTGCCGGGCAAGGAGCTGGTCTATGGACAGTCGGTCACCGACGGCTGCATCGACTGGGAGCAGAGCGTGACGGTGCTGGAAGGATTGGCGCAAGCGGTGCGCGAGCGGCGCTTGCGGCGCGAATAATCCCCCCATCTGCCGCCCAGGACGGTGTGCGGTGATTTGTCAAATCCGCATGCCGCACATATGCACATTGTTGTTTAATTGCACAATTTCACGCTGCGTATTGACACTCTTTACGCGATCATGCTTCCATCATCGTGTCGCCAGGTTGTCTATGAGACTTCTTGCCTTGGCGATCAGCATGGGGGTTCTCCCGCTGAAAAAATATAATTAAAAGGGACACAAAAAATGATCAAAGAAAGAATGCTGGCCAGGTCGATGCGTCAGATGTTTTCAGGCAGCGCAGCGGTTGGCCTGAGCCTGTTGGCGATACCTGGTTTCGCGCAACAGGCAGCGCCGGAAGGTCAGGTCATCCAGCGGGTCGAAATCACCGGTTCGTCGATCAAGCGGATCGCTGCCGAGGGTTCGCTCCCGGTGCAGACACTGACCCGCGCGCAAATCGACCAAAGCGGCGTGACCAACGTTGCCGACCTGGTAGCGGCGCTGCCTGCCATGCAAGGTTTCATCACCGCCTCGACCTCGGTAAACGGCGGCGGCGGCGGCGTGCAAACGGCGTCTGTGCACGCCATCGGCACACAGTACACCCTGGTGCTGCTGAACGGCCGGCGGATGGCGCCGTACGGCACCGGCAGTGCGGTGAACCTGGCCAGCATCCCGCTCGCCGCAGTCGAACGCGTTGAAATCCTGACCGACGGTGCGTCGACGCTGTACGGTTCCGATGCGATCGCCGGCGTGGTCAACTTCATCTTGAAAAAAGACCAGCGCGACCTGAACATCGAGGCGACCTACAACGCGCCACAGAAATCGGGCGGCAAGAGCGCCAACTTCGCCATTTCGAAAGGCTTCGGCGATCTCGACAAGGATGGTTACAACGTCCTGGTGGCCTACAGCCACGATGAACAGAAGCAATTGAATGCGACCGACCGCGATTTTGCCAAGTCGGGCGTGCGCAAGTTCACCAACGGCGGCAAAAATTACGCCACCTGGCAAACCAGCGTCAATTCGATTCCCGCCAACGTCGAAGTCGTCACGGCCACCGACGACCAGTTGTTCTCGGTTGACCTGATCAAAAACGGCAAGTGTTCGGGCCCGGCGACCTTCTCGCGCGGCGGCGCCTGCCGTTTCGACTATGCCTCGACTGTTCAACTGCTGCCGGAACTCAAGCGCGACAGCGTTTTCGCTTCGGCCAACATGCGCATGGGCGCCGAGACGACCATTTTCGGCGAACTGGTGCTCAGTAAATTCAGCAACACTGCGCGCTTTGCACCTGCCGCACAGCCGCTGACGACCTTCAGCACCGATCCGGACACTGGCGTCAAGACCGTCAACCCAAGTTACATCGGCGCCTACAACACCTCCGTGGTTCCGGTGCTGGCCGGCCTGGGGATCAACCCTGCCGACGCCACCGATGCCTTCTTGTACTACCGCGGCTTCGATGCGGGCGGGCGGACCGACAAGTACAAAACCGATGCGGCGCATGGCGTGATCGGCGTCGACAGCAAGCTGATGGGCTGGGACGTGAGTGCGGCGTACACCCATTCGGAAAACACCCAGAAGGACGAAGCGCTTGCCGGCTACATGAGCGCGAACGTGTTCGAGGGCCTGATCAAATCCGGTGCCTACAACCCTTACATCATCAACCCGAATGCGGCCGGCATCCTCGCACCCGCAGTCTTGCACCAGGTCCTGAGCACGACCAAGTCGCAGATCGACGTGGTCAACGCGCGCGGCTCGAAGGAAATGTTCGACATGGCCGGCGGCCGCGCGTCGCTCGGCGTCGGCGCCGATTTCACCAATCAGAAATTCGACGACCGGCCTTCCGAAATTGCCCAGGGCCCAGGTCCGCAGCACCCAAGCTGGACCGATACGCAGATTGGCGGCGGCACCGGTTCGCAGGCGCTCGACGCGAGCCGCAAGAACTGGGGAACGTTCGGCGAGTTGTTGATGCCGGTGTCGAAGGGTCTGGAAGCGACAGCAGCGGTGCGTTATGACAGCTATGGCGCGGTCAACAAGAAGAACACCAGCTTCGACGTGGCGGGCAATCCAAGCAAGCCGGGCAACGTTGGCAACGACGTGGCGAAAGCGACCTACAAGCTGGCAGTGCGCTACACCCCGAGCCAGGCCGTGCTGCTGCGCGGATCGTACGGCACGGGCTTTAAAGCGCCGACCATGAACGATATTGCCGATCCGCTCAAGAATGGCGGTTCGTCGAACAGCTTCCCTTGCCCGATCACGAAGGCCGGTGATCCCCGCCTGGTGTATTGCAAACCGGGTTCGTCGGAGTACGGATTGCTGACCAACGGCAATCCGGCAACCGGTGCTGCGGGCCTGCGCGCCGAGACGTCGAAACAGGCATCGCTTGGCTTCCGCGTCGAGCCGGTCAGCAGCCTGTCGTTCGGACTTGACGTGTGGGATGTCAAGCTGAAGGACCAGATCCAGGCGTTGTCGCAGAGCCAGCTGTTCACCGATCCGGCGCTGGCCGACAAATGGGTGTCGGTCTACTACGATCCAATCCAGAAGAGCAAGGTCCTGGTGGCGACGCGCTCGCCGGTCAACCTGGCAAGCTCGCACTACCAGGGTATCGATTGGGATACCACCTTCAAGCTCAGCAAGACCGCAGTGGGCGCATTCGCGGTGAACTGGTCCGGTACCTACATGCTGAAGGCCGAGCAGGACGTGCCGGGCAGCGCCACCGGTGTCGAGCGCAGTGTCGGCCGTTTCGACTCCTACAGCAACGTCACCTTCCGCGTGATTTCGCGCATCGTCATGTCGCTCAAGAGCTCGGACATGTTCCTCAACTCGCTGACGGTGAATTACCGTTCGGGCTACCATGACCAGGTGTTAACCAAAGGTGACGCGGCGGTTCGTGTTGTCAACGACGACGGCTCGATCGGCGGCACCGCTGACATGACGCGCGACGTCAGCTCGTACACGACGCTCGACTATCAGCTGAAAGCGAAACTGAACAAGAGTTTCGTGATCACTGGCGGCATCAAGAACCTGCTCGACCGTGATCCACCGCTGTCGATTCGTAACGCCGGCGGCGGCAATCAGGTCGGCTACGACGGGCGCTACACCGACCCTCTCGGCCGCACTTTCTACGTCACCGGCAACTACAAGTTCTAAGTCACGCTGCTGATGCAAACGCGAAGCCCCTCCGCAAGGAGGGGCTTTTTTCGTTCCCGCAGCGACGCCCGGGAACATCGGCTGGCCGTCGCGTGATGCCGGCATGCCGATCGCGCCGTCCTCGGCTGCGCGACGATCGCTGAGCCGTCAAGGGGCACACGCCGCCTGTTGTTTTTCCGCATTGCAATAAATTGAAATTTGACAGTTCCTCTGTGGCAGTGGACGATGCCGGGCGCGTTGTCCATGCAGACGTTTATGTATGTACAACGGGTACGTAGAAGAACGTCGCGCGCCGTATCCCGGCGCGCAAGACGGCACCCGAAAATGTTGTACTGAGGAGTTTAGTTTCATGTTGAAAGAAAAAATGCTGGCCCGTTCGGTTCGCGTCATCTTCGCCGGCGGCTTTGCCGCCAGCCTGGGATTCGCCGTTCCGGCCATCGCGCAGGAAGCTGCGATCCAGCGTGTTGAAATTACCGGTTCGTCGCTGAAACGTGTCGATTCCGAGACCGCACTGCCGGTCCAGGTCATGACGCGCGAAGAAATCACCCGCACCGGCGCCACCAGCACCGAACAACTGCTGACCTCGATCACGGCCCTGTCGTCGTCGGGCGGCACCAGCAACGCCACCGGCGCCGGCTCGTCGACCTACGGCCTGTCGTCGGTGTCGCTGCGCGGCCTCGGCTCGGACCGCACCCTGGTGCTGGTCAACGGCCGCCGCCTCGCCGCCTTCGCCGGCGGCGGTGGCGCCACCGTCAACGTCAACGTGATCCCGCTGTCGGCGATCGAGCGCGTCGAAGTACTCAAGGATGGCGCTTCCGGCGTGTACGGCTCCGACGCCGTCGCCGGCGTGGTCAACTTCATCCTGTCGAAGAACTTCAAGGGCTTCGAAGCGACTGCCGGTGTCGGCTCCCCGACCACCAAGGGCGGCGGCCAGAACAAGAAAGTCAGCGCCACCGGCGGCTTCGGCAACCTCGACACCGACGGTTTCAGCGTCGTCCTGTCCGGTTCGCACGAGCAGGAAAAAGCGCTGTTCGCCAAGGACCGCGCCTACGCGGCCTCGGGTAACCACGCGCCGTACTACACCGCCGGCGCAACCGGCCAGGGCAACATCGAAGGCGCGATCATTCCTGGCGCCTACGCCAATGGCCAGCCTGACCGTGTCGCCGGCTTCGGCAACTCGCCAGGCACCGGCTACGGCAACCCGCTGGCAGCGAGCGACAACTGCGCCAAGATCCAGATGTACAAGAACGCCAGCAACACCAGCAAGGGTGCACCGTATTGCGCGTTCGACAGCAATGGCTTCGTCGGCCTGATCCCGAATCGCGAACTGACCAACTTCACCGGCAACCTGACGGTCAAGCTGGGCGCGAACGCGGAACTGTTCTCGGACATGCTGTATTCGAAGAGCAACGTGCTGCAAACGTTCCAGGGCAGCCCGGTACGCCGCAGCTTCCTGGTCAGCGATGCTGAATTCGCCAACCAGAAAGTCGATCCGGCCCTGACGCTGTACCCGAGCAACCCGGCGTACCAGACCATCGCCGCGCCTTACCTCGCCAGCCATGGTTTCTCGAGCCTGATCGGCCAGCCGCTGGCAATCACCTCGCGCGTGTTCGACTTCGGCGGCCGCCAGAGCAAAGACGAAGCGACGCAATCGCGCGTCGTGGTCGGCGTCAAGGGCACCTTCGCCGAGCAGGACTACGAAGTGGCGATGACCGCCAACCGCAGCGCGCTGCACGGCACCGTGCCAGGCGGTTACTTCTCGCAGGTTGCCTACGCCAAGATCATCAACGATCCGGCCAACAACTGGAATCCGTGGGCTGATGGCGGCCTGCAGACCGGCACGCTGGCGCAGAAGCTGAAGCAGGCGCAGTACACCGGCGACACCCTCAACGCGCAATCGAACAGCCAGATCTTCGACGCCAAGGTCGCCGGCGACCTGGCGCAAATGTTCGGCATCACGCCGCAGTACGCGGCAGGCCTGCAGTCGCGCCACGAGAGCTATTCGACCAACCCGAGCCCGGCGCTCGAGGCAGGCGACGTGGCTGGCCTGGGCGGCGGCGTGCCTCCAGTCAGCCGCAGCCGTACGATCAATTCGGTATTCGGCGAATTGAACGTGCCACTGCTGAAGAACCTCGACCTCGGCGCCGCCGTGCGCAACGACCGTTACGACGATGTCGGCACGTCGACCAACTACAAGGTCAACGCCCGTTACCAGCCGGTCAAGGCCGTGCTGGTACGCGCCTCGTTCGGCACCGGTTTCCGCGCCCCGACCCTGACTGACCTGTGGACCCCGCAGACGGTCGGCACCTCGGAGCAGTTCAACGATCCGGCGACCGGCCAGAACAACCTGCAGGTCAACCAGATCAGCGGCGGCAACCCGAACCTGAAGCCAGAGAAGTCGAAGCAGTACTCGGCCGGCCTGGTGCTGTCGCCAGTGGCTAACCTGACGGTCGGTATCGACTACTTCAAGGTCCAGGTATCCGACATCCTGGCCCAGCCATCGACCCAGGAAGTGGTATCCGGCTTCCGTCGCGGCGACGCGGCGTACGCCAACCTGGTGGTCCTGAACGGCAACGACATCGACACCGTCAAGGTCATCTACACCAACACCGGCGACGCCGATGTGCGTGGCGTCGACCTGTTCGCCCAGTACCGCCTGAACACCGGCAGCACCGGCAAGTTCGACTTCGGCCTGAACGGTACGTACATGCAGAAGTACGACCAGACCAGCCCGGGCGGCACCGTGTCGCACAAGGTTGGCACCATCGTCGATGCTGACGGCAACCCGGTGCTGGGCGCTGCGTCCGGCGGCGTCGTTTTGCGCTGGAAGCATGCGCTGAGCGGCACCTGGACGCTGAACAAGCTGGCCCTGACGCTGACCCAGAACTACTCGAGCCGTTACGAGACGGGTCACCGCGCGGTCGACGACCAGCGCAACTTCATCTCGGCGCAATCGCTGTATGACTTCAACCTGTCGTACAAGGCGATCAAGGACCTGACCTTGAATTTCGGCGTGCGTAACCTGTTCAACAAGCAGCCAGAGATCTTCGTCCCTGTCAGCAACCAGTTCCAGGGCGGCTACGACATCAGCCAGTACGATCCACGCGGCCGTTTCGCCTACGTCAGCGCTGGCTACAAGTTCAAGTAATTCGTCGCAGCGGGGGCGCAAGCCCCTGCTGCCGATCGCTGTGCAAGCAGCAAGAACCCGGGTCCTCCCGGGTTTTTTTTCGCTTGTCGCACCGACTGCAATGAAGAATCCGCGCGCCGAAGCGCGCAGGTTTCCGCCGTTTGTCTTCTATATACTGTGCCGACCACACATTTCTATCTTGCTAACATTTACGCCAACGCGGCTGAATTGCCGCCGAGCGTGGCAAATATGCGCTATCGTTACGCCTTTTTTGGCCGCGCCTGTGCGCGAAGGATATCCTGCCAATGAACCCATTTTGCGCAGCGCTGCTGCTCTGCTTTGGCCTGCTGGGCGCCATGCCGGCGCACGCCGCGCCGGTCAAGACGCTGCGCACCATCTTTCCGGCCGCCGAAACCGGTTTCGATCCGGCCACCGCGCGCGACCTGTACTCGAACCACGTGACGCAGGCGATCTTCGAGACGCTGTACACCTACGACTACCTGGCGCGGCCGGCCCGGCTGGTGCCGCTGGCGGCCGTCGCGCTGCCGGAAGTGTCCGCCGACGGCAAGACCTACACCATCCGCCTCAAGCGCGGCATCCTGTTTACGCCCGATGCGGCGTTCAAGGGGCGCCGGCGCGAACTGACGATGGCCGATTTCGTGTATTCGTGGAAGCGGCTGTTCGATCCGAAGCTCGGTGCGCCGCATGCCTGGCTGTTCGAAGGCAAGGTGGTCGGCTTCGACAAGCTGGCCGCCGACGCCAAGAAGACCGGCAAGTTCGACTACGATGCGGCGGTCGAGGGCTTCGACGTGGTCGACCCCTACACGCTGCGCATTCACCTGACCCACACCGACTTCAACCTGGGCATGATCCTCGCCCACGATCCGACCTCGGCGGTGGCGCGCGAAGTGGTGGCCGCCTACGGCGACGCCAAGGGCGAAGTGGCCTCGCATCCGGTCGGCACCGGCTACTACACGCTCGGCGAATGGGTGCGCGGCAACCGCATCGTGCTCGAGCGCAATCCCGCCCACCTGCCGGAAACCTGGAACTTCAAGGGCAACGGCACGCCGGACGACGAACGCATCATCGCCCAGATGAAGGGCAAGCGGATCCCGCAGGTCGAGCGGGTGGAGATCGAGGTGATGGTCGAAGACCAGTCGCGCTGGCTGTCGTTCCAGAGCGGCGCCATCGACCTGTTCTGGCTGGACGGCCCGCTCGCGCCCAAGGCGCTGGTCGATGGCAAGCTGCGGCCCGAGTTGGCGGCGAAGGGCGTGCAACTGTCGCGCCAGATCGATCCGGAAGTGACCTATTACTACTGGAACATGCAGGACCCGGTGCTCGGCGGCATGACGAAGGAAAAGATCGCGCTGCGCCGCGCCATCGCGATGGCCCACAACGTCGACGAGGAAATCGCCATGGTCTGGAACGGCCAGGCCGAGCAGGTCGACTACCCGATCCCGCCCGGCGTCGTGGGGCATGACCCGGCCTACAAGAGCGTGCTGCAATACGACCCGCTGCTGGCCAACAAGTTGCTCGACCGGTTCGGCTACAAGAAAGACAAGGACGGCTGGCGCACGCTGCCGGACGGCAAGCCGCTGGAAATCCACTACGCCTCGCGCAACGAAGCGAGCGGCGTGCTGCAGGCCGAGGTCTGGCGCAAGACCTATGGCGCGCTCGGCATCCGCATGGTCAGCGACCGCATGATCTTCAGCGACCTGCTGAAGGCCGAGCAGTTGTGCAAGATACAGAGCCGCAACTACCAGTGGGTGGCCGACTATCCCGACGGCGACAATTTCATGCAGCTGTACTACGGCCCCAACGTGCACCAGAACAATGCCGGTTGCGTGGCCGACCCCGAATTCGACGCGATGTACGTCCAGACCCAGAAGATGGCGGACGGCGCCGAACGCGACGCCCTGTACCACCGGATGGCGCGCCGGCTCGAAGTGATCGGCGCCTCGCGCATGGGCTACGCGCGCTACCGCAACATGCTGGCCCAGCCGACGGTGCTCGGCTACAAGAAGCATCCGATCCTCAAGCAGGAATGGCAGTTCATCGATATCGCCCCGAGCAAATGATCGATATTTTTACGGACACCCAAATAAAAAGCGGGTCTGACCCCATTAAAAATCGGCGCTTAACCGGGGCAGACTTCTTAGAGAAAAAACGAGGTCCGACCCCTGTTTTTCAAAACGGGTCAGACCCCATTAAAAAGTGGCGCTGGCCTGAATCAGCAAATTTAAAACGGGTCTGACCCGGTTTTTTGAAAACGGAGTACACATCATGTTTGCGTTTATCCTGCGTCGCCTGTGGCAGATGCTGCCAACCATGGCCGGCGTGGTCGTGCTGGTGTTCGTGCTGTTCAATTGGGTCGGCGGCGATCCTGCCTATATCCTGGCCGGCAAGATGTCGAACGCCGAGGCGATCGCCAACATCCGCAAGCAACTCGGCGTCGACCAGCCGTATTGGGTGCAGCTGGGCATCTTCGTCAGGCAGATCGTCACCTTTGACTTCGGCAACTCGTGGAGCACCGGCGAGGCGGTCTCGCACATCATCGCCACCCGGCTCGGCCCGTCGCTGACGGTGCTGGTGCCGCTCACGATCCTCGAGACGTTTTTCGGCATCGCGCTGGCGCTGGCGATCGCGTTCGTGCGCGGCTCGCTGACCGACCGCGCGGTGATGATCGCCTGCACCGTCGGCATGTCGATCAGCATTCTCGTCTACATCATCGTGTTCCAGTACGGCTTCGCCTACAAGCTCGGGCTGTTCCCGGTGCAGGGCTGGGGCGAGCACTTCAGCGAGAACCTGCTGCGCTATTCGACCTTGCCGATCCTGATCGGCCTGGCCGTGTCGATCGCGCCGACCTTGCGCCTGTTCCGCAGCTTCGTGCTCGACGAAGTCGGCGCCGACTACGTGCGCACGGCGCGCGCCAAGGGGCTCGGCGAGCGCCGCATCATGTGGGTGCACGTGCTGCGCAACGCCGCGATCCCGATCATCACCCACGTCATGTCGAACCTGCCGGCGCTGCTGATCGGCGCCTTCCTGCTCGAGCGTTTCTTCGGCATCCCCGGCATCGGCCGCGAAGTGATCCTCGCCGTCGAGCGCAGCGATTTTCCGGTGATCAAGGCGATCACCGTCTACGTCGCCGCCGCCACCATGATCTTCAACCTGCTGACCGACCTGATGTACCAGGCCGTCGATCCGCGCGTTCAACTTAGCTGATGTCGAAGGATCCGCACGCATGAGCAATCAACCAACTTCGCCCGGCCTGTGGGCGCTCGCCTGGCGCCGCCTGCGCGCCGACAAGGTCGCGATGGTGTCGCTGGCCGTGGTGGCGGCCTTCCTCGTGATGCTGGTGCTGTCGGCCAGCGGCCTGATCGTGGCGGACTGGGAGCAGGAAGTCGGCGTCAACTACGCGCCGCCCGCGTTTGCCGGCGCCGCCGGCGGTCCCGCCGCGCGCGCGCCTGCCGCGCCCGAGGCGGCCGTTCCCGACAACGCCTTCGACCCCCTGGCCGCCGACATCAAGGCGATCCGCGCGCAGATCGGGCAGGGCGCGCCGGCCGCGCCGGATATGTACGGCGTGGTCGATCCGCTCGCCGCCGACATCGCCGCACTGCAAGCCGGCGTGCACGGCGCCGCCGCCAGCACCCAAGCGGCGCGCCGCGCAACGCTGCCGTTCGGCGCCGACAAGTGGGGCCACGACATCATCAAGAAGACCATCAAGGGCGCCGAAACTTCGATCGTGGTCGGCCTGGTCGCCGCGCTGCTGGCGGTGTCGCTCGGCACCCTGTTCGGCGCCGTGTCGGGCTATTACGGCGGGCTGGTGGATGACTTCTTCAACTGGTTCTACAGCATCTTCACCTCGATCCCGTCGATCCTGATGATCCTGACCGTGGCCGCGGTGCTGCAGCAAAAGGGCGTCACCACCATCGTGCTGATCCTCGGCCTGACCGGCTGGACCGGGCCGTACCGCCTGATCCGCGCCGAATACATGAAGCACAAGGCGCGCGAATACGTGATGGCGGCCGACGCCATCGGCGCCTCGACCTGGCGCAAGATGTTCTCGCACATCTTCCCGAATGTCAGTCACGTCGCCCTGGTGCAGTTGTCGATCCTGGTGGTCGGCTTCATCAAGGCCGAAGTGATCCTGTCCTTCCTCGGCTTCGGCGTGCCGGTCGGCGTGGTGTCGTGGGGCAGCATGCTGAACGAAGCGCAGAATGANNCTGCTGGTGACGGCGTTCTCGCTGTTGACCGATGCCTTGCGCGACGCGCTCGACCCGAAACTGAAATAAGGCGCGCCCATGACTCCAGACTCCAACATGCTGCTGCAGGTGCGCGACCTGCGCGTCTCCTTCCAACTCGACAAGAAGACCAGCTTCGAAGCGGTCAAGGGCATCTCGTTCGACGTGCCGCGCAACGCCACGGTGGCGCTGGTGGGCGAATCGGGCAGCGGCAAGTCGGTCAGCTCGCTCGCCGTCATGGGCCTGCTGGCGCCGGAAAACAGCGTGGTCGACCCGGCCAGCAGCATCCTGTTCGACGGGGTCGACCTGCTGAAGATGGCGCCGGCCGAGCGGCGCAAGATGTGCGGCAAGGACATCTCGATGATCTTCCAGGAGCCGATGTCCTCGCTCAATCCGGTGTTCACGGTCGGCTTCCAGATCGGCGAAGTGCTGCGCCTGCACATGGGCATGAACAAGCAGCAGGCGCGGGCGCGCACGCTGGCGCTGCTGGGCGAAGTCGGCATCCCCGACGCCGCGCGCAAGATCGACGCCTACCCGAGCCAGATGTCGGGCGGCCAGCAGCAGCGCGTGATGATCGCGATGGCAATCGCCTGCGAGCCGAAGCTGTTGATCGCCGATGAGCCGACCACCGCGCTCGACGTCACCATCCAGAAGCAGATCATGGCGCTGATCGCCGACCTGCAGAAGAAGCGCCAGATGTCGGTGCTGTTCATCACCCACGACCTCGGGCTGGTGGGCGAGATCGCCGACCGCGTGATCGTCATGCGCCACGGCGTGGTGCGCGAGCAGGGCGAGGTGCGCCAGATATTCGAGCACCCGGCCGACGACTACACGCGCGCGCTGCTGCACTGCCGGCCGAACCTCGACGAGCGGCCGCTGCGCCTGCCGGTGATCGATGACTACATCGCCGGCGCCGGCGTCGCGCCAGACCAGCCGCAGCGCAGTCGCGGTACCGAACCGGGCGACGTGCCGGTGCTGGTGGTCGAGCGGCTGTCGAAGAGCTTTTTCTTGCGCGAAGGGCTGTTCGGCAAGCGCGAATTCAAGGCCGTCAAGGACGTCTCCTTCACGCTGGCGCGCGGCAAGACGCTCGGCGTGGTGGGCGAATCGGGCTCGGGCAAGACCACCGTCGGCCTGACCTTGCTGCGCCTGCACCAGGCGACATCGGGCACCGCGCTGTTCGAAGGGCGCGACCTGATCGCGATGCCCGAGCGCGAGTACATGCCGTACAAGCGGCGCATCCAGATCATCTTCCAGAATCCCTATGCCTCGCTCAATCCGCGTTTCACGGTGGGCCAGATCCTGCTCGAGCCGATGCGCATCCACCGGATCGGCGCCAACGACGGCGAGCGCATCGCGATGGCGCAGGCGCTGCTGGAAAAGGTGGGCTTGCCGGCGCAGGCCTTGCACCGCTATCCGCACGAGTTTTCCGGCGGACAGCGCCAGCGCATCGCCATCGCGCGCTGCCTGACGATGAAGCCGGAAATCCTGGTGTGCGACGAATCGGTGTCGGCGCTCGACGTGTCGGTGCAGGCGCAGGTGCTGAACCTGCTGCAGGACCTGCAGGACGAACTGGGCATGAGCTACATCTTCATCTCGCACGACCTGTCGGTGGTCAAGTACATGGCCGACCAGGTGATGGTGATGCACCAGGGCAGCGTGGTCGAACTGGCCGATTCGGACGAGCTGTACCGCAACCCGCAGCACCCGTACACCAAGACGCTGCTGAGCGCGATCCCGCGCGGCGTCTAAGGTGCCAGGTCTGACATTCGGACATGTCGTCTTTCTGAAATGTCCGAATGTCAAACCTGGCACCAGCGTTTGAACTACACCACACCGGTGAGCCCTGGCGATTTCCGCTACCATGTCGCGATGTCCCAAATTATCCTGCTCATCCAGACCTACGGCGTGCTGATCGTATTCNNATCGTCGCCGGCGCGCTCGCCGCCGGCGGCGAAATCAGCTGGCCGGCCTGCCTCGCCGCCAGCCTGGCCGCCTGCCTGATCAGCGACTATTTCTGGTTCCGTGCCGGCCGCTTCTATGGCAAGCGCGTGCTGCGCCTGCTGTGCAAGATCTCGCTGTCGCCTGATTACTGCGTCAGCCAGACCGAGGACAAGTTCCGCCGCTTCGGTGCGAAGTCGCTCATCGTCGCCAAGTTCGTCCCCGGCTTCAACACGGTGGCGCCGCCGCTGGCCGGCGCGATGGGCACCAGCACGCCGCGCTTCCTGGCGTTCAGCGTCGCCGGCGGCCTGCTGTGGAGTGGCGTCGGCATCGGCGCCGGCGCCTGGTTCCACGACGGCATCGACGAACTGCTCGACACGCTCGACACGATGGGCGGCATCGCGCTGGCCGGCCTGCTCGCACTGCTCGCGCTGTTCGTGCTGTACAAATACATCGAGCGGCGCCGCTTCCTCGGCAGCCTCGCGGTCGAGCGCATCCAGGTCGACGAGCTGCATGACCTGATCCACGGCGGCGAGGCGCCGGTCATCATCGACGCCCGCAGCCTGACCGCCCAGCAACTCGAGCAAGCCATTCCCGGCGCGCTCAACTTCCAATCCTGCGATCCTGGCCAGCTGATGGCCTCGATCGACAAGGATCGCCACATCGTCGTCTATTGCAGCTGCCCGAACGACGTCACTGCAGCGCAAGTGGCGCGCCAGTTCCTCGCCAACGGCTTCCATCGCGCGCGCGCCCTGCATGGCGGGCTCGACGCGTGGAACGCCCGCCACGCCGAAGCCCAGCCCCGCGCCATCGCCCGCTGACGGCTGATCACCCCCTGGGGCCAGTGCCGACATTCGGACACAAGCCCATCTTTCGCGGCCAAATCAGGGCGCTCCAATGCAGAGGCCGTGTCCGAATGTCGGCACTGACCCCGGGGCGATCCGGGGGAACGTAGCTCAACTACGACAGCGGCAGGCAGGCGCTCGCCATCAATTTGCCGATTTTGCGCGACGATGTACCTAAACTACAAAGAATGCTTGCGTCGGAAGTGAGAAGTCCTTAAGCTTGGCTGGTCACTTTTTCCTATTCGACCATGACCGTTCCGCTTCCACCGGCCTCGCCCCAGACATCCCCTTTCACCGCGTATGCCGACGGCCCGCGCCTGCTGGCCGACGTCGGCGGCACCAACGCCCGCTTCGCGCTGGAACTGGGCGCCGGAGGCATCGAGCTGATCGAGGTGCTGCCGTGCGCCGGCTACCCGACGCTGGCCGACGCCTTGCGCGCTTACCTGGCCTTGCCGGCAGTCGCCGCCGCCGGCGCAGGGCGGATCCGCCACGCGGCGATCGCGATCGCCAATCCGGTGGTCGGCGACTTCGTGCGCATGACCAACCATCACTGGGAATTTTCGATCGCGGCGCTGCAGCGCGAGTGCGGTTTCGATACGCTGCTGGTGGAAAACGATTTCAGCGCCCTGGCGCGCGCCTTGCCGTACCTGGCCGACAGCCAGAAGCGCCAGGTCGGCGGCGGCAGCGCCTGCGCGCAGCGGGCGATGGGCCTGCTCGGCGCCGGCACCGGCCTCGGCGTCTCGGGCCTGGTCCCGGCCGCCGAAGCCCGGTGCGGCTGGAGCGCGTTGCGCAGCGAAGGCGGCCACGTCACCTTCTCGCCGGCCAACGACACCGAAATCGCCATCCTGCGCTTTGCCTGGCGCCAGTTCGAGCACGTCTCGGCCGAGCGCCTGCTGTCGGGCGTCGGCCTCGAGCTGATCTATCGCGCGCTGGCGCACCACACCGGCCAGCCCGACCTCCAGCTGGGCGCGCCGGAAATCACCCGCCGCGCGCTGGCCGGCGAATGCGCGCTGTGCGACCAGGTCATCGAAACGTTCTGCGGCATGCTCGGCACCGTCGCCGGCAACCTCGCCATCACGCTCGGCGCGCAGGGCGGCATCTATATAGGCGGCGGCATCGTGCCGCGCCTCGGCGAGCGCTTCGCCGCCTCGTCGTTTCGCAGCCGCTTCGAGCAGAAGGGGCGCTTCGTCAGTTATCTGGCGCAAGTGCCGACCTTCGTCATCACCGCCGACTACCCGGCCTTCCTCGGCGTCTCGGCGATCCTGGCCGAGCAGCTGGCCGCTTCGTAGGGCGCCGTTTGTGCCATTCGCCGTTTTATCAGGTACAATGGCGGCAGTTTTGAAGAGACGATGTCGATCGTTCCTGCAGTGCGCGCCCGGAGCCTGGTCTCCAAGCCGCCTCGACGGATGAAGCGTTTCGCTTGAAAATCAACGACTTGCGGCCCGCCAGGTGTGCGGGCAGTCGTGTGGCTGAGTACGGATCTCGCCACCAGTACCATCCTGCCCACCGCACTTCGGCCCGGGCAACGGATTCCAGTTTCAACGAATGTTTTTACCAATCGGCCTCATTCGATGACGGTCGCCCCGCTTCGTTGATCGGTTTTTGTTTGATATTTTCTTTGCATTGCTAGTGCAAGATCCGCTGACGACATCGCTATGAATACTGATGAGGCTAAAAAAGTCCTCGAAACCGCCTTGCTGTGTGCGCGCGAGCCGGTCACCATCCACGCCATGAAGAAGCTGTTCGTCGACGTCGACGACAAGGGCCGCCCGCTGGGCGATGGCGTCAGCTCCGACAGCATCAAGCTGATGCTCGAGGAACTGCGCCACGACTGGTCCGACCGCGGTATCGAGATCGTCAGCCTGGCGACCGGCTGGCGCTTCCAGAGCCGGCCCGAAATGAAGCAGTACCTCGATCGCCTGACGCCGGAAAAGCCGCCGAAATATTCGCGCGCCACGCTCGAGACACTGGCGATCATCGCTTACCGCCAGCCGGTCACGCGCGGCGATATCGAAGAAATCCGCGGCGTAGCGGTCAATTCGCAGACGATCAAGATGCTGGAAGACCGCGGCTGGGTCGACGTGCTGGGCCACCGCGAAGTGATCGGCCGCCCGGCGTTGCTGGGCACCACCAAGCAGTTCCTCGACGACCTCGGGCTGGCGACGCTGTCGCAGTTGCCGCCGTTGCAGGAACTGGCCGAGATGGGCGGCAGCGGCCGCGAGATGGAGGCGCTGGAAGCGGCCTTGCAGGAAAATTTTGACAAAGCGGCGGCCCCGGTGGCCGCCGATAGTAATGGCGCAGGCGGCGAAGAAGACGTCCCCGGCCTTGACACTTCACCCGTTGAAGTCCCAATTCACGACCCTGCGCCAGAGAATCCGGTTGACGCTGCGCCAGGTCAGCACAACCCAGAAACGAAC
>CXWL01001673.1_pt1 | contig 19742 bp, 19 predicted proteins | sample 590931 | NCBI WGS metagenome assembly CXWL01 (sample SAMEA3498368, study PRJEB10139) | groundwater metagenome | biome: water well; material: biofilm material | place: Germany | collected 2015-04-27 | reverse complement strand
TCGATTGCAGGAGAGATCACGCAAGGGATGGGGATCGTCCATCCCCTGCTCTCGAAGATTGAAGTCTCCTTCGGCTATCGACACCTTTCCTACAAGATCGGCGACAGCGATCTGCTGATCCCAGGCCTGACCGTCTTTTTGCCGTTCAATCTCTGGCTGACGGAGAAGCTCTATTATGTTCCGGAAACCGGCGCCGTGACCCTCGCCTCTCGGCTGACCTGGCGCCCCATGAATCGCCTGCAGATCTTCGCCTCCGGCTCATTCGGCACGTCGGGAGAACGCATCGTAGCCACTCAAGATTTGACGCGGATAAGCAGCCACGCCGTCCAAGGAGGCATCACGCTCCCGATCGCCGANNGCTCTGTCCATCGCGTGCATGATCCTGCTCCTCTTGGCAGGCATCCTGCTTTCCCGAATGAGTCGCCATGCAAAAGAGCGTCGACGGCAGCGTGTCACGGCCCTGTGGCAACCGTTGTTGGAGCAGTGCCACGATGCGCCCCTCGACGGATTACCATCACTCACCCCGCCCGAGCACATTGTCTTTCTGTATCTCTGGAACGAGCAGAGCGAGGCCAAGTCGGACGCGACGACCGCGCAACTGAACCGCATGGCCCGGCACATCGGCACCGATCGCTTTGCCAAAGGCCTCTTACGCTCACGGCTCTTGCGCCGCCGAATTCTCGCACTCGTGACCTTGGGGCGGTTACGAGAACGGTCCGTCTGGCAGGAGATCAGCGCGCTTCTGACACACTCGAATTCGTTCTTGGCATTTCAAGCGGCCCAGGCCCTCCTCCTGATCGACGCAACCGCCGCAATCCCGCTCTTAGTCCCGCTCATCGGTCGGCGAACAGACTGGTCGCCGCTCAAGATCACCTCGATGCTGGGCACGGCGGGACCGGATCTTGCTTCGGAAGCCATCGTCCAGGCGGCAAGACAGGGAGATCCCGTCGTCGCCTCACGGTTGATTCGCCATCTCCCAACGACGAAAAGTCCGCGTGGACTCTCCGCCTTGCGGCATTTCCTTCACGAGCAACCTCCATCAGATGACGTGCTGGCAGCATGTTTGTTCGTATTCGGCGAGTTTAGAGACCCAACCGATCTACACGTGATCCGCACACATCTTTCAAACCCAGCCTGGTACGTCCGGGTCCAAGCCGCCACCGCATTGGGCAAACTGGGAACACAGGACGATGAAGCGCGGCTCATTGCGCTCTTGAATGATGAACAATGGTGGGTGCGATATCGGGGAGGGGAAGCCCTGTCAAGCTTGAAATCCATGACTGAAGAAAAGCTTGAACTCTTACAAGCAACCTTGCCGACACCTGAAGCACAAGAAATCCTGGCCCCTATGTTGGCGAAATTCCGCGTCCGCCATGCTCCTCACTCTGCCCATCGACCAGCAGATCGTGTCGCCCTCACTCCCACGAGCTCGTGAAGTACGCGTTATCCTCACTACTGGAGCTGGGGTCACATGAAGGAATCAAACATAGTTCCCCGACCAGGCGTTTTGTCGTGCCCATCGTTCCGCACTCTGGATCTCGGTGGGTTTAGAGCCGTGGCTCCAAGCCATCTCCAGCCGACCACCGCAGACGGTCTTTTATCGTGTGTGGAGTTCCTACCGATCGCAGGCCCGCTTCTCACGCTATGATGGCGTGCTGCCGATCGTTTGAGTGCGTTTCTCACCTAATTCAGCCCAACGGGCATAGAGGCGTTCGACGTCGGCCTGTGCGGCGTGAAGTGCGGCGTAGCGCTCCTGCAAATCAGCAGCGGAGGAGGCGATGGATGGATCATTCACTGCGGCTTGGGAGGTGGCAACCCGTGCTTCAGATTCGAGGATTCTCGCCTCGATCTGGTCCCATTCCCCTTGTTCTTTGTATGACAAACCTTTCCGTTTGGACCGCCCCCCTGGCGTGGAGTTCCCTTTTGAGCTCTGAGATTTTCTGTCTTCTGAGGCGGTTCTCCCCTGCACGGCTTCCCATTGGGCATAGTCAGCGAACCATTCGGCGCGGCCCGTCCCATCTAGCGCAAGCAGCCTGGTAGACACACGATCCAGCAGCCATCGATCGTGCGTCACGAGTACGAGCGCCCCAGTGAATTCCAACAGGCTGTCTTCCAACACATCGAGCGTGGGAATATCCAAATCATTCGTGGGCTCGTCGAGGATCAAGACATCCGCCGGCTGAAGCATCAACCGGGCAATGAGCAACCGAGCCTGCTCTCCACCAGACAAACGAGAGACCGGCAGATCCAGCTGCTCCGGCTTGAAGAGGAAGCGCTTGGCCCATGACACGAGATGCACAGACCGCTCTTGATAGNNTTGCGCACCCAACGACTTCCCCAGACCGATCACCTCGATCAGTTTCTTGGACCGTCGTCCGGAGGCGGTGAAGTCGATCCCGGCCGACCCCTTCGATTGCCGAGACTCCATATCATTCAGTTCGTCAATAAGCCGGCCAGCCGAATCAATCCTGGATTTGGCCTTGGTCGTACGAGCTTTCGGCCCTCGCCGGAGCCATTCAACTTCCCGACGAACTCGATTGGCTAACGATGATTGATAGTCGGCCTGGGCCTGCAAGGCCGCGTCGCGCTGCTCCAAAAACTCGCTGTACCGCCCCTTGGCCTCAAAGAGACCATTGGGGTATTGGCGGTTCAATTCCCAGACTCGCGTGGTGACCGCTTCTAAGAATCGGCGGTCGTGACTGATAACGATGAAGGCATGAGGTTCGGCCTTCAGCAGGCCTTCAAGCCAGAGGATGCCATCGACGTCCAGATGGTTGGTTGGCTCGTCCAGAAGCAGCACGTCTGGTTCCAGCATCAGCGACCGTGCGATCGCCAGCCGTTTCTTCCATCCCCCGGACAGCGTGGACACCGTCTGATCAGCGCGGACAAACCCGCCAAGGCTGAGAGCCCTGGCAATGCGCCCACCCTGCTCATGGGGGTCCAGCCCTTCATCGAGCAGCACTTGGGCCAAGGTGTCTTCAACGGAATGACCCTCCACAAACGAGGGCTCTTGCGGCACATAGCCGATCCGGAGCTGCCGCCGGACCGATCTGGTCCCGCGATCCGGTTCTTCGAGTCCAGCCAGGATCTTGAGTAATGTGGATTTCCCAGACCCATTGGGGCCGATCAGCCCAACATGATCGCCGTCGCAGAGCCCAAGCGACAGGTCGGTGAACAAGGGCTTCACCCCGTAGCTCTTTCCTAGGGATTCACAACTGAGCAGCATGGCTGGTGGCATAATAGGTGGTGTGCATTGTAGCCGATCGTGAGAGGCAAACGGGGATTTTTGTTTACGACCCGATGAGGCACGTCAGCTCGTGATAATGCCTATCAACCGGTGTGGTTGGAATGTTCAGGGGGAGGCCGAACTATCGCAGATCAGTCTTCTCACCACGCGGCACCGCCACCGGAGACGCCGGCGAGCGTTCAGGGTGCAGGCCTATCCTATAGGCTCATTCTTCCGCTTGAACTGCCCGATTGGACGTAGATTCCGACTGCCTCATCAAGATGACAACGAACGGCTGATTCCAGATCTGTCAGAGTGTGTACGCGTTTCCATAGGCCAACCTGACTCATGCCCTGGCTGGTCCAGAACATTCTGCATAGGTGGAAGCAGTGCGCGGCGGCGAGTGCGCACCCCATTCACCAATGCCCCCCACCAATCGCGAATCCGTAAATAGAGTCTGCCTTTACCCGAGCTCACATACTTAATCCGCTGTGCCACATCACGAAATCCTGGATCCCCCCTGCGGATCCAGCCATAGGTCTCAAAGCTTTCCGCCCAACGGCCTAAGGATTCCAACGTCTGCCCAAGTTGGTAGAGAATGTGGCGTTGTTCGAGAGCTGAGATCTGAGGTGACGTGAGCGCTCGTCGCAATACTACAACCGCTTCTTCATGCCGGCCAAGGGCTCTCAAACACATGGCCATGGGCACATAGGCTTTCCCTGCATATCGAGCGTCTCTGGCGACTGTTTGAAAATCATCGATCGCAGGATGGAACATACGCAACTCCATGAGCACAAACCCTCGTTCATAGAGCTCGGATGAAGACATCTGTTGAGGCATGTGGGCTCCTCCCTGCGTTGTAGTGCACCACAGTAGCTACGTAGATGTACCAGCAAGAACGGCGCCTTGGCAGATTCCATCGCAGGCTCATGATTTCAATACCTTACCGCCCACAGCACGAAGAAGGTGTAGGAAATTTGCAACAGAGTGTAGTGATCCGCACACACTGGCTTCCGATTGATTTGTAAACCGAATGAGGCCTCAACAGAGACTGGTTCCGTCGGAAGAATGAAGATCTGGCAGAATCACAGAGGCACGCAGCAGTCTGTCGCTGCCCATTCCTCATGCGCAGCATAGAACAGATTCTAGCAGGGCGTTGACAAACTACTTGAGTACATTGAAACAGGAATACGTGAATCTCGCGGACTCGTTCAGAAATCTCTGCAGGCTGTTCAGGAAGGCCGCAGCACGCGAAGAGGCGACGCGTGCTCTGTGCCGTACGTTGAGCCTCTGAGCACCGCGAGAACGCCGCTGACGGACTTTGTCAACAGCCTGCTAAGTAGATCGCTGATCTTCGAAGGCGCGGAGGAGATCGGACACGGAGAGCACTCCAATGATGGTCGCGTCGGCCGTGACGGGCAGGTGGCGAATACCCTGCTTCTTCATTAGCGACATGGCATCGGCTAAGGACTCGTCTTCCTCGATCGTGATGAGCGACCGGCTCATGCAGCTGGCAACCGTGGCGGTATTGGGATCGAGGCCTTTAGCGACGGCGCGGCGGGTGAGATCGGAATCGGTGATGATCCCGATATAGCGGGATCCGTCATCGACGATGAGCGAGCCGACCTTATGCTTGAGCAAGAGTTGTCCAGCTTGCTTGATCGTGGCGCCTCGATGGATGCTCTGGACATCATGCGACATATAGTCTTTGACGAGTGCCGTCTCGATCCCCTTCCCAGCCCTCGTCGCCTGTAACCGACGACGCAATTCGAGATCGGCCAAGCAGCTTTCCAGTACCTTCCGTCGCTGGTGGAGACTCTCCCGCTCAACATTATGGGTTCCGCTTTCTTGGGCTTCTTCTGGCAGGATGGCCGATTCCCCTGTTTTCGCATAGAAATACGACTCGGATTCATCCGAGGCTGCGCCGAATACCTGGCCGATCAATTCTTCCGCCGCTTCGTCGAAATCTTCAAGCGACGCCGCCCCTCGCTTACGTGAGAGAAAAGGTTGAAATTTGACGAGCTGTTGTTTGAACCGCTCGACATACCGATCGAGAATATCACTCCGTGTCAACCCGGTACGAACTCGTTTCGGCATTGAATCCCTCCTCGGTTGCGAACAGGAGAATACCCTATACGAGAAAGATGCTCAACAGAGGGCGAGCAATATGTGGCCCCTATCACTCGCAGTTGATCATACCGAGATCATTCCTCACCGATGTCGCACTTGTTTTTTAGCGGCTAGTGAGTATGCCTTCAACTTCAGATGATGACACCACTCTTTCTGCTAACGATTTTCCTACTGCACTCTGGCCCGGTCTACGCGGGATGGCTGGCCGTGGAGAAACAGTACCAACCGATCGGCCTCGAGACCCTGTATTTTGACCTGGGAACGATTCATCGAAACGGGATTCGCGTGATACTCTGGCAGCTCACCGATCTCAAATGGAACAACACCACACGGTCCTTGTCCACCAAAACCCACAAGGAATTTGGCTGTGAGCACCCATGCGTGCGCGTGCTACACATGATCGAACTCTCTCGTCAGATTGGTACTGGCGGGTCGAAGCCTGGCTAGATTGAAACCGGGAGCTGGCAGCCAGTTGAAGAACACCACTGTCAAGCATGCATTCTGGAAAGCAGCTTGCCGGAAGCCCTACTCAACCACCACTCCTGCGGCCTCGTTCCCCGCTCGCACCCACTTAGACATCGTAGTAGAGGAAAAACTCGTACGGATGCGGTCGCAAACGCATCGGATCGATCTCCTTGCTTCGCTTGTAGCCGATCCAGGCCTCGATTAGGTCCTCGGTAAACACCTCTCCCTTGAGCAGAAATTGGTAGTCCTTCTCCAAGCTGTTGAGCGCCTCGTCGAGACTCCCGGGCATGGTCGGAATGCTCGCAGCCTCCTTCGGATCGAGATCATAGAGGTCTTTTTCGGCCGGCTCGCCGGGATTGATCTTATTCTGAATGCCGTCGAGCCCCGCCATGAGCATCGCGGAGAAGGCCAAATAGGGATTGCAGGAGGGATCAGGAAACCGCACTTCAATCCGCTTGGCCTTCGGACTCGGGGAGTACATGGGAATGCGGATCCCGGCCGATCGGTTCCGGCTGGAATACGCCAGCAACACCGGGGCTTCGAACCCTGGCGTGATGCGCTTATATGAATTCGTCGTCGGATTTGTAAAGGCCGCCAGCGCCGGCGCATGTTTCAGAATGCCGCCGATATAATACAAACAGAGCTGCGAGATCCCGGCATAGTCCTTCCCGGCAAAGAGGGGTTTCCCATCCTTCCAGATGCTCTGGTGCGTATGCATCCCGGATCCGGCATCACTGAAGAGCGGCTTCGGCATGAAGGTCACCGTCTTCCCATGTCGACGCGCCACGTTTTTGACGATGTACTTGTACAGCATCATCTTGTCCGCGGTCCGCACAAGGGAATCGAATCGGATATCGATTTCGGCCTGGCCAGCCGTAGCCGTCTCGTGATGGTGCTTCTCCACCTCGATGCCGACTTTCTCCATCTCCAGCACCATTTCACTGCGGATGTCTTGTTGGGTATCGGCCGGGGCCACCGGGAAGTACCCTTGCTTATGGCGGATCTTTCCGCCCAGGTTGACCCCCTCTTGCCCCATGTTCCAAGCGCCTTCTTCCGAGTCCAGGTAGTAGAAGCCGCTGTGGCTGGTTTGATCGTACCGGGCATGATCGAAGATGAAAAATTCGGCTTCCGGCCCCCAGAATGAGTTGTCGCCGATCTTGGTGCTTTGGAGATACTTCTCTGCCTTTTGGGCAATGAATCTGGGGTCGCGCTCGTAATTTTCGCGAGAAATTGGATCCACGACATTGCCGGTTAAACTAAGTGTCGGAACCGCAGTAAACGGGTCCAAACAGGCGGTTGCCGGATCAGGCACCATCAACAAGTCACTATTGTTGATGGCTTTCCAGCCGCGGATCGACGATCCATCGAGGCCAGACCCATCCTTGAATAAATTCTCCGTCAGTTCGCTCACCGGGATGGTCATATGCTGCCAGACGCCCGGCAAATCGACGAATTTCAGATCCACCATCCGGACCTTGTTTTTTTTGGCAAACTCCAGTACCTCACGCACATTCATACTCTTCCTCCTTTGAGAGATCCTCCACGATGATGTTCTACCGCTTGGACCTTCCCGTCACAGCGCGGTTTCGCCGGTTTCACCCGTCCGAATGCGCACGACATCGCTCAACTCTCGCACGAAAATTTTCCCATCTCCGATACTGCCAGTTTTGGCCGCGCTGGTGATGGCCTCGATCACCCGAGGCACCTGGGCATCCGTCACCGCAACCTCGATTTTCACCTTGGGCACAAATTCGATCGTATACTCTTGGCCTCGATACGTTTCCTTATGGCCTTTCTGACGCCCAAACCCTTTGACTTCCGATACTGTCATCCCCTGGACACCGATCTCCAATAGAGCATCCTTGATCTCTTCTAGTTTGAACGGTTTGACGATGGCCTCAACCAGCTTCATGTCGATGCCCCCTTGCCCGACCAGTTCAGTAACCTCCAACAGCGCTCCGATGAGGCTCCGTTGAGAAGCGACCCCCAACCAACCGGGTGGCCATCATAGCCCATCCTTTCCTATCACTCAACGTGGAAATCGTGTAATTTCCACAAAATGGCTCGAACTTTTGTAAGCCTATAGGCTGCGCATCGCAGTGGAATCGGCAGGACGCCTCAGGATCGAGATAGCCCAGGCGGCTTCGCACCTATCCGGAATCTTGGATACAGGCTTGAGTGGTCTCTGATGATCAGGAACGAGAACCAGTGTGGCCTACTCCAGCTTGATCCGATAGCCGTTCGTAATCGGCATCCGTCGGTCCTTGCCAAAGGCGCGGTGCGTGATCTTGACACCCAGGGGTGCCTGATGTCGCTTAAACTCGCTGGCATCCACCATTCTGATCACGCGCGAGACCGTTGCGCGATCGAACCCGGCCTCGACGATGTCGGCGAGCGAGCGGTCTTCTTCGACATACGCCCGCAGAATGGGATCGAGCACCGTGTACGGAGGAAGAGAATCTTCATCCTTTTGATTCGGCCTCAACTCGGCGCTCGGTGGTCGGTCCAGGGTGCGCGCAGGAATTACCGGCGATGGACCACATGCATTGCGGAACCTCGCCAAGCCGTAGACCATCGTCTTCGGCACATCCTTAATGACGGCGAACCCACCGGCCATATCGCCGTACAGCGTCGAATACCCCACGCTCATCTCGCTTTTGTTCCCCGTGGTCAATACCAGATGCCCGAACTTATTGGATACTGCCATGAGCAGATTGCCGCGAATGCGAGCCTGGAGGTTTTCTTCGGTCGTATCTGTGGGGCAGTTGACAAATGCGGGTGCCAGCGATTGTCGATAGGCCTCACATGTCGACGCAATCGGGATGGTCTGCACATCAATGCAGAGACACCGTGCCAGTTCCACAACATCCTCTTCGCTTTCCCGTGAGGTGTACGGAGACGGCATGAAGACGCCGAGCACATGTTCGGCACCAAGCGCATCCACCGCAATGGCCGCGGTCACTGCCGAATCGACGCCACCACTCACCCCAATCACCACGTGAGTAAATCCGTTCTTGTGGACATAATCTTTCACGGCCAGTACCAGGGCGCAGTACACCGATTCGATCTCCTCCAATGGCTCTGCTATCCCTGCCACAATTCGAGTCCGCTTCTTCTTATGGATCGCCGCGCCCTTCACCACGAGACGATCGACGGCCGAAACGGCTTTTCTAGTCCATGCCGTTTTTCGTCCATGCGTCATACGCCCATGTGACACGGCTCCCACGTTCACATCAGCCACCAGCAGCTCTTCCCGAAACACATGGCCACGGGCAACCACCGTGCCGGATTGATCCAGAATCACACTGTTCCCGTCGAAGACCAGCTCATCTTGACCGCCGACCATATTCGTATAGGCGACAATGACTTCGTTGTCCCGCGCGCTCGTCGCCAGCATCTGCTCCCTCGAACCACTGTTACCGATATGAAAGGGAGAGGCATCAATCGTGACGATTACCTCGGCGCCAGCCGCTGCGTGGAGAGAGCTGGGCCCTTCAGGCAACCACATATCTTCGCAGATGGTCACCCCGATGGTCGTTCCGTTGACAAGAAGCATCGGGAGTCTCCCCCCAGGGAGAAAATACCGGCTTTCATCGCATACCCCATAGTTGGACAACTGCCATTTACTGTAACTCCCAACTACCTTGCCATCGGCAATCACTGCTGCCGCATTATAGAGCGCAGGCCGACCGGCTGTGCGCATCGACGGCCGGAAAGAATGTGGATCGCGTTGGTTTCCTTGTCTCACGTACCCGACCACCGCAACTACCCCGCGACAGGCCTGGGCGATCTCGTTCAGAACCCGTACGTTCTCTTCGATAAACTGTGCTTTGAGCAGGAGGTCTTCGGGAGGAGAGCCGGTAATGGCCAGTTCAGGGAATACAACGAGATCAGCCTTGACCTTCTTCGCGTCTCGAATCCAGGTCGTGATACGGTGGAGGTTCCCGGTCAGATCCCCGACGGTCGGGTTCATCTGTGCCATCGCGATACGCAACGTCCGCATAGAACTCCGGTGAAACTGGCCTATCCCCGCTGTCCGATCGCGCGCGACACAGAAGAGAGGTTCATCTCGACTCCGCTCGGTTGGCAAGTAATCCGTACTTAGGCATGACTCCGCGGAGAAGCTCGTGAAACAGCATACCACTGCTCAAACATCTGTTTGTCAATCGGCCCTATCCGCACCTGTCCAATACGTTCGGGCCACACCCCGATGACTCGCCCTCCTGACACCTTCTTATCATGCAGCATGGCCTTCCATATGCTCGTCGAGGTCCACGGCGGCATACGGTCACTCAACCCTGCCTCCGTTACAAGGCGGCGAATCGATTCCACTACTGCACGAGAGCAGATCTCCTGAAAACAGGCGAGTTCGGCTTCCTGTACCAATCCAATCCCCACCGCTTCTCCATGGACAAGCGACTGATACCCCCCCAACGATTCAAGCGCATGTCCGATGGTATGCCCATAGTTGAGGATTCTCCTGCGATCTGATTCTCGCTCATCTGCGGCCACCACCTCGGCCTTGATCTCACAGGATCGCCTCACCACGGTCGCGACGATACCGGGCGCTTGCCTCCGTAACGCAGGCATGTACCGCTGTAGATAGGCGAAGAAGGACTCGTCCGCAATGATTCCGTATTTAATGACCTCGGCCAGTCCGGCGACTAGTTCCCGAGCGGGCAACGTATGCAGCGTCAATGGATCGATCCAGACGGCGCGCGGTTGATAAAACGATCCGATCAGGTTCTTCCCGAGCCGATGGTCGACACCCGTCTTTCCTCCGACACTGGAGTCGACCTGTGCCACAAGCGTCGTCGGCACCTGAATATAGGGGATACCACGTTGGTAGATCGAAGCGGCAAACCCGGCCATATCACCCACGACACCTCCGCCGAGTGCCACGACCATCGACGACCGCTCAAACCGATGACGCGCCAACACGTCGAGGATCTGCTCCACCGTCTTCAGCGTTTTCGACCGCTCTCCGGGAGTCAGAATGATCGGAATGGGTTCAATCCCGTACCGCTTGATCGCCTCCAGACTACTCTTGAGGTAGTGCCGAGCGACGTGCCGATCCGTCACAATGGCAACTTTCCCTCCTACACCGTGCTCCTTCAATCTCTTACCAAGCCTCGCCAACAGTCCGGCCTGAATCACAATCTCGTAACTTCTTTCAGATAGGGAAACCGGAACCGTGAAGATTGCAGTCATTTCGTCGTCCTGAAGAATCTGGCGGAGTAGAACGGCATGTCAGATTTGTACCGCGATCGTACGTGAACCATCCACCGGAAGGCCATCGTATCACAGCCTCGGCATGACTAAAAAGACGGTTACGTTCCGCGCTGAGTGCTCACACTGTGGGTGGGATTACCGCAATCTCTTCGGGATAAACAGAAGAGCCTGATGATACCTTTCAGCATCATCAGGCTCTTGGTGAGCATGGAAATAAAACAGTCCCTAAGTCTTGATAATGCTTGGTGTAAGGAAAATGAGTAATTCTTGTTTCGAGACTGATTCGGACTTGTTCTTGAACAACCACCCAAGAACCGGCATACGGGATAGATAGGGAACGCCTTGAACATTGTTGTTTTGGCTATCGACAAAGACTCCACCGATCACCATGGTTTCGCCATCTCGAACGACCACCTGGGTGTTTGCCTCCCGTCGATCGATACTCGGACCGGCCGGATTGCTTCGTGCCCCGACAGCATTTCGTGTTGCTCGCACACGCAGCATAATTCTCTTTCCATCCTCCTTTGGATCGCGAGAGGTGATCTGAGGTGTGACATTCAACTCCAAGTTTGCATCGACAAACGTCGTTTGTGTTCCCTGTAAGGATGTTGTCTGAAAGGGAATCGATTCGCCCTGAGAGATCTTCGCTTCGCGCTTATCCAATGTGGTGATCTTCGGCGCTGCGATCACCTTACTTAACCCGAGCAACTCTCCGGCTGAGAGCCGCATATCCAAGGCAAAGTCGCCGCCGAGTTTTCCAAAGGTCCAGCCGATCGACGGGACAGCAGGCAAGCCACCGACCTGAGCCGGTAAATTCACCAGAAAGCTTCGATCGATCGTACTCCCCCCCGTCCCGGCTATCTGCCCAAATGGGCCGGTAATATTCGAGAGGGCAAAGAAATCCGTGGGTGTGCGATTGCCCGCCTGGAAGCCCCACTGAATCCCCAAGCCTCTCGCATACACGGTATCGGCTTGGACGATGCGCGCCTCAATCTGAACCTGAGGAACCTCGAGATCAAGTCCCTCAACCAGCTGCTTCATGACAGCCAATTTGGATTCGGTATCTCGCACAACCAACGCATTACTCCCTGCATTAAATTGCATGACGCCCCGTGGACCCAAGGTCGGCCGCAGTGTCATCATGAGCTCCTGAGCCACGATGTGCCTGATATAAAAGACGCGGTCGACGAGTTCTTCAGCCTTCGTCTTCGATTCTTTGGCCCGGGCTTCTTCATCCTGCTGCTTGGAAATATTTGCCAGCGAATCGATCCACACAATACTCCCTTGACGAATCATACCGAGCCCGTTCATCTTCAATAGCATATCCAGGGCCTGGTCCCATGGCACACTGACCAGCTTCATGGTCACTTTTGACTTGACCCCTTCCCCAACGACCATATTGAAGCCAGAGACCTCGGCAATCAGTCGAAGGATATTGGTGATGTCGGCCTGCTGAAAGTCGAGCGAGATCCGCCGACCGACAAATCGCGTTTGCCCTGCCACGATATCATCGGATCGGTCGTCCTTTTCAACGGGAGCACCTTCTCCAGCCATCTGGACGCGCTGCACCTTGAACTGAGCCTGCGCGGGGCCGATGATTCGCGTCGCCCGTTTGACTACACGATTCCCTGGCTCGAACAGCGCCCTACGGGCCTGGGGATGAGATGAGCTCATCTCTCCACCATCAATGTGCGCAGCGACAACAGTCGGCGTTTTCCGTTCGCTCGGCTTCAGAGTGATCAATACCTTATTATCCTCTCGAGTCAGAGAAAACACCGGGCGTTCGGACACATCGAACACCAGCCTGATCTTATCAGCATGGTGGCCTACTCTGATTTTCTTGAGCAAGTAGTGGTCGGCCCGTACCACCGATCGCCTCAGGGTGGACGATACGGCAGGAATATCGACGATGAGCCGTGACTCATCCAGAAAGTTGGCCTCGGGAAATAGTTGGCCATCTCCGGCAACCACGACGGTCACCACATCCATTTCGGGACGCACCTCGATGGCAGTCACGGCCTGTGCCAGCAATCGTGTCGTGGCCATTTTGGCCCGCGTAACATCACCCTGATGTATCCGGCCGATCTCTTCGGCCACTGCGGACCTCTGGGTACATATGGTCAGAGCAGTGAGCGACACCCCCAAGGCTCCGATGAAACATCCAGCAGTCAGGACATTATCTGCACGAAATAGTGGTTTCATTCTGAGCCCTCTTTGGGATGTAGAAGCTTGACATGTTCTCGCTCCTGCTTCTTGCCATACACATCAGTGAACCGTTCCTGGACAATGATGCCACGTTCGGTCACGGCGCTGACCACTCCGTTGTTTTGCCCGACCCTCGTTCCCCGTCGAACGGTGTATCCATATCCCTCCGGGGTCTGAACCATTGCGGTATAGCCGTATGCGCCCCATACAACGGCAATAAGATTGAGCNNCTGAAGCTCCTGGATGATCGGTGCAAATGGGTCTCGACGACCGGAAGGGTCATACCCACTCCCGACCACACCGTCTGGTGCGGACAGCTGAGAAGGCACCGGGGTGTTCACCCCAGACGATGGCGCTTCTATAGTTTGCGGGGCAGTTCTTTGAATTTCTGGCACAGCAGGCACCCTGAGCGCATCTTGCCTCATCGGAGCGATCATCCCAGGAACGGGGGAAGACTCGGCCTGTGCACCAGTGCTTCCTAAAAAGATGATACACACGCACACCACGCTGGCTCCAATGGATAGAGTATATTGTCTAGGCTTCTTTCTCATAACCTATTTACCAACTTGAGCCACTTTGGGAGCATTCACCGAAGAAGATCCCCCGGAAACTGGCTTTTCTTGAGGCGCAGCGTATGCCACCAGGTCAAATGTTGTTTGCGAGACAATTCGTCCTTGTTCAATCTTCGGCGATCCCATCTTAAGACCCGATACGGTAACAATCCGCGGGAGTCGATTGATCCGATCGAAAAACAGGGCGGCCGTGTGATAAGCCCCGGCTACTTCCACACTGACCGGCATCTTGATGAAAAGCTTCGACGCATCTTCAGTCTGGGCGCCTGGCTTCCATAGTCTGATATCGAGTCCCAATCGTACGCCGAGGTCAGATACCTGCTTCAACAGCATGATCGCTTCTTCTTCCGGAGGGAGACGTTCCTTTTTCTTTGCTAATTCAATCTCGAGCTGCTTATTGGCGGCAACTAACTCATCGAGATGTTTCACTTTAATCGTAAGTGTTTGAATTTCACTCTCCAGCTTGCCATTTTCAGCGTCGAGCGCCGTGATCATTGCAGACTTCGGTTCTGCAATGTAGAAATAGAAACCCGCAATCATGCCACCCACGAGCAGGAATAAGAGCGCGGCTTTTTGCGAAGCTGGCACATTGCGAAGCGCATCAAGATTGAGCTGTGGCAAAGCCATCATGATCCCTTCAGACGAAATGCCAAACGAAATTGGTACACATTAATCTTGTTTTCAACTGCAGCCTTGCTCTCCTGCAGATTGATGCCCGTGAAATAATCCGTCCGTCGCAGGTTATTCACGAATTCCACCACGTCGTCGTTTGTTAAGGCCTTCCCTTCTAACTCCACGGTATCGGATGCCACACCCAGCCTTATGAGCCATACCTTGAGGGGCTCTAAACTCTGACTCACGTGGTCGAGAACCTTGACCGGACCCATTCTGGATTGCTCAAGCTGATCGATAATCCGGTTCTTGTCCTCAAGAAGCTTTTTCCGTTGCTCAAAGTCCTGCACCTGCTTAACCTGTTCTTTCAGCTGAGCAACTTGCTTCTCTTTCGCTTGCTTTTCCTCCTGCCGAGCTTCAAGCTCGCTGTCTAACGAGGTCGAATACCACCAACACCCAGCCAGCGTGACCAGGATCAGTCCAATCCCGAGCAGCGCCTGTGCGCGTACGTCATACTGAGGTTTGGCCGGCCTTCCTTTGGGCCCACCCGGAAGGAGGTTAATCCGAATCATCTATCCCCCACCGCTCTTAAGGCCAGTCCGACACTGACGACAGCCGATGGAGCCAAATCTGCGAGTAGGTTAGGGTCCATATCACAGCCAGTCACATCGATTTCAGCGAATGGATCAGCCATTTCGACAGGCAGTTGCATCCTATCCCCGAGCTGCTGAATCAGCCCTTTTGCCCTAGCCACACCGCCACAGACAAGAACACGACTGATCTCAGCGTTAGTGGTCGAGGTCTTGAAATAGTCCACCGTCCGAGCGATCTCGGACGCTACTTCCGCATTCACGCTGTCCATGACACTGGTGAACGACCCTCCGCTAGAGTCACCCACATGATCATTTTTCTTACCCTCTTCAGCCTCTTCAAATGAGAGCCCTATCTCACGCTGAATCGCCTCCGTATACCGATTTCCCCCTAACGGGATATCACGCGTAAATAACGAGGACCCGGCACGGATGATGTTCACGTTCATCACGCTCGCGCCGAGATTCACCAACGCCGTCGTTTCTTCCTGCGCCATCGGATAATTAATCGCATGCATATTTTCAACCGCAAACGCATCGACATCCATGACCATTGGGACAAGTCCGGCAGCCTTGACCAACTCGGTCAGCTCATTAATCTTGTCTTTCTTCGCCGCAACAAGAATCACCGACATATCCCCTTGCTGATCTTCCGACGCATCCATAGACAAGACATGAAAGTCGATATTCACTTCGTTGATATCGAAGGGAATGTACTGCTCCGCCGCTAATTTCACCTGCCCCTCCAACTCTTCGTCCGGCATCGGAGGCAGGCTGATCTTCTTCACAATCACGGCGTGCCCAGAAATCGAGATGGCGACATGCTTGTTCTTGACGTTAGCTTCCGCAAACAATTCTTGAATCGCCGAGACGACACGTCCTTCATCCATGACCGTTCCATCGACAATCACTTCCGGCTCAAGGGGTTTCACTCCGAACTTTTGGAGCATGTACCGTCCCTTATTTTCCTTGAGCTGAGCAATTTTGATCACACTAGATCCGATATCTAGCCCCACTAACTGTCGGCGAGGGGTCAGCATCCCAACAATGTCGGTTTCGAAGAGCTTTTTGAATGAAGTCAACATGCGATACCTGCCACCTTACACCACAGCCTTTCTGGCGCGAATAATTTTCTCGATTTCATCCACATTCTTTCTCGTATACAGTCGCCAGTTTCTCCAATCTCGAGCGGGTTCGGTAATGACACCCTCTCGCTCCCAGCGAAAAAGGGTCGCCTTGGAAATATCAAATAAGCCACACACTTGATGGGCCTTAAACCCCACTGCACTTGATGTATACTTAGGCTTCTTCACGTCAGTATTTATACTGGTTCTGACACCTTGTATTACTCACAATGCTAAGTATAGTCAATATGCTCTACCTGTCAAGGAAGCGTAAGAAAGCGAGAGTAACGGCAGGAAAACGGTGGCTATTATTCCATCAAGCAGCTACGATTTTTCGATATCTCGGTGCTTGAGGCCAACTTCGTACCCTAGGGCGGCAAGGCTTTCTCGAAGACGCCCGGCAACCGCAACCGAGCGATGCCGCCCGCCGGTACACCCAATAGCGATGGTCAGATAACTACGCCGCTCTCGTTGGAATAGCGGCAAGAGAAACTTCAGAAAACCTTCAAGATGCTGCAAAAGCGATATGGCATCAGAGTCTGTGAGCACGAAGGTCTGGACCTGCGGATTCTCTCCAGAAAGAGGCTTGAGTTCAGGCACGAAAAATGGGTTCCTGAGAAATCGCACATCAAACAACAAATCGATATCGTACGGCACCCCAAATTTATATCCAAAGGTGATGAGTGAGATTGTCAGTCGTCGATCCGATGACTCCCTTTGAAACTGCTTCGCAAGCAACTCACCGAGCTCATGGACCGTCAGATCGGACGTATCGATGATTCGATCAGCCTGGCATCGAAGTTCCGCTACCCGCTCCTTTTCGAATCGGATTCCATCCAAGACGGGAAGATGTGGCAACAGTGGGTGCGGGCGCCTCGATTCTGAAAATCGCCTGATCAATACTTCTTCACGAGCCTCAAGAAAAAGCACCCGAATAGCATGGCCGAGTGCTTTCACTCTCTCCAAGATACCAACGAAATCAGAAAAGAACGCACGCTCTCGAATATCAATCCCAAGGGCAACGTTGGCGATTTCGCTCTGCTGCTGGTTACAGAGATCGACAAAAGTCGGAAGCAAGGCCGGAGGAAGGTTATCGATGCAGAAATATCCGGCATCCTCAAAGGCTTTGAGGGCGTAGGTTTTACCAGAGCCGGACAACCCACTAATAATGACTAGATTCAGCCGGGCCTGGGATCGCATATTGTCTCGGTTGATATAGCTGAGATGTTCCTATCTGGGATTCGCTGCCAGATTCACGTATGATTCAGTGACACGGAGCGCTCTGAGCCGCTCGGACGCATGGCATGCACCAAGGAACAAGGCCTCATGATCTTACAAGAGGCTCGCTAGAAGATGTGATCACGCCCTCTTCGGTTGAGCCGGCTTATGATTGACAAGGCGGTCTTTCCATTTTCGAAACTGCGCATCTACACGGTCGACTAGGGCATCGATGGTGGCATACATCTCAGGCGTTGCCGTCTTGGCTTGCACTCGTTTGCCACTGACCGCACCAATCACTTCAGCCTTATGCTGAAGCTTCTCGACTCCCAATACCACTTGCAGCGATCCGACCTTCAGCCCGTATCGATCAAGGCGACCGAATCGGGTTTCCACGTAGTTTCTAAGCGCTGGCGTAATGTCCATGTGACGCCCTGTAATTCTCAGCTTCATGCCCACCTCCAATTGTGATCCAGCTGGATGCGAAGCAACGGATATCAAAAAAAGCGCTTGCGTTGACTGGCGGACGAGATATTCAACTCGGCCCGATATTTCGCCACAGTCCTCCGCGCAATAATCACTCCCTGCTTGCGAAGCCTGGCTGCAATTTCCTCATCTTTCAAAGGACGCTTTGCATCCTCTTCAGCCACCATGGTCTTGATCATATCCCTGACGGAAACGGAGGAATGCATCCCTGATGGCTCATCAACATGTTGAAGCCCTGCGTTGAAGAAAAACTTGAGTTCCAGCATGCCCTGTGGGCAATACATATATTTATTCGCCGTCACACGGCTAATCGTAGACTCATGCATCCCAATATCCTCGGCCACCTGTTTGAGAACCAAGGGCTTGAGAGATTGGACGCCATGGTCAAAAAATTGCTCCTGGAATTTGACGATACTGGAAACCACTTTCACGATGGTCCGATTGCGCTGCTCAATGCTTCGAATAATCCACTGAGCGGCCCGCAACTTTTCATCCATATATGCTTTGGTTTCAGATGTCCCGCTCTGCCCAGAAGAAATAAGCTGTTTGTAATACGGACTGATTCTCATGCGTGGAAGCCCATCGTCGTTCAACAGAACAACCCACTCCCCCTCATTCTTAACCACAAACACATCAGGCACGATAACGTAGTTCTGGGTATTGGAAAACGGTCTCCCTGGCTTTGGCTCAAGTTCTCCAATGACTTTCGTCGCTTGAAAGACTTCTTCGACCGTAATGCTCAACGCCTTCGCGACCTTACCATACTGCTTTTTTTCTAAGTCTTTTAAATGGTGCACCACGATATTTTCGATAACAGACCCTTTCAATGCACCAGGTGGCGACCCAAGTGATCCAAACAGATTCCGACCTAGATGCCCGAGTTGTAGCAGCAGGCATTCGGGAAGATCCCTTGCACCAACCCCGGTCGGATCGAACGTTTGAATGTCTTTGAGCACAGACTCGACTTCGGACTCGGCTAAATCAGTCCCGACCACAACCTCAGCCAAAGGAATGCGAAGATAACCATCGTCATCCAAATTGCCGATGATTAACCGACCAAGTTCTTTTTCTCGATCACTGAGCCCAGACAAGGACAATTGCCAGAGGAGATGCTCCTCGAGAGACGTCGCTTTTGCCACCGTTTGCTCGTACGAAGGAAACTCATCTTGTGCCGAGGAATATTCGGATGCGCCGCTCCGCTGATCTCTGCCCAAATACTCTTCCCACCCGGAAACGGAAAAATCCTCCGCTGACCCTTGTTCTTCACGTGTCCCAACTGTTGCCTCCGACCGATCCTGACCTTCCACTGCAGTGGGATTTTCGACCTTTTCCTCATTGACCAAGGACTCGCCTTCCTCGGCATCGGACTGCATCTCATCGAGTAAAGGGTTTTCCAGGAGATGCTGTGTGAGGCTCTGCTGCAGTTCTAGTCGAGACAGCTGCAGTAGCTTAATCGCTTGCTGCAGCTGAGGCGTCATGATCAGTCTTTGCGAGAGCTGTGGAACCAGACGGAGTTTCATCAATACCCCTACTACTCTTCTACAACTTGAACTGTTCCCCAAGATAAACGGCCCGAGCCGTTGGACTCTGCACAATAGCTTCAGGAGACCCCGCCTCTAAGATCAATCCTTCATTGATAATGTAGGCACGATCGACGATTGAAAGCGTTTCCTGTACATTGTGATCGGTAATCAATATGCCGATCCCTTTCTCTTTCAAGCGCGTAATGATCTGCTGAATATCCGCAACTGCGATCGGATCGATCCCAGCAAACGGTTCATCTAACAGCATGAAGGACGGTGTAGCTGCCAGCGCACGTGTGATTTCCAAGCGCCGACGCTCTCCCCCTGAGAGGGCATAGGCCATACTCTTTCGTATATGG
>CXWL01000194.1_pt1 | contig 19759 bp, 21 predicted proteins | sample 590931 | NCBI WGS metagenome assembly CXWL01 (sample SAMEA3498368, study PRJEB10139) | groundwater metagenome | biome: water well; material: biofilm material | place: Germany | collected 2015-04-27 | reverse complement strand
TGATGATGCGCCGTATCATTGCTGCACTCAGTCCAAGATACAAGGCACCGCCGAAGACGGCGGAGCCAGTCCCCTGGCCTCCGCGCGTCCGTCTCGCTTGGCGTCTCGTCGGTTTCGTCACGAACCCTCGTGAATAATGCGGGCTTGTTCAATTGCCGCCACCATGACACAGTCTTTGTGCGGCAAACTGGCTTTAGCCACCACATTGCTATCGATATGTACGGGATAATCGCGCTTCCTGCACTTGTCGTTTGGGTGCAACTCTTGCACAGAGAGGGCAGAACATTCCCCCAAAAGGAGACACATGCCACAATCATTTTCGCAAAGCCATGCAAACTCGCAGCAGAATGATGTCTCTGGCATGATTGTATTTTCCTCATCCGTTCGCATCCTGCACATGAATGGACCAGCCCGCGCTCTGATGGCATTGTTCAATACGTCCCATGATCTCTGGCCACAGGTGACGCCTGAGTCCATGCCATCCATTTTCACAGAGCTCTGTGACGATGTGCAGGCACAACACCAACGTCGAATCGAGGCGAAAGACCCGGCACAATTTGAAATACGCCGCATCTGCCACATGGTCACACCGCCCCTCCTGCTCACAGGATTCGGCGTGCAGAATTCAACAAACCGTGAGATCCGGGTCATTCTGACCCTCACCCCTCTGCCCTCCGCTCCGTGCGATACCATGGATTCACGATACTTCCACCCGTCGACCGACGGACATGCTCCTCTGAATAGCGCAGTTTTGTAAGGGAGCACCTTCCTAGGAGCCTGTCCGACATTGACCGTTCTACTACGGCGCACGATCCGCGGCCATCTGCGTCGTTCTCGGCCTGAAAAAATCCTCAATGTATTCCAGCGAATACACCTCCGGTTTTTCCTGGCCTGCGGCCTCGCATCTGGCTGCACCTCCTCCGCCTCGTCACGAAGGTAATGTCAGACAGGCTCCTAGTCACTGTCGTGACGGTTTCGCCTTGACTCCTCATAGACATCATGTTATTCGCTCAACCATGCTGCATTCCGCAAATAAAGTGGCTCACCCTTCTGCGGTTCGCGATAAGCCGAAGACCGGGGGGATAAGCGATTCGTCGCTTTGCAGGCTGCCGCGACGGGTGATCGAAACCCTCTGCGCTGGTATGGTCGTGCTCACCCTCCTCGGCCCTGTCCGTGCCGAGGAACCGCCTGCGCCAGACGGCACGCTCCCACTCCCAGCCGCCGAAGTCCCAGCTCCACCCTCTGCGGCTATCGATCCAATCACCAGTGATCCCTATATCATGCTACGGGGATCGGTGTGGCGGACCAAGACCGGAATCGTCTTTCTTAAGACCCCAATCGGGCTGCTGACCCTCAGTTCCAAAACAACGCTGAAAGATCTCAAGGCCTCACAGGAAGTGCACTTTTGGGTGCATGATCGCCATTCCGTCGTAGAAGTCCGAAAGCGGACCGACGGATCGCTCGTCCATCGCTTCCTCAGCGGGCCAATGACGTCCGGGGGCGATACACCGAGAACATTACGCTGGTGGGGGCCTGACGGTGACCAGACTGTTAATGTCGGAACGCAGGAAGAACAGCTCACCAACCATCGCGAGGGAGATCCGTTGACCGTCGAAGTCGATGACACGAATACCATCACCGGAGTGCATGATTTACAGTACGACCTGCAGGTCAGCCAGGCCCCGCCAGCCGGCTCCGACGTGCAACTTCTCCTCTCTGGAACCGTCACCAAGCTCAAATCAAACTTCGTCTTTGTCCGCACTCCCGTCGGCCTGGTCATGCTCAATTCAAAAATCGGGATTCCTCAGGTGAAGGTGGGGCAACCGTTGACATTGCATATCGACCATGAGCATGTGACCGTCACCCTCCCGCCAACTAAGGCCCTAACTCCTCGTCGCAGTGCCTCACCGATGCACTAACAGGGCAGCAGGCTCAAACAATCCTCCAGCTTGTCTTGTTCAATTGGTCTGTCTGGTTTAATTGGTTTGTTTAGTTCATCGAGTTGGTCTTGTTCAACCAAACAAACGAGACAAACCAAACAAACCAGAGCAACCAGCCGGCTTGGCTTGACAGGCCTCCAACCAAGCCCCTAGACTTCGCGCCAGCCATGCGCACCCCTGCTCCAAAGACGCCGCCCCAACGCCAGGCCATGCAAGCGTCTGGTGAATTTGATAAGTTGTATCGAGACCATGTCGATTTGATTTACCGTTACGCATACCGTTTGTGCGGTGAAGCGGAGTCGGCAAAGGATCTTGTTCAAGAAACTTTTCTGAATGCCTACCAAGGACTCAAAGATTTTCGAGGCGAGGCGCAAGTCTCCACATGGCTGTACACCATTGCCTCACGGGCCTGCATACGGATGCGGCGCAAGCGCAAAGGGCAGCCGGAACACGAACTGTCACTCGAAGAATTCGTGCCAGCCTCCGAGGGAGAGTTTCGTCTTCAGATCCCGATGGACGGGCTCAGCCCCGAAGAGGCCTTGCAAAGCAAGGAGCTTCGGCAGGCCCTTGATCAGGCGATCGAGAAACTGCCCCCCAAATATCGGATGGCCCTGGTGCTCCGTGATATGGAAGGGTTGAGCGCCAAAGAAGTAGGAACCATTATGGGCTTGAATGAGCGCGCCGTAAAATCGCGACTGCACCGAGCCCGCTTGTTTGTGCGGCGGGAACTCAGCGCCCGCGGCATCACCCGTCACGATGACCACAAGCCTGGAGGCATGCGTTCATGACCAAGAAAAAGACGTCGACGCTAAAAAAAGGAGCCGGGCCATCGTCTCACCGCCATACCAATGACCGGGGTCACTGCGTGGATCTGCTCCGGCAGTTGTCTGCCTATATCGACGACGAACTCCCATCCGATATCTGCCAGGAAATACGCCGACATCTGGGAGCCTGTCCGAACTGCGAAGTATTCATCGCCTCGCTCCAACAGACCGTGACGCTCTGCCGATATCGTCCCGCCCCGCAGTTGACGTCGGACGACCGGATGAATATGCGCCGCGCGATCCTCAATACGGCCAACTCACGGTGAAGAGGACGTCCTGGTTCATATATCTGGCACTCGTGCTGGCGACTCCCGCCATCGCACTCACAACCGAAGCCGAGGTGGAGTCGGTCACTGTGGAGATCCGCTCACGGATGTTCATCCCACAGCACATCCACTTGCATCATGATCGCAAGACCGTGCTACGGTTCCGCAGCCACGACACAGAACTTCACACCGTGGTAGCCAAGGAGCTTTTCCTCAGCGCCGACCTCAACGTGGGCGGCAATGGAGCCCCGGAGTTCGGCCCAAACGGACTCAAGCGTGTGATTATCCCGGCTGAGGGCTTAATTGAGTTTCAATTCACACCGGCACATACCGGAACCTTCTCGTACCTGTGCGACATGCCGGGACATAACATGCAGGCCGTGATCGTGGTCGAATGACATGGAGACAGGGCCCCTCTACGAGGGTGGTTTGTTTGGTTCATCTGGTTAGTTTCGTTCAACCAAACAAACGAGATGGACCAAACAAGCTAAATAACGGTCTTTGTTTCGTCCTTCATACTAGGAGCTACAACATAATGCGTCTGCAGATCCTCCAATGTGGTTGGTTCAGAATCCTGTTCCTCGCAGGATCCCTGTCGATTGTCACGGCAATGCCCCTGATCGATGTCCCATCGGCATCAGCCGCTGCCACTGTGAAGAAGTCGAAGCAAGCTGTCACCTCAGCTGAAACGACGGCTCAGCGTTACGCTGAAGCGATGGGAGCGGGAAATAAGGTGGGCGTTGGCCAGCTCGACTTCGCCTGTCAGTATCCCCTCGTGGCTGCAGTTCCCCATGGCATCAAGACCTATCCGACCGACTCCGACCCAGTCTACGACTCCTGCTGGCAGCGCCTACGAGAAGCCCATGCCCCCACCCTCGCCAGAACCGATGTCGGCATGGAAGTCTTGTGGCCCAGCAATGGAGAACTGGTCTTTTTTAGCGAAGACCTGAACCGCTATCCCGCCTCGGCCTTCGTGACCGACTTGTTGGGTCTTACGCCGCCGGGAACTGGCTTCACCGTTCACATTGCTGGAAGTACGTCGCTCCCTTCGGCCTCGTTCCGCCTTCGACCAAATGGCCCGATCGTGGCAGCGCCGACCACCTTGGTAAAATTGTCCATCAGTTACCAAGATCCCCTGACCGCACCATTGACCTACGCATCCGGTTCGGTCAAGTGGACGACGACGATTAAGCGGACCAGGCGCGCGCTAAAAGAAATCACCGTTCAATGGGTTGTCCTCTCCGGGTTGAAGAAGCACGGCTTCGCGGGCGACCAGGCAGTTGTGAACCTTCCCGTCACGAGCGGCTCCATCTTCGGCAGCGGCACGCAGGAACAGATTCCGTTTGCCACAGAAACCAGCCATGCCCTGCCCAACTCGCTGATCTGGTGGGGACCGACAGACAGCCCAGGACTCTTGACCGCCGCTGCAGCTCGCGCCGCCACCTTTCCTGAGCTGCGTGACCGCGTCGCCCTGTTGAACCGTGTGCTCATCATCGATCCCCATCAGGTTGACGCCCTCACGGTGCTGAGCCAACACCTCTATGCCGTCATCCTGCGCGAGGCCACCCCTTTCCACAAACTCACGGTGAAGGATCCGGCGCTTGACTTGGTCGTGAACGAACATTTTTGGAACATCTATTCCCAATCAGTGAGAGTGGACCTGTCGCTGGGGATGGAGATGGGTGGGTTCGACAAACCGACAACCGCCGACTATCTGTACCGTATGCTCTCAGCCATGCAAACCTTGGCCATCGTACGGCCGAAACAACTCGATAACCGATTTCGATTAGGCGTGGCATTGCGCTGGAATAACGATCAAGAAGCCTCGATCGAAACCCACCGATCCTTAGTCACAGCCATTCCGGCTGAGCAACGAGCCGGCAGAGCCGAGGCCCTGCTGCAATTGGCCTGGTCCCGCGTCAATAAAGTGGCCTGGAACCGCATCTTCGGCGACTTGAATATACGGGCTGCCTATCAGGATGCCGACGAAGCGCTCGCGCTGGCCGATCTGCCGCTCGATAAATTCATGGCTGAATACACCAAAGCCTACAGTCTGCTATTCACCCCGGACAAGGACAATCGGGCGCTCCTGGAGCGGCTGACTGAAGCCAAACGATGGTTTGCTGAAATTCCCGGGCAGACTNNTTCTTCATCGGGGCAGAATCGTTGAAAGCAGTGCTGGACGCAGATCCCATCTTCCAGCCGATCTTGGCCCAGGCGGATGAAAAGAAAGGGTGAGGGATGGAGGCTGATGATCTTCTTTGCTCGCGCAACGCGCGGCCTGAGAAGGATGGGGAGGGAACGGCCAGGTGCCCTTCTTGCTCGCGGAACGCGCACGNNTGCTCGTTCGATGCGCGCAGTAAAGGGCAGCCTTGGCCACTCCCTTGAACGAAGGTTTCGCGCATTGGAGCCCTCGCCAGGGCTACTGGCACGTCCCGGGAAATCGATTGCGAAGCAATCGGAGGGTCGGGCGGGTGAAAAATATCTGCCAGTGGGTGGGCGGGTGAGAAAGCCGCGCGCAGTGGAAGATCAATCAGCCCCCATCCCTAGAGAGATCACGAGCAAGCTTGGAAAGATCCTATTTTGATTACTCGCTGCGGCCTTGCTGAACAGCCTTTTTGAGCATCCTGCGACTATTTTGGCATCGGCGCCCACGGAAGATTCCATCGGCGTTTTGTGTATAAACCAAGTTTTTCCGAAGCCTGCTAGAAATCGTAGCCTTTTCCCGTTGCGTCGAGTACCTTGCTTGCCCATGTTCAGGCTCAGCACAAACCCAAGCGATTTGCATTTCCCGCCCGTTGATTTGTCCACCCCTGAAGGCTTGCTCGCTGTCGGCGGCGATCTGCGGCCAGAGCGGCTACTCGAAGCCTACCGCCACGGCATCTTTCCCTGGTACAGCGACGACCAACCCATCTTGTGGTGGTCGCCCGATCCCCGGACCGTGCTCTTTCCCGAAAAACTCCACGTGTCGCGCAGCCTGAAAAGAAGCCTTCGTCCCGGCATTTTCAGCGTCACACTCGACCGCTGTTTTCGTGACGTAATGCAGCAATGCGCAGGACCAAGGCCGCAATATCCAGACGGCGGCACCTGGATCACTGCGGAGATGCTCGATGCCTACACGACACTGCACGTACAAGGCTATGCCCATTCCGTCGAAACCTGGCAGGACGGACAATTGGTCGGCGGGGTCTATGGTGTGGCGCTAGGCGGCGCATTTTTCGCAGAGTCGATGTTCACCCGTGTGCCGGATGCCTCGAAAGTCGCGCTGGTCTGTCTCGTACGCCAACTCCAGACGTGGGGATTCCGCATCATCGACTGCCAGCAATCCTCTCCGCATGTAACGCGCTTCGGAGCGGAAGAAATCCCCCGCCGCGACTTTCTCGACCACCTCAATGCGGCGCTAGCACTTCCAGGTCGCCGCGGGCACTGGCAGTTCGACTTTCCATGCCATAAGTCGTGAGACAGTAGCCCAGTAATAATCAAATATTAATTTATAATGTCAAATAGGACGTCGCAGCAGAAAATCGAGATGAAATCGCAGGCGGCATGACTTCCGCGCAGATTTCAGAAGGCAAACGACTGACGAGTCAATGTCGGACACGGCAGTTCAAGGGCTGCTGAGTGTGGTCCGTCGAATTCCCATTTTTCCCGCACCCCGCTCGCAGTAGCCACGCAGAAACCATGTGCAATCATCCGTAGCGACCAGCCCATGCCATTCCCCCACAAGCTGCCGCGAAGCCCCTATCCAGGCACCTTGAACTTCTCTTCAAACTGGGGCACACTCCAACAGTTCTGACGATCTCTCAGGAGGAATTCTGAATGACACGAATGGTCCTTTCTGTAGGTATTGGGCTCCTGCTGACTGTGGGCACGGCGTGGGCGGGTCCACTCGAAGATACGACTGCTGCAAATACACGCGGTGATCACGCGACTGCGTTGAAAGCATTTCAATCGCTTGCCGCCCAAGGGAATGCAGAGGCGCAGAACAATCTCGGAGAACTGCATGCCAAAGGACAGGGCGTGCCGCAGGATTATTCGCAAGCGCGTCAGTGGTATGAGAAAGCCGCGGCGCAGGGTCATGCGCTTGCACAGAATAACCTCGCGGAACTGTATTTCGCAGGTCTAGGCGTACCGCAGGACTATGTACGAGCGTATTTGTGGGTGAGCCTCGCAGCAGTACACATGAAGGGTGACGAGCAGAAACAAGCGGAGGAAAATCGAAACGATGTCGCCGGGCGCATGACGCCCGAACAGATTGCGGAAGCCAAGCGGCTCACGCAACAGTGCATGGTACGGAAGTTCAAAGGCTGCTGAGTCGGATTTACCGCTCTCTCTTTACCCCAACGCTCGCGCTATACTCACAGTAGACCCGTAGACACCCTTCCCAATCGTCCGTCGCCACACCACTTGCCCCTAACCCGCATTATTCATGAAGCTTCTGCTGTAAGCGCGGATACGCGGCTGCACGCTTTCACGACGAACCACCATGAATAATGCGGGCTAAGATGCCGCGAAGCGCTCGGGCTTGCCGATCTGCCGCTCGGAAAAGTTCTGGCCGAGTACCTCAAAGCCTATAGGTGGGCGGGCTCTATGGCGTGGCGCTCGGTGGCGTCTTTTTCGCAGAGTCGATGTTCACCCGTGTGCCTGACGCTTCGAAAGTGGCGCTGGTCTCACTCGTGCACCAACTGCAAGCCTGGGGATTTTGCCTGATGGACTGCCAGCAATCTTCCCCTCATGTGATGGCCCTCGGCGCGAAGGAGATTCCACGGCGCGAATTTCTTGATCGCCTCAATGCAGCGCTCACCCTGCCTGAACGACTGGGCCAGTGGCAGTTCGACATTCCATGAGTTCCTGAATCAAAGTCATACCCGCCGCGGCATGGATGGAATCAATTCATCACCAAGACACTCAATAGTACGTAACATCACCGATTTCGTAATGTGGTTCCCATTCTTTTCCATCGACTGTTGCACGGCACGACCATTTGCCGTCATCCATTTTCTGTGGCACCAAAGTAATATGGAACTTCTTGTAGAGATGTCCGTTCTTCACAGTATTCTCTTCGATTCGATGAGTTAGAAGTCATCTTCCCTGCTAGGCATAGCCGATCACTACATGACTCGGCGGACCCTCCTCAGCAACCCTTGAACTGCCTTGCCTGACACTGCTGCGAGAGTCGTTGGGCTTCAGCAGCCTGCGAGGGAGTCAGAAGGCTTTCGGCTATATCTCGATTATTTGACGCGGACTTCTGCTCGTCGCCTGTCAAGTGGGCTGCTGCAAGGTAGAGCCACATGTGGGCACGCACATAGTCCTTCGGCACGCCCTGTCCACGGAAATACAATGTCCCGAGGTTGTACTGTGCCCACATGTCATTCTGGGCGGCGGCTTGTTCCCACCATTGGCTGGCTTTCGCGTAGTCTTGCGGCACGCCAAGTCCTTTCGCATACAGCCCCCCGAGGTTGAACTGTGCCCCTGCGTTGCCCTGTGCCGCGGCTTTCTCGTACCACTCTCGCGCCATCACATAATCCTGTGGCACACCGTGTCCCATCTCATACAGCCCCCCAAGGCGGTACTGCGCCCCAGCGTTGCCCTGTGCGGCTAATGGTTGAAGTATTTTGAACACAGTCGGGTAGTCACCGCGTGTATATGCAGCAGTAGCATCTTCGAGTGGCCCCGCCCATACCATACCAACAGTCAGCAGGAGCGCAGTGCTTGCAGAAAGTAAAAGTCGTGTCATTGAGATGCCTCCTGAGAGATCGTCACTACAGCGGTAGTGTGCTCCCGTCTGTGAGAACGGTCCAATGAAACTTGGATTGTCTTCGCGGCATCTTGCGGGAAGCAATTATCGAGACGGGAGGGGAAGCGATCACTTCTGAAAAGCTGTCAGCGGGTAAAAAAAGATATAAAATTAGAGTGATAATTAGAGTGTAGATTTATATCTTATTGATAAGATGTTGAATTGCTAGATTTGCGCTGCGCTACCGACTCACGACTTATATCATGACTATCGGAAGCGTTTTTCAGCACGGAGGAGTTATGGATTCTGCCTATGTAACAACGAGGGGTCGGATTGTCATTCCAGCTCGGCTTCGTCGAAAACTTGGCATCAAGCCAGGCACCAAGGTGTGCTTCATCGAGCATGGGAATGACATTCTCTTTCAGCCAGTCACGAAGGAGTATGTTCGAAGTGTGTGCGGCATACTCAAGGACACAACATCAGCAACTGCAGAATTGCTGATCGAACGTAAGAAGGATCGAGAACGAGAGCAGGCCAAGCGAAAAAACTCAGTCCACCTCGGCGCAGATTCTGACTTCAAGCCGTTGCTCGCGGCATTGTAAGTGAGGAGGACACACTCTCTCTGGAACAGGGCAAAATCTTCTCTTGGTAAGGAGTGGCCGGGCTGGCCTTCACTGCGCGCATCGAACGATCATCGTCGATTTTCCATATTGATCCATCCCAGCTCACTAGCTTTTTCTCCCTGGGAAGGGTACCCATGTTGGTCTACGTGCGGCCGTCGAACGAGGCCCTTCTCAGTGCGCGCGTTCCGGGAGCACAGGACCAACGTGGGTGTCCTTCCCATCATTTTCATCGTGCGCATTCTGCGAGCAAGAAGGACGGTCTGGCTGCTCCCTATCCCCTCCTCTGCGCGAGTTATCCCCTCCAAGCTCGCTCGTTATCTTTCAGGGATGGGGGCTGATTGATCTTCCACTGCGCGCGTCCAACGAGGGGAGTCCGCGACCGCGCGTTGCGCGAGCACAGAAGATCATCAGGCTCCATCCCCTCCTCTGTTCCACGAGCAGGACAACGACCAGGCTGCCTTATCCCTTCCCCATCTCGGCCAGCTCCGTAAAGTAATGTGCAAATGCTTTCATCCCGCCTGAGGCTTGGCCCCAGTCGAAGTATTCGTTCGGCGCATGGTAGCCGTGTTCCGGCAGACTCAATCCCATGAACAGGATCGGCACCTTCCAGGCTTTCTGCATCGTGACCACTGCCCCGATCGATCCGCCTTCGCGGACGAACGCCGGTTCCTTCCCAAACCCTGCCTTCACCGCCCGCTTCACACAATCAACATAAGGCCCGTCGAAGCTGCCCTTGAAAGGGTGCAGCATGCCTTCCCGCTCTACTTTCACATTCGGATTCAGTTTGGCGACATACTTCTTGAGCAGCGCAAAAGCCTTCTCCGGAGTTTGATTCGGCACCAACCTCATGCTCACTTTCAGTTCGCCATGGCCCGGCACGACCGTCTTCACACCGGGCCCATGATAGCCGCCGGTCAGGCCATGCACCTCAAAGGTCGGCGCAGCCCAAATCCGGCGCATGATCTCGGCAGGATCGTTCGTGCGCAGCGTCTGAAATCCATAGGCCTGCTTGAAACTCTTGACCTGGAAACCTGATGCGAGGAAGCTCTTGATTTCGGCCTTGGTTGGCTCGACCACATCCTGATAAAACCCGGGAATCTTCACCTTGCCGGTCTTGGCATCGACGCAGGCATGCGCTACCTCCATCAGTTCTGCGAGCGGATTCCGCGCGGCGCCTCCGGTCACGCCGGAATGGGCGTCCTTCGTTCCCGTGCGCAGCATGAGGCGCGCGCCCAGCAGACCACGCAGACCATAGGGCATGGCAGGCTTCCCCTTTGCGAGCCAGATCGTATCCGACACCACAACTGAGTCCGGTCGCGGAATAGCCGGTCGGTTCTTCAGCCCAGCGGTAAAGTTCGGACTGCCGACTTCCTCTTCCAGTTCCCAGAGAAATCGAACGTTGATCGGGACTCCTTGCTCGATCGCGTACCTTGCGCCGAACAGGGCCGAGAGCGCCGGCCCCTTGTCATCCGTCGCACCACGGCCGTGATACAGGCCGTTCTCGTTTTTGAAGGCAAAGGGCGCCTGCTTCCATTCCGGCTCCTGCGCCGGCTGCACATCCATATGGTTATAGATGGTCACCGTCGGATGATGGGCTCCGGTCACCAAGCCGCCGGACAGGATCGGATAACCGCCGGTCTCCACAATCTGGGCCTCGGCCCCTAGGTCCGTCAGAACCTGCCGCGCAAACTCTGCCATCCGCCGGATGTCGGGGGCCTTGGCCGGGTCCATGCTGATCGAAGGGATCTCCACCATCTGGCCTAGCAGGTCTTCAAATCGGCGGCGGCTATCTGTAATGTAGCGTTCAAGATGCACACGATCGATCATGGGTAATTCTCCAGGAAAGGTCGTCGATTATAACGAGTTCGTCGAGGAGTCGGAAGGGACTTCTGCCACGACCTTCTGTAAAATAGAATTGTGATACACCGTAGCGCATCTCATGCACGAACATTGGTGAGCCTCCTCGCCGTCCTCTGGCTTGGGTGGTCTGTGGTCGGCGTTCCCTGTGCTTCAGCCGCGGACCCCATCACCATTCGCGAGATCGTTGACGAGCCAAAGTCGTTTCATTTGAAACAGGTCATATTACGAGGCACTGTTCGCAATGTGACGCCGCTCGATCCCTATAAGCTCCAGGCCGGCACGATGTGCTACGGCGCCTATTTGTTCTACCTGGAAGACGAAACATCCTCNNCCGAGTCACGGGGGCTACTATTTGAGTTTTCAGGGGGTGAAGGTGGCGAGAGATAAAGAAGGCGTCATTCAGGCAGTGGCGGATCGAATCACTCCGCTCACCGAGTAGACGAGCTCGCAAGCGATGATCGTTCAACCTGTCGTACCGATGGGAACAAGGATTGGCTGGATCGGCACCGGTGTGATGGGTTCATCGATGTGTGGCCATCTGCTCACGGCCGGTTACCGCGTGACCATCCGTAGCCGCACGAAGTCGAAAGCGCAACCATTGCTCAATCGCGGCGCGCAATGGGCCGAGCATCCGCGCGCTGTGGCTGCTGAGTCCGATGTCCTCTTCACGATGGTCGGCTTTCCTCAGGATGTCCGGCAAGTCTATTTCGACGAGACTGGGATCCTGGCCGGCGCGCGAGCTGGGATGATCCTCATCGACATGACGACGACGCAACCTGCGTTGAGCCGTGAAATCGCAGTGGCGGCCTCAATAAAAGGCCTAGCGGCCATCGATGCGCCTGTCTCTGGCGGCGACATCGGTGCCAAGAATGCCGCTCTCTCGATCATGATCGGTGGCGACACGACATCTGTGCAAGCCGTAATGCCGGTCTTCGAACTATTGGGTAAAAAGATCGTGCATCAGGGAGGCTCCGGCACTGGCCAACAGGCAAAACTCTGCAACCAGATTGTGATCGCCGGCACGATGGTCGGTGTCTGCGAGAGTTTGCTCTATGGCTACAAGGCAGGCCTCGATCTCAACCGCATGCTCGAATCGATCCGCGGCGGCGCAGCCGCCTGTTGGACCTTGGACAATCTGGCGCCGAGAATTCTACAGCGCAACTTCGACCCGGGATTTTTTGTCGAGCACTTCATCAAAGATATGGGCCTCGCGCTGGAGGAGTCGAAACGTATGGGCCTCGTGCTGCCCGGTCTCACATTGGTGCACCAGCTTTACCAGACCGTCCAAACGCTCGGGCATGGCCGCAGCGGCACCCACGCGCTGATGCTCGCGCTCGAAGAACTCTCGCACATCCAGGTGAGTGCGTCACCGGCATGACTCCCTTCGCCTACATAGTGCTCGCCATAGGCAAACTGTAGAGCCGGGCGCGTGAATGGACAAGAGGATCTTTGGATTAATTCAGCACGTGAACCCTCGTCCCTCTCGCCTTTCCCGCCCGTCTCGCGCGTCGCGGTCAGTGGAAGGAGAAAGGAACAGGCGCAAAGGTCAGCACAAACACGGCCAATGCAATCCATCCAACAATAATTCGCTTTCGGCCCAAGGGGACGTGAATATCGCGCACCGGCGGATGTCCGAAACCCCAGAGTCCTGCCATGAAAGCCCAGAGCCACCAGCCGGGCCAGCCCACATATCCCAGCACGATGAGGATCGGCACCATGACAAATGCCATCGTACGTTGGCGTTTGCCCCACAGGGCATAGGCCACATGTCCCCCATCGAGTTGACCTATGGGAATAAGATTCAACGACGTCACAAACAGGCCGAACCAGGCGGCGAACCCGATGGGGTGCAAGACGATGTCAGCCTGAGGAGGGATGGATCCGACGACCAGCCAGGCGATGAACTGCAAGAGCAAGGGTTCGCCCAACTGCAATCCATGGGTCGCCGTCCGATCCACGACCATTGACAGGTTCAGGCCGATGAACAGTGCCACTACCGCGGCGATGAAGCCGGCAAGCGGGCCGGCCACGCCTATGTCGAACAGTGCACGTCGATTCACGATCGGCCCGCGCAGGCGGATAATCGCTCCGAATGTGCCGATGAAATACGGAGGACCCGGGATAAACAACGGCAATGACGCCGGTACCCTGTGAATACGGGAGAGCACATAGTGCCCGAATTCATGGGTCACCAGAATGATCAAGAGTGTGGCCGCGAAGGGAATTCCGTGCCAGAGCACCTCAGGCTGTTCAAGCAGGAGATTCACCGGTCCACGAATCGGTCCGCTATAAGCCTGATAGGCTCCGGCCCACAGTGTGGTAAAGATCGTTGCGACAAAGAGGCTGATCGGCAGAATCCATTTCGAGAAGGGGGTCTCCTCGAATTCGCCGTCCTCGGTGGGCCCTCTGAGATCCTCAGCCGGTCCTGCCTCAACCGGCAGTTCTCCGCTACGGATCGGCTGGTCGTCGTTCCGCTGGTCGAAACTCATAGGGTCTTCAATGACCCAACGCAAAGGGGTTATGATCGAGTTCTTCGCGAACCGTCGTGGCCGGTCCGTGGCCCGGCAATAACCGATGCTCATGAGACAACTCAAGTACTCTGGTCCGGACCGATCCCAGATGGGTCTTATACAGGGTACTAGGATTCGAGCGGCCAATGGATCCCGCAAACAACGTATCGCCGACGAAACAAACGCGCCCTGGTTCGGCATCTACTCGATAGCAGATCCCGCCTGGGGTATGGCCTGGCGTCGTCAGACACTGTACGCGCAAACGTCCGACCGCAATCGTCTGACCCTGTTCCGGCGCCTTCATCTGCGCCACGGGAGGCCGCCAGCTGAGGAGATCGACATCCTCCGTACCGAGATACACCTGTGCCTGACAAAAATTTAGAATCTGATCGATTCCGTCTGCATGGTCCGCATGACCATGCGTCAGACATATCCCCATCAGGCGCAGTTGGTATTCGGACAAGAACTCGATCATCGCCGGCGCATTGTACGCCGTGTCAATGAGCAGCGCCTCCCCACCGTCATAGACCACATAGCCCTGGACCCCATAACCATTGATCGATCCCCGTATCGTCTCCACCCAAGCCATCGGCTGTTGCGCGACCGGTTCCCATTTCTCAATCGCGATCTGTTCCAACGGACCAGGACGAAGTCCTAGGACCTTTGCTAGGGCCTGAACTTCACTTCGATCCGGCAGGCAAACGCCGCGCTCGAATGCTGTGATATCGCCACCAGGCAATCCGGCCATCCGGGCGACATCGCCGACCGAAAGTCCCTGGCCCATTCGCGCCTTCTTGATGATGTCGCAGAAATCGTCTTCGAGAGGCATAGAAAATCAGAGCTAATGGCTTATGGCACGTGGCGAATAGCACAGGATCGCTTCGGTCGATGACCGGAAGGTTTCGTCTGTGCTGCTCCGTATATTCTCATCTTTTAACGCACATAAGAAGAAGGCTACAAGACTACCTCTTTTTTCGCCTCGGCTGGAAGGGATGGGCACGGAGGCGATTGCCATAGCGTCATGGCGATCCAACAGCTTGAATCGATAGCGCGCGACAGCATTGCGACGCTGCGTCGCAGCCTTAGAGGAGCGCGCGGTCAACTCATCAATGGACTCAGCTGTCACGCCAGTCCATCGCATTATGGCGACGCCGGAGCTGTCCACCCTTCGCCAGTCGAGGCTTCTTCCCCTCACCCAAAGCTCCGGAAGCGTTCACTCCCTGGGGCGGGTGGCCCGCTGTTCTCCCACTGCGCGCGTCCAACGAGGGCCTTCTTAGGCCGCGCGTTGCGCGAGCACGGGAGATCACGGGCCACCCGGCCGCTCCCCTCTCACCCCTCCGGAGCCAACTTTATTTCCTTCACTTCCCCGAATCCCGACAGCAACTTCGGCAGGGCTTCGCCGGACCCGACGGCGACGATGGTCAGCCGCTCTGGATTGAAATGTTTCTTCGCCGCCGCCAGAATCTCCTCTTTCGTCAGCGCAATCACGCGGGCACGTAATTGCTGGAGAAAATCCTTGGGAAGCCCATCGTATTCCAATTCCATCAACCGCCCCACGATCGCCGACGAACTGGCGAACGAAAACACAAATGAATTCACATAGGCCTCTTTCGCTTCCGCCAGCTCGCTGTCCGTCACCAACTCTGTCCGCATCCGTTCCATGTTCGCGACAAACCTGGCGGTGACCTCTTGTGTCGACGGCAACTTCGTCTCCGCGCGCATCAGCCAGATGCCCTGATCATGCACCCCGGCGTTCAAGCGGCTGCCGACCGAGTAAGCCAACCCCCGCTTGGTCCGTACGTCGTTGAAGAGACGGCTGCGAAAGGAACTGCCTCCCAGAATGTCGTTCGCGATCGCCAACGCCACATAGTCCGGATCCTGCTCCTTGACCGACAGATGACCGATGCGGAGATGCGTCTGCGAAGTATCCTTGTTCACGAACCGTACAACGGGTTTCGCCGTCGGGCTCTGCGGCACATCGGCAATCGTCAGCACCGGCGCTTCGCCCTTTTCCCAATCGCCGAATACGTCGCGTAGCAGGGCCAGTATTGCGGACTTGTCGAAGTCGCCCGTCACTCCCAGCATCATGCCGTTCGGATGAATGGTCTTCCGGTGAAAGGCCACCAAATCGTCTCTGGTGATGCGAGTGATGGACTGGATGCTGCTCTCCCGTGCCGATGGGTGCTCGGCTCCGTACAAGAGTTTCACAAACTCGCGTCCGGCAATTGAGCCGGGGTTATCTTGCCTGCGGCGAATGCCTTCGATGGTCTGCAGCTTGGCCAGTTCAACCCGCGCCGGCTCAAAGGCCGGTGTCCGAATGAGGCCTGCGAAAATCTGAAGCCCCCGCTTCAAGTCCTTGCTAAGCACATCGAGCGACGCGGAACCGGATTGCCGCCCAATCGAGATACCGATAGCCCCGGCGAACTGCTCGAGGTCTTCGTCCACCCGTTCAGCCGAGAGACCGCCGCCCCCACCCGTTCTCATGGTAGAACCGGTCAATGAAGCCAGACCGATCTTCTCTGCCGGATCGAGCCAGCTCCCTGTTCGCATCGTCGCAGTCATACTGACCAAAGGCAGTTCATGGTCCTCTAAGAGATAGACGACCATTCCGTTTTTGAGCACCACGCGATCTGCATCCGGCGGAGTGAACTCGACCGTCTTAAACGTCATCTGCCTGGGATCGCCCAGCGTAAGATCCCCCGCACAGGATGCCAGCATCGGAACGGTGAGGGCTATAACCATCGTGGCCAGAATCAAGGACCCCCGTTTCACGTTGAACGCTTCACGTTTCACGCCCCTCATCGCGCCACCTCATGTTCCAGCGCCGTCGCGACTTTTTTCTCACCGGTCTTCTTCACCAGCGTGGCCACTGTTCGGTTCGATTTCGTGAAATACTCTGTCGCCACACGCTGGATATCCGCCGTCGTCACCACCGCAATTTTGTCCCGAGCCTTTAATGCATAACGCCAATCTCCCGCTACCGTCTGAAACAGCGCCAGTTGGGACGCAAGGCCGCTGTTGGATCGAAGCGCCCGCACCAAATCTGCATCCAGGTTATTCAGCACCTTTTCCAGCTCTTTGGCGGAGACCGGCTCCATCTTGAGCCGTTCGAGTTCGGCATAGATGGCCGCCTCGACTTCTGCCGTCGTATGGGGCGCAAGCGGCGTGGCACTGAGCACGAACAGATTCGGAGCACGGACCCCTGGAAAATTCGAATCGGAGCTCACCGAAGCGGCGATCCGTTTCTCGCGGACCAGACTCGTATAGAGCCGAGAGGTCAGTCCATCGCTCAACACCGCATCGATCACATCGAAGACATAGTCGTCGGAATGGCCCAATGCCGGTTTGTGAAACCCGATAACCAGCGACGGTTCGGCATCGAATTCCACCTCGACTCGGCGCTCTCCCCGTTGAGGCGGCTCGATGGTGACGGGCTGGGTCTGCGGAGGCGAAGCCGGTATCTTGCCGAACGTCTGCTCGATCAAGGCCATGACGTCCTTCGGATTAATATCACCCACAATAGCGATCGTCGCATTGCCGGGACCGTAATGGGCCTTGAAGAACGCTTCGGTGTCGGCCGGCGTGAGCGAGAGGATGTCCGACTCCCAACCGATCGTCGGAATACCATATTGATGGGCGCGGAAGGCTGCCGAGGTGAATGTTTCATACAACAGTCCGTTGGGGCTGTCGTCATTCCGCATCCGCCGTTCTTCCATGACTACTCCTCGCTCTTTATAGAATTCGCGGAGGACCGGATACGCCATTCGATCGGCTTCGAGCGCAGCCCACAGCGGCAGACGATTCGCCGGAAGGTTGATCATATAGCGGGTCAAATCCTTGCCGGTCGCGGCATTGAGCCCGACCCCCCCGTGACGCTGATAAAGTAAGGCCATCTCATTGCCCGCTACGAACTGCCCTGCTTTTTCTTGCAATTCCGTAAACCGTTTCTGTAGCTCCTCGACAGCGGCCCGATCCTCTGAGCTGGCCGGTCTCTCCGAACTCTTCCGTGCAAGGTCTCGTTGCCGCTGCTCCAGCTCGGTGCCCACTCGATACCACTCTTCGAGAATAGGGCGTTCTTTTTCGTAATTCTTCGTCCCGACTGTCCTTGTCCCCTTGAACGCCATATGTTCGTAGAGATGCGCCAGGCCGGTTTGCCCCACCTGCTCGTTGACTCCCCCGACCCTGAAAGTCATGTTGAGGGAAACCACCGGCGTCTGATGCCGCTCGACCATGAGCACAGTCAACCCGTTCGTCAATTGTTGTTCTACCACACGATCTGCCAGCCCAAACGAGGCCGCATGCGATAGGTTAAGGTTCAGGCTGAGGCTAAGGATGATAAGCAGACCTGCTGCGAGGACGCGGTGGTGGTTCAGATTACATGACTCTCTTTTACTTAACCTCAACCTTAGCCTCAAGCTGTTTTTCATATGAATAGCTCCATGAGTTGTTCAGGCCGTTCGATAAACCAGTCTGGGCGACAGGCTTCCATCTTGGCGCGATTCCCCATACCATACCCGACTGCGCAGACACGAATGCCGGCATTATGCCCGCCGTTGATGTCGTTCGTGCTGTCCCCGACGAGCACGGTCTGCTCTTTCGGTACATGCAATTGCTCCATCACATGCAACAGCATGCCCGGCTCCGGTTTCAATCCAAACCCGCGATCACCTCCGACGACGTACTGAAAATGATTTCCCCCCAGTCCTTGGAGAATCACGTTGGTGTACTCGATCGACTTATTCGTGGCCACCGCCTTCCGCTTGCCTGCGAAATGCGTCAGCATCTCTCCAATGCCGGGATAGAATGTCGTGCGATCGAGGCAATGGGCCAGGTACTGGCCCCTGAACACCCGCAAGGCCTCGTCGAAGGTGACTCGACTGCTCTCGCCGACCGACAAGCGCAATAATTGCTTCACTCCATCTCCCACAAATCCAAAGATTTCCTCAACTGGACGCTGCGGCAGTCCCAGTTCAGCCAATGTGAAGTTCACCGACGCGGCAATGTCCCATTTGGACTCGATAAGCGTCCCATCCAAATCGAAGATCAGCAGCTCGACCGAGGTCTTTCCCATCATTATTTCGCCTCTCGTAACTCACCCTGCAACGATCCGAGACGGTCTCGCTTCGCCGGGTCGGTTTCCTTCACCCAGGCTTCGCGCACGAAATTCACCATCCGCTTCTGACCCACATGAGGAGGAAGCATCGGCTCAATGATCCTCCATCGATTCTTGATGGCTTTCACGCGAAACCGAACCTCTTCTGTCTCAGTCCCCTGGACAAAACCGGCAGTTTCAAAATACACCGAGCCGATGACCTGAAAGGTGACTGGAATCACGACTTCCAAACTATCAATCACTTCCCATTGGCGATACTGCTCCGCCACCACAAAGCCACGCGTTACGACGACATGTCCCCACGCCGGTTCTTCATTCCAGCCCGTATAGGACGTGACCGTTTCGAGCGACATGGCATCAAGCCTGGCCCCCTTAGAATCGAGCGCTAAATATCGTTTCACCACGTCAGCGGGTGAATGCTTCAGAGATCCGGTCTGCGCCGACGCAATATTCCAGACAAACAGCCAGCCTATCAAGACGACGAAAGCGGCCAACCGGGTCGGTATGCGGCTGCTCATGACGCAATCCGGTGGAGTTTCATGGCATTCGTGCCGCCTAACTGTCCTGTCACAGTCCCGGACAGAAACACGACGCAGTCGTTCGATCCGGCCAACGTCTCTTCCACCAGTCGATGCTCGACCGCATGAACGCGATCGTCCGGATCCTGAATTCTGGCCATCAGCCGCGGAAGCACGCCCCAGTAGAGCGCCATTCTCCGCCGCACGAGATCGTGCGGGGTGAAGGCGACAATGGGGGCCACCGGCCGCTGTTTTGAGAGCAATCGGGCGGTCGCACCGGACTCGCTGAACGTGGCGATCGCCGCAGCCTGCGTCGTGGCCGCAGCCGATGCTGCAGCCGCGCACATCGCCTCAGAAATCGAGCCCTG
>CXWL01114874.1_pt1 | contig 19765 bp, 14 predicted proteins | sample 590931 | NCBI WGS metagenome assembly CXWL01 (sample SAMEA3498368, study PRJEB10139) | groundwater metagenome | biome: water well; material: biofilm material | place: Germany | collected 2015-04-27 | reverse complement strand
TCTTCGCCGACTACGGCCAGCGCATCCTGCCGTCGGCAGCCGGCCGCACCACCATGTGCCCGACCGAGCTGATGTACGACCCGGCCTTCCCGCCCTGCCTGCGCCTGTTGCCGATCGAAACCCGCGCCGACCACCTGTCGACCAGCGACTACCGCGACGACGCCTCCGCATGGACCGTGTTCCCGCTCGCGCTCGACGCCGGCGACAGCATGCACGAGACCTTCAAGCAAGTCAGCCTGACCAAGCAGGTCAGCGTGGCCGAAGCCAAGCGCTACGGCCTGTACGACGAAACCGATCCTGACGTCGCCGCCACGCTGGACCAGGACGGCATGATCGAGATTTCGCTGTGGCGCCACGCGATCATCAACTTCCCGCATCCGCTGCTGAAACAAGGCCTGGTGATCCTCGACACGCCGGGCCTGAACGCGATCGGCACCGAGCCGGAACTGACGCTCAACCTGATCCCGAATGCGCACGCGGTGCTGTTCATCCTGGCCGCCGAAACCGGCGTGACCAAGAGCGACATCGAAGTCTGGCGTACCCACATCAGCGCCGGCGCGGGCCGCATCGTGGTGCTCAACAAGATCGACGCGATGTGGGACGAACTCAAGTCCGAGGCGGAAAACGACGCCGAGATCGCACGCCAGCAGGCCAGCGTGGCGCACATGCTCGCGCTCGATCCTCGCCAGGTGTATCCGGTATCGGCCCAGAAGGCGCTGGTCGGCAAGATCAACGGCGACATGGCGCTGCTCGAAAAGAGCCGCCTCGGCGCGCTCGAGGCAGCCCTGTTCAACGAACTGATTCCGGCCAAGAAGGACATCATCCGCAAGCAGCTGGCCGACGACATGGCGCAGCTGGTCGGCGCGCAGCAGCTGATGATCGGCGCGCGCATCCGCGACATCGTCGAGCAGCTGCAGGAACTGAAAAGCCTGCGCGGAAAAAACCAGAGCGTGATCGCGCACATGATGCGCCGGATCGACATCGAGAAGAAGGAATTCGACGGTAGCCTGTTCAAGCTGCAGGGCACCCGCTCGGTGTTCGCGCGCCTGTCGACCGAGCTGTTTACCACCCTCGGCATGGACACCGTGCAGCAGGAAATCGACGCGGTGCGCAAGGCGATGGAGGCGAGCCGCTTCGCCACCGGCATGCGCGGACCGGTCAAGTACTTCTTCGACCAGGCCCGCGTCAACCTTGACCTGTCCGACCGCAAGATCGCCGAGATCAGCGAGATGATGGAGTCGATGTACCGCAAGTTCTCGGCCGAGCACGGCCTGACGCTGTCGCTGCCGATGGGATTATCGCTCGACAAATACAGCGCCGAGATCGATGCGATCGAAGCGGTCTACCAGAAGCAGTTCGGCACCACGACCCTGATCATGACCAGCCGCGGCGCGCTGATGGAGCGCTTCTTCGACTCGATCGCCTCGCGCGTGCGGCGCACCTACCGCGCCGCGAATGCCGATGTCGAGGCCTGGCTGAAAGTGATCATGGCGCCGCTCGAAGCGCAGATCCGCCAGCACAAGGAACAGCTCAAGCACCGGCTGGCGTCGATCCAGCGCATCCATGATGCGACCGACAGCCTGGAACAGAAAATCGAATCGTTCGAGGCGACCCAGCACGACTTGGAAAAGGTCAAGGCCCAGCTGCACCAGCTGGCCGGGGGCGTATCGATTGCGCTGCAGTCCGAACTGGTGGCGCTGGAAGCGGCTGCGTGAAGCGCCTGACCGAATTCGACCAGCTGGCCGACCCCACGTTTTCAGCCGCCGTCATCGAGTGGCAGCAGCACCACGGCCGGCATGCGCTGCCGTGGCAGAACACGCGCGACGCGTATCGCATCTGGCTGTCCGAGATCATGCTGCAGCAAACGCAGGTGGCGGCGGTGCTGGCGTATTACGCGCGCTTCCTGGAGCGCTTCCCGACCCTGGTCGCGCTGGCTGAGGCGCCGTCGGAGGACGTGATGGCGCTGTGGAGCGGGCTGGGTTACTACACCCGTGCACGCAACCTGCACGCCTGCGCCAAGCGCGTGGTGGCCGAATATGGCGGCGTGTTCCCAAGCGACCCGGCGCTGCTGGCCGGGTTGCCGGGCATCGGCCGCTCGACCGCCGCGGCGATTTCGGCGTTTTCCTTCGGGACGCGCGCGGCTATCCTGGATGGCAACGTCAAGCGCGTGTTTGCGCGGGTGTTCGGGATCGAGCAGTACCCGGGCATCAAGCCGGTTGAGGACGCGCTGTGGCGGCGCGCCGACGCGCTGCTGCCGGAGAGCGGCATCGAAAGCTATACGCAGGGGCTGATGGACTTGGGCGCGACCTTGTGCACGCGCTCGCGGCCGGACTGCGCGCGCTGTCCGCTGCAAGAGCGCTGCGTCGCGTTTGCGACCGATCGCACGGCTGAACTGCCGGTGCGCAAACCGAAGAAGACCAATCCGGAGAAGCGCGCGGCGATGCTGGTGATCGTCGATGGCGGACAGGTGCTGCTCGAACAGCGTGCCGACAGCGGGATCTGGGGTGGATTGCTGTCGCTGCCGGAGGTCGACGGGCATGCGGCGTTCGATGACGCGATGTCGGATCCGGGGACTGCGGCCGGCAAGTTCGGCGCGGTGGAAGAAGTGCAGGCGCTGCTGCCGCTGGTGCATGTGTTCACGCACTACAAGCTGCATATTCATCCGCACCGGATCGTGCTGGCGCAGCGCGCGGAGGTGGAGCCGAGGTACGTATGGTGGAATTTGGCGGACATTGCGAAGGCGCCCTTGCCCGCCCCAGTGAAAAAGCTTCTCACGCAGCTCGCACAGCCAACCTTGTTCGCCTAAAGCTCCCACCCTCAAGACCGTCATTCCCGCGAAGGCGGGAACCTATACCACTTCATCTCAGTGATGGCGAATGGTGCAAACGCACACTCAGCATAGGTTCCCGCCTTCGCGGGAACGACGGTGGTGGTGAGGCAGTTTGGGCGGGTGCTTGCTTGCTCCTACAACTCGTCGATCGAGAAAATGCGGCGGTACTCGCGGATCGCGAAGCGGTCGGTCATCCCCGCGATATAGTCGGAAATCTTGCGCGCCTGGCGCCCGACGTCCCCATCGGCCACCTGATAATCCGGCGGCAGCAGCACCGGATCCGTCATGAACGCATCGAACAGCTCGCGCACGATCCGGCTGGCCTTGACCCGCATCCGGTTGACCTGGTAGTGCCGGTACAGATTCGCATGCAGGAAGCGCTTGAGCTCCGTGGTGTCGGCCTTCATCGCATCGGAAAAACGGATCAGCGGCGGGCTGGCGCGCACGTCGTCCACGCTGCGCGGGCCGGCTTCGCGAATCCGCTCGGCCGAGGTGGCAACCACGTCGGCCGTCATCGCGGTGATCATCCGGCGCGAGGTTTCATACAATGCGCGCCGTCCCGCCAGGCCGGGATATTCAGCCTCCACCGCCCGCCGGTGCCGCGCGAACAGGGCGACCTCTTCCATCTGCTCCATCGTGATCAGCCCTGAGCGCAGGCCGTCGTCGATGTCGTGGTTGTTGTAGGCGATTTCGTCGGCCAGGTTGGTCAGCTGCGCTTCCAGGCTGGGCTGGGTGCGCTCGAGGAAGCGCTTGCCCAATTCGCCCAGCTGGCGCGCATTCGCCTGCGAACAGTGCTTCAGGATCCCTTCGCGCGTCTCGAACATCAGGTTCAGGCCATCGAACGCGCCGTAGTGCTCTTCCAGCGAATCGACCACCCGCAGGCTTTGCAGGTTGTGCTCGAAGCCGCCGTGCTCGCGCATGCATTCGTTGAGCACGTCCTGGCCGACGTGGCCGAACGGCGTATGCCCCAGGTCGTGCGCCAGCGAGATCGCTTCGACCAGGTCTTCGTTGAGCTGCAGGCTGCGCGCCAGCGTGCGGCCGATCTGCGCCACTTCGATCGAGTGCGTCAGCCGCGTGCGAAACAGGTCGCCTTCGTGGTTCAGGAACACCTGGGTCTTGTATTCGAGCCGGCGAAACGCGGTCGAATGGATGATGCGGTCGCGGTCGCGCTGGAATTCGCTGCGCGAACCGGCGGGCGCTTCAGGCAAGCTGCGCCCGCGCGACTGCGCGGAGTGCGCGGCGTACGGGGCGAGCCGGTCGTCGAAGTTCATCTCAGGCGCTGCAGGCAGCGAGCGTGGCGAGCAGCTGTTCGCGCGGGGCGCCGCCGATGCTCGGACTGCCCAGCGGTTTGAGCAGGATGAACTTGATCGCGCCACCCTCATTCTTTTTGTCGACTTCCATCAGCTCGAGCCAGCGCTCGGCGCCCAGGTCGGGCGCCACCGTCGGCAGCCCGGCCGCAGCCACCAGCGCGCGCACGCGCGCCACCGTGGCCTGGTCGACCAGCCCGAGACGGCACGACAAATCGGCAGCCATCACCATCCCGCAGCCGACCGCCTCGCCGTGCAGCCAGTTGCCGTATCCGAGGCCGTTTTCGATCGCGTGCGCGAAGGTGTGGCCGAAATTGAGGATGGCGCGCAGGCCGCCCTCGCGCTCGTCCTGGCGCACGACGTTGGCCTTGATCTCGCACGAACGCGCGATCGCATGGGTCAGCGCGGCCTGGTCGCGCGCCATCAGCTTGCCGATGTTCTCCTCGATCCAGGTAAAGAAGTCGATGTCGATGATGGCGCCATGCTTGATCACTTCGGCCAGGCCGGCCGACAGCTCGCGGTCCGGCAAGGTCGCCAGCGTGGCGGTATCGGCCAGCACCGCGCGCGGCTGGTAGAAGGCGCCGATCATGTTCTTGCCGAGCGGGTGGTTGATGCCGGTCTTGCCGCCCACCGAGGAGTCGACCTGCGACAGCAGCGTTGTCGGCAGCTGCACGAACGGCACGCCGCGCATGTAGCTGGCCGCGGCGTAGCCGGTCAGGTCGCCGATCACGCCGCCGCCCAGCGCCACCAGGGTGGTCTTGCGGTCGCACTTGTTGGCCAGCAACACATCGAACACCTGCATCAGCGAGGCCTGGTTCTTGTACTGTTCGCCGTCCGGCAAAATAATCGTGATGACTTCGCGCCCGGCCGCGCGCAAGGGCGCGGCGACCCGCTCGAGGTAGAGCGGCGCGACGGTGGTGTTGGTGACGATGGCGACCTGGCGGCCCTGCACATGGCGGGCCAGCAGCGCGGGATCGGACAGCAGGTCGGGGCCGATCGTGATCGGGTAGCTGCGGTCGCCGAGGTCGACGTTGAGGGAAATGGTGGACTGCTGGTTCATCGATAAGTCGGCCGCGGGAGCGTGCTCGAGGCGGGAGGCTTCGAGCGCGTCCAACTGGTCCAGAATGGTCTGAACCATCGATTGTACGTTAGGTCGGCCGGTGTCGATGACCAGCTGCGCAATTTCGCGGTAGAGCGGCTCGCGCTGCGCCATCAATTCTTCCAGCCGGCGGCGCGGATCGGCCGTCTGCAGCAGCGGCCGATTCTTGTCGTGCGAGGTGCGCAGCATGATGCTGTTGACGTTGGCGCGCAGGTAGATCACGGTGCCGCCCGTCTTGAGGCTGGCGCGCGTCTCGGCGTTCAGCACGGCGCCGCCGCCGGTAGCCAGCACCACCCCGTCTTCGCCGCACAGGTCGCGGATGACTTCCGCTTCACGGCGCCGAAAGCTCTCTTCGCCCTCGATTTCGAAGATCCACGGAATCGAGGCGCCGGTGCGGGCCTCGATCTCGTGGTCAGAGTCGATGAAGCGCTTTCCCAGTTTCCTGGCGAGGATGCGGCCGATCGTCGTCTTGCCGGCACCCATTAGTCCTACTAAATAAATATTTCCAGATTTCACTAGTTTGTTTTGAACTGGAACAGCGTCGCGATCTTTCTCGGCGTTTCCACGCGCACTGAGAGAAAACCAGGAGAGCAGGTCGAGTCCGGTTTAATGGTCACAGTGTGAATGGTACCGCCAATTGCGTTGGTCGATGGGACTTTGTCTGGTCCGAACGACAACGCGGTCAGTTTTTCGGCGTCGGTGGCGCCCAAGGTGGTGCCGGATGGCAGCGCGTTGTTGTTTTCGTCGGTCAGGCGGAAGGTCAGGTTCTGCGCCGAGCAGCTGGCCCCGGTCAGGCCCGTGATAATACTTGGGTCGCCGTTGTTCGTGGTCCAGTCGCGGCAAGCGCCGCCGCTGCAGACTTGGCGCACCATTCTCGGAACCGAGCCGGCGAAGACGACCTCGATCGAACGCCGGATATAGGCGATGCCAAAGGATTGCGGCAGGTCCGTGCTGTAGACCGCGTGGTTGTAAGGGAAAGGCTTATCGCCGTTGGCTGGGTCATACACTCCGTCGAGCCAGTTTCCAGCCACCACTCCCGAGGAAAAACCAAGCTTGCCGGCGTCGAGGAAGGCATCGGCCATTGGGACGAACGGTTCGCCACCGGAGATGCAGGTATCGACCAGCGGACGATAGGTCGGCGGTACCGAGCCGTCCGGCGCCTTGAAATTGGTGCAGGTGTACTGCCCGTCGCCGTTACTATCGGTGAAGTCGGGGATGCCCTGGGCGAACGCCAGCACGGTTACCCGGCCATTCACCGGCCTGAACTCCTGGCTCTTGAGCTTCACGGTGCAGGCGCCGTCAAGCGTGGTACACGCGCCCTGGGCCGAGCTGCCGACCGAGCCCCCTTCGGTCACGAAGTTGATCGCGGTACCGTCGGACACGCGGTTGCCGTACTGGTCGGCCAGCGCAACCGTGATATTGCTGATCTCGTTATCGTTGCTCCAACCCTCGATATTGAAGCTGTCCGCGCTCATCGACATCGAGCGCTGGATCGGCAGGCCGGTCGACACGGTCAGCGCATCGGACAGGCCGCTGATCGTCACGCCGTTGCGGGTCGCTTCCGCGGTCACCCGCACCGGGGTCGGAATCGTGCCCGACGAGACCATCGTCGTGACATTGCCGGAGACGTCGGTGGTGGCGACCGCCGGCGTGACCGCCAGGCCGCCGGTCGTGGTGGTCGCAGTGAATTTGACATCCACGCCCGCCAGGCCGTTGTTGTGCTGGTCCACCACGCGGAAGGTCAGCTGGGCAGCTTCGGATCGGCCGAGGCCGCCTGAACCCTTGAGCACGATCGACGAGCCGGAAAGGTTCGAGCCGACGAACTGGACCGTGCCGATATTGGCGGCGTCGACATCGACGCCGATGGTCTGGGTCGAGGTGCCCACCGACACGGTGATCACGTCGCGGCCGCGCAGGCAGCCGTTGTTGGTGTAGGTGACCAGCTGGACGCCGTTGGCGACCGCGCCCGCGACCAAGGTGGCCTTGCCGTCGCCTTCGCACAGCGAGGACATGGTCAGGCCGGAGCCGGTCAGGTTGGCCACCGGCTGGCCGCCGCTGGTGACCGGGATATTCAGCGACAAGGTACTGAATGCAGGCAGGCGGCCGGCCGGAGCGGGCACGAACGACAGCGTGCCGACCGTCAGCGGCGCTGCGCCGACCGCCATATTGGTCGATGCGGTGGCGGTCTTGCTGTCGATGACCGAGGTGGCGGTAATCGCCAGCGCGCCCGAGGCGGTGAAGCTGGACGGCTTGACGGTGATCACGGCCACGCCGGCAGCATCGGTCAGCGCCGAGCCGGACACCGGCGTGAACTCAACCAGCGTAGGGTCGCTGGCGACGAACTTGACGATGGCGCCGGCCGCAACCGCGCCCGACGCGGTGGTGACGATGGCCTTGACGGTGCCGCTCTGGCCGCCGGACAGGGTGTTGATCGTGCCGCCGCTGCCATTCGTGATGGTCAGCTTGAGAGTCGGATCCAGCACCACCGGTGGAGTGCCGGTGCCGGTTCCGGTGCCGGGTCCAGTGCCGGTGGTGGTCCCTGGCGAACCGCCGCCGCCGCCGCATGCGGACAGCGACGCCGCGATCAGGCCGACAGCCGCGTAGCGGGCCATGGTGGCGAGGGAGTGGTCTTTAGGCAGTAGCAGCATGGCGATTCCAGTGTATTTTTATTCGTAAAAAGTGATTAGCGGGTCGGGACGCTGTCGGCCACGATCTTCGGCGTCAGGAACACCAGCAGTTCGGTCTTCGAGGTCTCGCGGCCCGTGGTCTTGAACAGGTGGCCGACCACCGGCAGGTCGCCCAGCAGCGGGACCTTGGTCTCGTTGCTGCGCTCGGACTGCTGGTAAATCCCGCCCAGCACCACGGTGCCGCCGTTTTCGACCCGGACCTTGGTCTTCACGTGCTGCGAGTTGATCGAGAAGCCGGCCGGCGTGACGTCGCCCTTCGAGTCCTTGTTCACTTCCACCTCGAGCACCACGTTGCCGTCCGGCGTGATCTGCGGCGTCACTTCCAGGCGCAGGTTGGCCTTCTTGAAGCTGATCGAGGTGGCGCCGCTGCTGGTGGCGACCTGGTACGGCAGTTCGATACCCTGCTCGATCACGGCGACCATCTTGTCTTCGGTGACCACGCGCGGGCTGGAGATGATCTTGCCCTTGCCATCCGCTTCGAGCGCCGACAGTTCCAGGTTAAGGAAGCGGTTGGCGGCGGCCGAGAACAGGCTGAACGCGACGGTGGCCGGCGGGATGGTGCCGATCGCGGCGGCCGGCAGGTTCAGGAACTGGGTGTTGTTGAACGAATCGCTGGTGTTCACCACCTGGCCGGTGGTCTGGCCGACCCCGGTCAGGTTGCCGCCGATGGCGACCCGGTTATTGCCGTTGACCTGGTAGCCGGAGTCGCCGCCGCGAATGGTGCGCATGTCGGCAAAACCGAGCTTGGCGCCCAGGTTGCGGCTGAAGCTGTCGCTCGCTTCGACCAGGCGCGCTTCGATCAGCACCTGCTTGGAGGCGATGTCGGTCTTCAGGATCAGCTTGCGGATGTCTTCGATCTTCGACGCGATGTCGGTCACGAACAGCTGGTTGGTGCGCGGATCGATGATGGCGCTGCCGCGCTTGGACAGCACGCGGTTCTTGGAGTCGGAGGCGCCGTCGAGCCCGAACACCGCGCGGAATGCCTCGGCCTTCTGGTAATTGAGCTGGAAGATTTCCGAACGCAGCGGCTCGAGGTCGGCGATCTGGGCGCGCTGCTCGAGTTCGAGCTTTTCCTTGGTCAGCAGTTCTTCCTTCGGCGCGATCCACAGCACGGTGCCGTTCTTGCGCATGTCCAGGCCCTTCGCCTGCAGCACCACGTCGAGCGCCTGGTCCCACGGCACTTCCTTCAGGCGCAGGGTCAGGTTGCCGGTCACCGAATCGCTGGTGATGATGTTCAGGCCGGAGATGTCGGCGATCGCCTGCAGCGCTGCGCGCACTTCGACGTTCTGGAAGTTGAACGACAGCTTTTCACCGCGGTAGCCCTGGCTGCCCTGGGTCAGGCGGTTCGGGTCTTCCTTGATCGGCTTGACGTCGATCACCAGCTGGGTGTCGCTCTGGTAGACGGTCTGTTCCCACAGGCCCTTCGCTTCGATCGTCATGTGCACGTTGTCGCCCTGCGGCGCGGTGGTGATCAGCGCCACCGGGGTGCCGAAGTCGCTGACGTCGAGGCGCCGGCGCAGGCTAGGCGGCAGGCCGGTCTTCATGAAGTCGACCAGCACGGTGTTGCCGACCTGGCGCACGTCGACCGCCACCTGGCTGTTCGGCAGGTCGACCACGATGCGGCCTTCGCCGTTCGCGCCGCGCCGGAAATCCATGTCGCGCAGCAGTTGGCGGCCGGCCGGCTTCGGTCCGGCGTCGACCGGGATGCCGGCGCTGTTGACCGCCTGCGCCACGCCGCCGGAACCTTCGATGGTCACGACCACCGACTTGCCGTCGATCGCGGCGGCGTAGTTCAGCGCGCGCTTCAGGTTGAACACCAGGCGCGTGCGTTCGCCGGCCTGCACCACGTTAATCGCGCGCAGGTCGCCCAGGTTGACGTCCTGCGAATTCTTGCCGGTCGCGTTGGTGGTGGCGCCGAAGTCGAGCGCGATGCGGGTCGGGTTGGTGATCGAGAAGCCGATCGGCAGCTTGGCCGGCGCGTTGCGCATGGCGATGTTGACGATCACGTTCGAGCCCTGCTGGTTGGCCGTGATCGATTCGATCGCGTTTTCCTGCGCCATGGCGCTTGTGCCTGCAAGGGCCAGGACCAGCATTGCGCCGAAGCGTACCACCGGGCCCGTCAGGGCGGCGACGCCGTTCATTTTGAATGCGATCATTTCTTGGTCTCCTTACTTTCCTGCAACTCCAGCTTCGACATGCGCTCAACCCACTCGCCGCCGGCATCCTGAACCACTTCCTTGATATTGATGGCGTTCTCGGTCACGCCCGTCACCAGCCCGTAGTTCTGGCCGATGCGCTGGCCCACTTTGACCTGGTGCACCGCGCGGTCGATCTGCAGCAGCGCGTAATTGACGCTGGCTTTCTGCATCACGCCGACCATGGCGAAGGTATCGAGCGGATAATTTTCCAGCAGCTCCTTGCGGCGCCCCATGTCCGGCTTGAACTTGCTGTCGTCCTTCTCGGCGGCCCTGGCCAGTTCGGCCAGCAGCTTGTTCGGGCTGAACGGATCGGTGACCTCGCGCGCCGTGTAGGCGAACGGGATGAAGGTTTTCGGCTCGCTCAGCGGCGCCACGGCGACCCTGGTGTCCTTCTTGACCTGCGCCATCCAGTCCTTCACTTCCTTGACGTCGCTGTCGCTGCAACCGGCCAGCAGGACCGCGGCCAGCGCCAGTGCGCCTATGCGGATGTTCATCATTTCTGGGCTCCCTTGGACTTCTTGTCCTTGTCGGCGCGCGCCTTGCGCTGCGCGCTCGCTTCTTCAGGATCGAGGTAGCGGAAGGTCTTGGCGACGGCGTCGAGCATCAGCACGCCGTCCTTGCCGGTGGTCAGCGACATGTTGTTGAGCGTGACGATGCGCGGCAGGTTGGCCATGTCGGCGGCGAACGCGCCGATGTCGTGGTAGGTCCCGCTGACCTTGATATCGATCGGCAGTTCGGCGTAGTAATCGCGCACCACCACCTGGCCCGGTTTGAACAGTTCGAACTGCAGGCCGCGCCCGAGGCCGGCCTGGTTGATGTCCGACAGCAGCGCCGCCATTTCCGCCTTGCTCGGCAGCTGCTTCTGCAGCCGCTCGACGTACTGGTCGACCTGCAAGCGCTGCGCCTGCAAGGCTTCCAGGTTGATCGCCTGCGCCATCTTGGTCTTGTAGGCTTCGCGCAGGTTCAGCTCTTCCAGCGCCAGCCGGTCCTGGTCCTCGAACTGGCTGCTCCAGTAGCCGAAGTAGCCGAGTCCGACCACTGCCGCCATCACGCCGATCGCGCACAGCACGCGCGGCGCCAGCGGCCACAGGCCAGGATGGCGCCCCGCCAGTCCCTGGAATTGCGACGACAGCGATGCGCCGATTTCTTTCAGATTGATATCCATGGGTGTCCGATCGGCCTACTTGGAGGGGATGCCGGCGGGGCCACTGGCCACGGCAATGCCTGCCTTCGGCACGGCCTTGTCGGCGTCCTTGTCGCGCGGGCGCTTGATGCCGACCGCCAAGGTGAATTCGACGACCTTCTTGCCGGTCTTGCTCTGGGCCAGGGCAACCGCCTTCACTTCGGTCAGGTCGGGCCGCTCCAGCCATGGCGAGGCGCCGGCCACGTTGCGCAGCAACTCCGCCACGCGTTCCTGCGACTGCGCATAGCCGGTCAGCGTGACGCGCTGGCCTTCCTGCTTGAACGCCTTCAGGTAGACCCCGGTCGGGGTTTGCTTGACCAGTTCGTCGAGCAGGTACACCGGCTGGTTGCGGTCGCCCTGCAAGTCTTCGACCGCCTGCTGGCGCGCCTTGAGCGCTTCGATTTCCTGCTTCAGGGTGGCGATCGCGGCGATTTTCTTGTCGAGTTCGGCGTTGGCGTTGGTCAGCACCAGGTTGCGTTCGTTCTGGATCGAGATTCGGCTGGCGTTGTAGCCGCCGACCACCAGCACCACCGCCACGCCGAGGATGCCGCCGAGCGCCATCAGGGCGATGAAGGCGGTCTTTTTCTGTTTGCGTTTTTCTTCGCGGTGCGGAAGAAGGTTAATCCTGATCATCAGCCAAATCTCCTCAGCGCCAGCCCGCAGGCGACCAGGTAGGCCGGGGCCTCGCTGCGCAGCTGCGATTCGCGCACGGTCGGCCCCAGCTGCATGCCCTTGAACGGCGACACCACGGCGGTGGAAATCCTGGTGCGGCTGGCAACGATGTCGAGCAAGCCGGGAATCAGCGCGCAACCGCCGGCCAGGAACAGCTGGTCGATGCGGGTGTACGGGGTCGAGGTGTAGAAAAACTGGATCGCGCGGGTCACTTCCAGCGCGGCGTTCTCGAGGAAGGGCCCGAGCAGCTCGGCCTGGTAATTCTCGGGCAGGTCGCCCGCCTTCTTCTTGGCGTCGGCCTCTTCGAACGACAGGCCGTAGGCGCGCACGATGTCCTGGGTCAGCTGGTTGCCGCCGAACGGCTGCTCGCGCTCGTAGATCGTTTCGCCGCCGGCCATCACCGAAATATGGGTGACCTGGGCGCCGATCTGGAACAGCGCGATGATCTGGTCCTGCGCGCCCGGCAGCTGCTCGGTCACTCGTTCCAGCGCGGCGCGTGCGGCGTACGATTCGATATCCATGACGACCGCGGTCAGGCCGGCCGCTTCGGCGATCGCGACCCGGTCCTCGACCTTTTCCTTGCGCGCCGCGGCCAGCATGACGTCCATGTCGTCGGGCGAATTGGCGGCCACGCCGAGCACGTCGAAGTCGAGGCTGACCTCGTCGAGCGCAAATGGGATGTACTGGCTGGCTTCGGACTCGACCTGCACTTCGAGCTGGTCTTCCGACAGCCCGGCCGGCAGGATGATTTTCTTGGTGATCACGGAGGCCGGCGGCATGCCGAGCGCGACCAGCTTGACGCGGGTGCCGCTCTTCTTCCAGACCCGGCGCACCGCTTCGGAGACTTGTTCGATGTTTTCGATATTGCCGTCGACGACAGCGCCGCGCGGCAGCGGCTCGGAGGCGTAGCGCTCGAGCCGCAGCTCATTTTTGCCGGCGTCGGCCAGTTCGACCAGGCGCACCCCGGACGTACTGATGTCCAGCCCTAGCAAAGGGGGACTGGACTGTCCGAACAAGGAACCTAGATTAACCACGAGCGTACTCCCTCACCACCATATGCACATTATTGCTTACGCTGCAAAAGTTTCCTTGCAGTACGATAATGAAATTGCCCGCCGAGGGGGTCCACCGCCGGGATTTTGTTATAAAACCGCCATTTAGAACAGTAACATGAGGCAATACATTAAATCGTAGCAATAAGCGTCATCCCATGTAAAGGTATTTCTGCAATGGAACTTTATCGGGTTGGGCGGATATACGACACTCTATGAACCCCCTGACATCTTAGTTGTCGGGCGGTTCACAGACCCTTCCGTGAACCGCTCGACATCTTAGTTGTCGGGTAACTTACATCGCGGCTTGAGCGGGCGGCTCAAGGGCGGTGCGTCGCGTGCACCATGAGCGTGCTCTATAATGAGCCGCATCAACATCGTGAAAGATTCGACCCGCATGACTTCCTCGAAAACGGACGGCAAGACCCCTTCTTCCCAACCGGGCGGACGCAAGACCACGCCCAAGCGGATACTGCTGATCGCGTTCGGCATCCTGACCGGTTCGGCGCTGGTGGCGCTGCTGGTGGTGGTGTTCGCGCTGGCCATGGCCTACCCCAACCTGCCCGCCCTCGATACGCTGACCGACTACCGGCCCAAGATGCCGCTGCGAATTTTCTCCTCCGATGGAGTGCTGATCGGCGAATTCGGCGAGGAGCGGCGCAACCTGGTGCGCATCAACGAAATTCCGGACGTGATGAAAAAGGCCGTGCTGGCGATCGAGGACGACCGCTTCTACCAGCACGGCGGGGTCGACTACACCGGCATCCTGCGCGCGGCGGTGCACAACGCCACTGGCGGCGCGCGCCAGGGCGCCTCCACCATCACCCAGCAGGTGGCGCGCAACTTCTTCCTGTCGAGCGAGCAGACCCTGAAACGCAAGGCCTATGAAGTGCTGCTGGCGTGGAAAATCGAACAGAACCTCACCAAGGACCAGATCCTCGAGGTATACATGAACCAGATCTACCTGGGCCAGCGCGCGTTCGGCTTTTCGTCGGCGGCCCAGATCTACTTCGGCAAGAACCTGAAGGACATCACCGTGGCCGAAGCGGCCATGCTGGCCGGCTTGCCGAAGGCGCCGTCGGCCTACAACCCGGTGGTCAACCCAAAACGCGCGCGCACCCGCCAGCAGTACATCCTGCAGCGCATGCACTTGCTCAAGTACATCACCGATGCGCAATATGAAACCGCCAAGGCCGAGCCGCTGAAGATCAAGACCGACAGTGCCGAATTCGGCGTGCACGCGGAATATGTCGCCGAAATGGCGCGCCAGCTGGTGTACGAGCAATTCAAGGAAGAAACCTACACCCGCGGCCTGAACGTGTTTACTACCGTCACCAAGGCCGACCAGGATGCGGCCTACCTGGCGCTACGCCGCGGCGTGATGGACTACGAGAAGCGCCACCCGTACCGCGGACCGGAAAAGTACATCGACCTGTCGTCGACCAAGGAAGAAGCCGACGAGGCGATCGAAACCGAGCTGGCCGAACATCCCGACAGCGACGACATCATCGCCGCGATGGTGCTGCACGCCACCCCGGGCGGGATCACCGCGGTCACTGCCTCGGGCGAGGAAATCAAGATCAGCGGCGCCGGCCTGGGCTTCGCCAAGGACTGGCTGTCGGACAAGGCGCCGGCCAACCGCCGCATCAAGCGCGGCGCGGTGATCCGGGTCACGCAGGAAGGCGGCTCGACCTGGAGCATCACCCAGATGCCGGAGATCGAATCGGCGTTCGTCGCGGCCGACACCACCGACGGCGCGATCCGCGCGCTGGTCGGCGGCTTCGACTACAACCGCAACAAGTTCAACCACGTGACCCAGGCCTGGCGCCAGCCGGGTTCCTCGTTCAAGCCGTTCATCTATTCGGCGTCGCTGGAGCGCGGGCTGTCGCCGGCCACCGTCATCAACGACGCGCCGATCTCGTTCGACGCCGGCCAGACCGGCGGCCAGGCCTGGGAGCCTAAGAACTACGACAACAAGTACGAAGGTCCGATGACCATGCGCAAGGGCCTGACCAAGTCGAAAAACATGATATCGATCCGGATCCTGCACAAGATCGGCGCCAAGTATGGCCAGGAGTACACCACCCGGTTCGGCTTCGACGCCGACAAGAACCCGCCCTACCTGACCTTGGCGCTGGGCGCGGGCGCGACCACGCCGCTGCAGATGGCCGGCGCGTATGCGGTGTTCGCGAATGGCGGCTACCGGGTCAGCCCGTACCTGATCTCGAAGGTGACCGACGCCGACGGCAAGGTGCTGTCGCAGGCGATGCCGGACAAGGCCGGGGTCGACGCCAACCGCGTGATCGACGAGCGCAACGCCTTTTTGGTCGACAGCATGCTCAAGGACGTGGTGCGCTTCGGCACCGCGACCAAGGCGCTGGTGCTGAAGCGTCCCGACATTTCGGGCAAGACCGGCACCACCAACGATTCGATCGACGCCTGGTTCGCCGGGTATCAGTCGAAGCTGGTGGGGATTGCCTGGATCGGCTACGACCAGCCCAAGAACCTCGGGAACAAGGAGACCGGCGGCGGGTTGGCCCTGCCGATCTGGATCGGCTACATGCAGAAGGCGCTGAAGAACATCCCGATCGACGAGCGGGTCGTGCCGGCCGGGCTGGTGCAGGTGGGGGACGAGTATTATTACGCGGAAAATCCGCCGGGGACCGGGGTGACGAGCCTGGATGTCGGCACGCGCGGCACACCGGCCGACGAGAAGGTCAAGGACGCGGTCAAGAACGAGTTGTTCTAACTGCTAGTACCCCAGAGTTTTTTAGAGCGTGATTTGGGTGCCGCCTTGGGCGCTGGCAAGTTGCGACAGCGCGGCGAACAGTTCGGACCCATCGCGCGTATTGATCCAGTCGGCGCCTACCCGCTTGTAGTGGAAACCGCCCGATTTGGCCGCGACCCACAATTCCTGCATCGGCGCCTGGCTGTTGACGATGATCTTTGTGCCGTTGTCGATGAATTCGATCTCGAGAACATTGCCGCTGCGCTTGCACTCGACATCGAGCAGGTCCTCGTCGTTGAGCCGGTCCATCGCCGATTCAATCGTGTCGAGGGTCGATTCGGCCAGGTCCAGAAATTCTGTTTCGCTCATCATGCTACACTCCAAGGTCTGCTAATCAAACCGTGATTCTAATCGTGAAGTCCACTCTTGCGCTCTTTATCGGCGCCGCCGCCCTGCTGGCCGGTTGCGGCCAGACCGGTCCGCTTTACATGCCGAAGCCGCCCGCCAAGCCTGCGCCGGCCACCACGCAACCCGTTCCACCGACTTCCCCCTCACCCGCTGCCCAACAATAAACATGTCGCATTTTTCATATCAAGACGGCGTCCTGCACGCTGAAAGCACTCCCCTGTCCAGCATCGCCGAACAATTCGGCACCCCGACCTACGTGTACTCGAAGGCGTCGCTGCTGGAAAACTTCGATTCCTACGCCAACGCCTGCGCCGGCCGCGACGCGCTGGTCTGCTATGCGATGAAGGCCAATTCGAACCTGGCAATCCTCGACATCCTGGCGCGCCGCGGCGCCGGCTTCGACATCGTCTCGGGCGGCGAACTGCTGCGCGTGATCGCCGCCGGCGGCGACCCGGGCAAGGTGATTTTTTCGGGCGTCGGCAAGACCGTCGATGAAATGCGCCTGGCGCTGTCGCACGACATCCTGTGCTTCAACGTCGAGTCGATCCCGGAGCTGCACCGGCTGAACGAAGTGGCCGGCGCGATGGGCAAGACGGCGCGCGTGTCGCTGCGCGTCAACCCGAACGTCGACGCCAAGACCCACCCGTATATCGCCACCGGCCTCAAAGCGAACAAGTTCGGCGTCGCGTTCGACGATGCGCTGGCAACCTACCGCGCCGCGGCCAGCCTGCCGCACCTGGAAGTGGCCGGCATCGACTGCCATATCGGCTCCCAGCTGCTGGACGACGCCCCGCTGCTCGAAGCGCTCGACAAGCTGATCGAACTGATCGACACCCTGGCCCTTGAGGGCATCGTGCTGCACCACCTCGACATCGGCGGCGGCCTCGGGATCAACTACGGCGAAGCGGGCGAAGCTGCCCCGGTGCCGGTGGGCGACTACCTGGGCCGCCTGTTCAAGCGGATCGACGCCTGGCGCGCCGAACGCTACGACGGCCGCCCGATCAAGGTGATCTTCGAACCTGGCCGCTCGATCGTCGGCAATGTCGGCGTGCTGCTGACCACCATCGAATTCCTGAAGCCGGGCGCGGAGAAGAACTTCTGCGTGGTCGATGCGGCCATGAACGACCTGATGCGCCCTGCCCTGTACCAGGCATGGATGGGCGTGCAGCCGGTCGTGCCGCGCGAGGGCGAGGCGCATATCTATGACGTGGTCGGCCCGGTGTGCGAATCGGGCGACTGGCTGGCGCGCGAACGGCTGCTTTCCGTCGAGCCGGGCGACCTGCTGGCGATCATGAGCGCCGGCGCCTACGGCCTGACCATGTCCTCGAACTACAACACGCGCGGCCGCGCCGCCGAGATCATGGTCGACGGCGACNNTGATCCGCCAGCGCGAAAACCCGGCCGACCTGTTCGCGCTCGAGTCGCTGATCAAGTAAGCGTCCCGCCGCGCCGCGCGTCCGCTTGCATCGGCGCGCGCGGCGCCGGCTTGGCCAGCTTCCAGAACACCCTCAATCCCAGCAGCAGCGCGACTATCACGCCGAAAATGATCGGCTGCTGAAAGTCGTGCTTGCCCGCCTTCATCCACCAGAAATGCAGGATCCCGAGCGGCGCGATGATGTAGATCAGCCGGTGCAGCCACTGCCAGCGCTTGCCCCCGAGGCGCTTGATCATGCCGTTGGTGCTGGTCAGCGCCAGCGGAATCAAGAGCACGAAAGCGGTGAAGCCGACCGTGATGAACGGGCGCTTGAGCACGTCCTTCCACATCTCGGCCAGGTCGAAGAAGTGATCGAACCACAGGAAGGTCATGAAGTGCAGGCAGGCGTAGAAAAAAGCGAACAGCCCGATCTCGCGGCGCAGCTTGACCAGCCAGTTCCAGCCCGTGAAGCGGCGCAGCGGCGTCACCGCCAGCGTGATGCACAGGAAGTACAGCACCCAGTCGCCGGTGCCGCGCGTGATGTGTTCGAGCGGCTCGACCAGTTGCTGGGTGATGGTGAGGTAGGCCATCTTCGACACCGGAATCAGTCCCAGCAGGAAGATGGCCGCCTTGAGTGCGCTTACCTGGCGCGGGGTCGGGTTGAAGGCCATGGCATCAGAAATTCTTCTTCAGGTCCATGCCGGTGTACAGCGAGGCAACATCGTAACCGTTGAACATCAGCGTCTTGCGCTTCTTCTGGAAGAAGCCGTCCTCGCCGATCCGGCGTTCGCTCGCCTGCGACCAGCGCGGGTGGTCGACCTCGGGATTGACGTTCGAGTAGAACCCGTATTCGTTCGGCGCCGACACGTTCCACGCGGTGCGCGGCTGGTCCTTGACGAAGCGGATCTTGACGATCGACTTGGCCGACTTGAAGCCGTACTTCCACGGCACCACCACGCGCACCGGCGCGCCGTTCTGGTTCGGCAGCACCTGGCCGTACATGCCCATCGTGAGCAGGGTCAGCGGGTGCATCGCTTCATCCATCCGCAGTCCTTCGACATACGGCCATTCGAGCACGCGGCTGCTCACGCCCGGCATCTGCTTGCGGTCGGCCAGGGTGGTGAATTCGACGTACCTGGCGTTGCCGGTCGGCTCGACCTTCTTGATCAGCTCGGACAGCGGGAAGCCCGCCCACGGGATCACCATCGACCAGCCTTCGACGCAGCGCAGGCGGTAGACTCGTTCCTCGAGCGGCGCCAGCTTCATCAGGCTGTCGATGTCGAGCGTCATCGGCTTCTTGATTTCGCCTTCGATCGAGACCGTCCACGGCCGCGTCTTCAGGCTGTGCGCGTTGACCGCCGGCTCCGACTTGTCGGTGCCGAACTCGTAGTAGTTGTTGTAGGACGACACGTCCTTGAATGGGGTCTGCTTTTCAAGGACCGAATAGGAAGGATTGAGCTTGGCGGCGAGCTTCTGGGCAGGCGCCTGGGCGAAGGCCTCGCGGTTGGCCATTTCCCACAGCGAACTGCCGACGGCGGCGCCAACCGCCATCTGCTTGATGAACTTGCGCCGCGATTCGTACACTTCCTGCGGCGTGATTTCGGATGCAAACGGCAGGTCGACGCCGTTCGGGCTACGTTTGATCAGCATGGCTTCTCCGGCAATTCAAAAATGGTGGACAGTGTTTTGTCTTGCGACATCCCACAAACCTTACACCAAATTGCCAAAATAATCCGTGCGCCAACTATCCTACAGCTTGCCGTACGAATGCAGGCCCGACAGGAACATATTTACACCGAGGAAGGCGAAGGTCGTCACGAGCAGGCCGATCAGCGCCCACCATGCCGCCACGCGCCCGCGCAGGCCCGACATCAGGCGCATGTGCAGCCAGGCCGCGTAGTTGAGCCAGACGATCAACGCCCAGGTTTCCTTCGGATCCCACGACCAGTAGCCGCCCCACGCTTCGGCCGCCCACAGCGCGCCGAGGATGGTGGCCACCGTGAAGAACGCGAAGCCGACCGAAATTGCCTTGTACATCACGTCGTCCAGCACTTCCAGCGACGGCAGGCGGTCGGCGAGAATACCGTGCGACTTCAGCAGGTAGGCCGAACCGACCATCGCCGACAGCGCGAAGGTGCCGTAGCCGATGAAGTTGGCCGGCACGTGGATCTTCATCCACCAGCTCTG
>CXWL01002504.1_pt1 | contig 19770 bp, 15 predicted proteins | sample 590931 | NCBI WGS metagenome assembly CXWL01 (sample SAMEA3498368, study PRJEB10139) | groundwater metagenome | biome: water well; material: biofilm material | place: Germany | collected 2015-04-27 | reverse complement strand
ATCCCGAAAGATACCAAAACTTCCCCAAAAACCAAGTGCCTACACTCGTCGGTTGTTTAGTTTTATCTTTTAAAGAACGGCTGACTGGGTTGCGGGGACAGGATTTGAACCTATGACCTTCGGGTTATGAGCCCGACGAGCTACCGAGCTGCTCCACCCCGCGTCAGCGAAGTCCAGCAATATAGCAAAGCAATCTCACTTCGTCAAACTTTTATGCGATTATTTTCACTTGAACTAATTTATCAAGCCAAAGTCGTAATGCGACACATCAATAATTGCCATAATGAACACTCATTGGGATAACGATATTACCCAATCAGCAACCTCAATTACCCTAACAAATAACTTCGGTGCATCTCGCGCCATTTTAAGACTGGAATTCTATGAAACATCTCCCCGCTTTTTTCGGGCTATTAGCCTGTTCGGTATCTTGCATATCTATAGCAGCTGGTGGCGACATCCCCTTATCTAACAAGCAAATCCAATCTTTGGGCATTGTCATTTCAGCATTACCCAGCAAACAATCTGGCGAAGTATCCGGTCTACCTTCGCAAATAGTTGTACCAAGCAATCAACTGTTTATTATCAGCACGCCGTTGGCCGCATTGGTTGAACAAGTCGCAGTGGGCGTAGGTGACAATGTCAAAAAAGGGCAGGCAATTATTCGCTTGCAAAGCCCCGCGCTAGCCGAGGCACAACGCGGTTTGTTGCAAGCAACGGTACAACATCAATTAGCAAAAGAAACACTGCTTCGCGATGAAGCGTTATGGAAAGATGGCATCATCGCCGAAAGCCGCTACCGCATTAGCAAGGGTATCGCTACTGAGACGCAAGCAGTGTTAGCGGAACGCAAGCAGGTGCTGCATCTTTCGGGCATGTCTGAAACAGCGATTAGACAACTACAGGCTGGTAATGACTTAAGCAGCTCGCTCACCATTACAGCGCCAATTGATGGCGTGATTCTGGAAAAAAACGTTAGTGCGGGACAACGCTTAGATGCCGCCATACCCATGCTTAAAATGGCCAAACTCAATCCGCTTGGCATAGAAATTCAAGCACCGTTGGCGGTGACCACCAGACTGACAGTTGGCGCGTCCATCAAACTCCACAACCTCAATGCCAGCGGGAAACTAACGGTTATTGGGCGCAGTTTGACAGGCACAAATCAAACAATCTTGTTGCGGGGAGTCATCACCAAAGGCACAGAAAATTTGCGCCCGAATCAAGTGGTGGAAGCCAGCATAGCCATTGCTAAAGGCAATTATGCGCAGTGGGAAATTCCCAAAGAAGCCATTGCGCGAATTGCCAACAAGGCCGCTGTATTTGTAGCCACCCCGACGGGATTCCGCATGCAAGCTGTCGATGTCTTAAGCGAAGGCGCGCAAAATAGTGTCATTAGTGGCGCACTCAAGGGCGATGAAAAAATTGCAGTGCGCGGCATATCCGCATTAAAAGCTAGCGCGATGAGTGGGGAATAATAATGCTATCCAAGCTAGTAGAATTTTCGCTCACGCAGCGATTGCTGGTTGTTGTACTCACACTTCTGTTGGTTGGTGTAGGCATAGCCTCCTTTCGAGATTTACCAATAGATGCCTTCCCCGACGTTTCCTCCACTCAAGTCAAGCTGATTATGAAAGCTCCCGGCATGACCCCGGAAGAAGTCGAATCCCGCATCGTCACACCCATCGAAGTGGAAATGCTGGGCATTCCCAATCAGCGCATACTGCGCTCGATTTCCAAATACTCACTGGCCGACATTACCATTGACTTTAATGATGGCACGGACATTTATTGGGCGCGCCAGCAGGTTGCAGAGCGACTCGGCAATGTACTGCGTGATTTGCCTAGCGATGTCTCCGGTGGGCTTGCTCCGATCACCACACCGCTCGGCGAAATGTTCATGTTCACTGTTGAAGGAGAAGGTATTTCTCTGGAACAACGCCGCACAATTCTAGATTGGACGATACGCCCTGCATTGCGCACGTTACCTGGTGTAGCCGATGTTAATTCGCTAGGCGGTTTAGCGCGTAGCTTTGAAATTGTGCCGGATCACACTGCACTTGCCGCACGCGGTATTTCTTTTGCCATGCTGGAGCAAGCTGTGCAATCCAATAATCGCAACGACGGTGCGGGACGTATTAGCGATGGTGACGAGGCCTTGTTAGTACGCGCTGAAGGCAGCGTGCAAAGCCTGCAAGATTTGCGCAATATCGTCATCACCAGCACCAGTGGCAACCCCATCCGAGTCGGCGATGTTTCCGAAGTGCGTATTGGCAGCCTGACCCGCTACGGCGCAGTGAGTAAAGATGGCACAGGAGAAGCCGTCGAAGGATTAGTGCTGGGGCTGCGTGGCGCAAATGCACAAAAAGTAGTGAATGGTGTGCGCGCAAAATTAGCCGAGCTCGCCCCCACCCTACCCGCCGGCGTGAGTACTGAAGTTTTTTATGATCGCGGCAGCTTAGTTGAGCGCGCGGTAGGTACAGTCACCGAAGCCTTGGGCGAGGCAATTGTGTTAGTGGTGGTATTGCTGGTGTTGTTTTTAGGCAACCTGCGCGCCGCACTGGTCGTCGCGCTTACCCTGCCACTCGCCGTGCTCATCACGTTTATTTTGATGCAAAAATTTGGTATGTCCGCCAACTTAATGAGCTTGGGCGGCTTGGCGATTGCGATTGGCATGCTGGTGGATGGTGCGGTGGTAGTGGTAGAAAATATTATCAATCATCTTGCCCATAAGCGTGAACACATCCCCCACTTGCATGTTATCTATCGTGCCGCAAAAGAAGTGATTACGCCCGTTGCGGCAGGTGTTGCGATCATCATCATCGTATTTTTACCGCTGCTGACCCTGCAAGGATTGGAAGGGAAATTATTTATTCCAGTCGCCCTGACCATCGTGTTTGCTTTGGCGGGGTCGTTACTGCTATCACTCACCATCGTACCGATGCTCGCTTCTTTTTTACTCAAAGAAGCGGATCACCAAGAACCCTGGCTGGTACGCAAATCTATGGCGATTTACGTACCGCTATTGCAGCTCGCTTTGAAAAAAGAGCGCGTCGTCATCATATCGGCACTCCTCATGCTGCTTGCCACAGGTGGTATTTACACGTTGATAGGCAAATCTTTTATGCCAGAAATGGATGAAGGCGATTTGATTATGCAGGTGTCAAAATTACCCTCTATCAACCTTGCACAAACGATAGCAATGGATCAACGCATCCAGCAAGCCATTCTCAAAGGCGTGCCGGAAATCAAAGGGGCAGTATCGCGTGCGGGCTCGGATGAGCTGGGTCTCGACCCGATGGGCTTAAACGAAACCGATAATTTTTTAGTGCTAAAACCCCAAGCAGAATGGCGCAGCCAAGACAAAACTGCCATCATCGATAACATCCGCAAAGTGATGGAGGATTTCCCCGGAGTCGAGTACAGTTTTACCCAACCGATAGCCATGCGTGTGTCCGAAATGCTAACGGGCGCACGGGGCGATGTGGCGATTAAAATTTTTGGTACGGACTTAAATACACTCAACGATGCCGCCGAAAAAATGGTCAAAACGCTGCAAGGCATTCGGGGTAGTGAAGACGTGTTCACCTTACAAAATAGCGGTGTACAGTATTACCGAGTGGCAATCGACAAATTGACCGCCGGTCGTTTGGGACTCACTGTGGACGACATCAGCCGCACCTTGCGCAGCCAAATCGAAGGTCAGCAACTCGGCTCGGTCATCGAAGAGGGTCGCCGCACACCGCTTATCGTGCGTGGCGATTCGGAGATACAGCAATCACCCGCACTGTTTGCAGCACTGACCTTGCCATTGCCCGACGGACAAAATGTACCCCTGTCGGTCGTGGCAAAATTAGAGCGCGTCGATGGACCTGTGAAAGTAGATCGGGAAAACGGCCAGCGCATGGTCGTCGTGCAAAGCAATGTACGGGGTCGTGACTTGGTGGGCTTTGTAGATGAAGCCAAAGCGGCGGTCGCCGAACAAATTAAATTACCCGACAACTATCGCCTGACATGGGGCGGGCAATTTGAAAACCAACAACGTGCAGCAGCGCGTTTGGCAGTGGTTGTCCCCATCGCATTGGGCATGATATTTTTGCTGCTATTTGCCACATTTGGCTCGGTGAGACAAGCCGTTCTGGTATTAACTAACATCCCCTTTGCCTTAATTGGCGGCGTGTTGGCACTGTGGATTAGCGGGCAATACATGTCCGTGCCTGCCTCGGTTGGCTTCATCGCCCTGCTGGGTATCGCCGTTCTTAACGGCGTGGTCATGGTGTCGTACTTCAATCAACTGCACGAACAAGGATTAGACATCGGGCAGGTTGTACTGGAAGGCGCAAAGCGCAGGTTGCGCCCCGTGCTAATGACGGCGAGCATCACCGCATTCGGTCTATTGCCGCTGCTGTTTGCAACAGGGCCCGGCTCGGAAATTCAAACACCACTCGCGGTTGTGGTGATTGGCGGACTGATTAGCTCAACCGCGCTGACGCTGATTATGTTGCCGATTTTATACCGCCGTTTCGGGCTTCAACGTGTGAGAAAACCAGCATGAAAGAAATGAACTGTTATTTAACCTTGGTCTGTCACCGCTCCCTCGAAGAACGCTTGCTCGATCATTTGCTGGAGCATCCCGATTGGGTGCGAGGCTTCTCCGTAAGCCACCTTGACGGTGGTAGCCAAAAAGAAATCTTGGCTTCGATTGTTGAGCAAGTCAGGGGACGCTCACAGCGAGTCAAAATTCAAGCGGTAATGAATTTGCAAGATGCGCACGCATTACTCCAATATCTTAAAGTTAAAGAACCTAACCCAGACATCGCTTATTGGATTATGCCTGTCATTGAATTTGGAAAACTAGCATGATGAACAAACAACTTTGCGCGCGAGTCATTTTATTTCTCGCACTGTCTGGTGGCATGGCACACGCCGCAGAACTTGATTACCCAGACCTGCCGCCCCCACCGGAAGTCGCCAACGCACTGGACAACCACCTGATGGTGATAAATGCCGCAAGCAACCTCAAGCTGGAACAAGCCAACCAGCGCAAATGGAACAGTGGCAACTACGAGTTCAACCTGCGCGCAGGCTCGGCACGGCGTAATGTCGGCAGCACTGGGCAAAAATTGGGCGAGTGGGATGTTGCACTAGAACGCCCGTTACGGCTATTTAACAAAGCAGCCATCGACCAAGAAATTGGCGCAGCCAGTGTTGCACGTGCAGATTTCGCACTTGGTGATGCGCGCCACGAAGCGGGGCGAACCCTGCTGCAACTCTGGTTTGCCTGGCAGCGCGAGCAAGCCCAAGTTACCCTGTGGCTCAACCAAATAGACAGCTACCAGCAACAAACCGTCACCGTGGAAAAACGCATCAAAGCAGGCGATGCGGCCAAAATGGAACTCAATCAGGCGCAAGTAATGGTAGCCCAAGCCGTCGTATCGTCACAGCAAGCGCAACTACGCGCGCAGCTTGCCAGCAATGCCTTGCGGCGTGAATTTCCCGCGATTCGACTGCAAGACGATTTGCTGCCAGGCATCCCCCAACCCGTCGAGCAAAATTATGATTATTGGAAATCGCACATTCTGGATGACAACCACGAATTGGGCATGGCGCGCGAACATAGCCACGTACAACAACTGCTGGCGCAACGCGGTCGCGCCGACCAAATGCCCGATCCCACGGTGGGCGCACGTTATTCCAGCGAAGTCGGAGGCTCTGAAAAAGTCGCGGGCATCTATGTCAGCATTCCCCTCTCGCTAACCCAGCGCAGTGCCTCAGCAGACGTGGCAGCACAACAAGCCGCGATAGCCTCCGATCAACACGCCTTTGTGCAACGCCGTTTGGAAAGCGACGTGTACAGCACATATCGCCAAGCTATCAACAGCTACGCCAATTGGCAAAAAGCCCGCGATGTAGCCATCGCCGTAGGACACAATGCCCTGTTGGTCAGCAAAGCCTACAGCTTGGGAGAAGGCAGCTTAACGGACAGCCTCGCCGCACGCCGCAGTGCACTGGATGCCTCACTGGCAGAAACGCTCGCCCAACTGGATGCCAACGAATCACGCTACCGTTTATTGCTCGACGCACACCAGCTGTGGGCAGTCGATGAAGATGGTCACAAACAATGAATAGCGTTGACTGGATCGGCTCTGCCGCCGCCACTTTCACCACCATCTCGTTCGTTCCGCAAGCATGGAAAGTATGGCGCACCCACCACACCGCCGATATTTCGCTCGGCATGTATGCCCTGTTCACCTTCGGTGTTGCACTGTGGTTGGCTTACGGCATCTTGCTGACAGCTTGGCCGATCATCATCGCCAACTGCATCACGCTACTTTTAGCGGGCGCAGTGCTGGTGATGAAATTAAAATTTGGCTAAATTTTGAAGTGACATATCGTACCGCGCCATCCTTGGCGTGTTTTAACAGCATCAGCTTAAGTGCAGCATACGAATGCTATACTGCCAATCGGCATTTCTACATTTACTTTCAACCTTCTCAGGAGTTTTTATGAAGCTGCATTCCACCGTATTAGCAGGGCTTTTTTTCACACTGGGGCTGCCCACATTCAGTGCCAGTGCAGCGGATAACTTGAAAACCGTTATCTCCATTTACGAAAACGGCAACGCACTCGCGGGGCAAACGGTGAGCGTGCAAGGCAAGGTGGTGAAGGTCGTTAAAGGCATCAAGAAACGCAATTTCATTCATATTCAGGATGGCACGGGTGATGCCAATGCTGAAACCAACGATTTAACAGGCACAACCACGCAACTGCCCAGCGTGGGCGATGAAGTCATACTCACTGGCGTAGTGGTGGTAAACCGTGATTTTGGTCTCGGCTACTTATTTCCGAGGCTGCTTGAAGAGGTCACCGTTACACCCGCAGCAAAACCATAAGCGTCAGCCATTACTACGGGGGGCGTTCACTTGTAATGAATACCCTCAAATGAGTGTTAGAACATGAGCTGGATGCTCCAACCCTTCAGCGCAGAAACCCGCGAGACCCTCGCGCTGCGTTGGTTCGGTCTCACCAAAATACCGTTGCTGCTCTACGTCGGCGTATCTGTCACAGAGATTTCTCCTGAGCGCATGGTGGTGCGCATCCCCTTGCGGCGCAGGACGAAGAATCACCTCGGCTCGATGTACTTCGGTGCGCTCTGCGCAGGGGCAGACTGTGCGGCGGGCGCATTCGCCGTGCACCTCATCAAACAACAACCCAAACACATCTCACTGGTCTTCAAAGATTTCAGCGCAGAATTCCTCAAGCGCGCAGAGGGTGATGTGGATTTCATCTGCAATCAAGGCAAAGAGATCGCCGAACTGGTCGCCAAAGCGGTTGCATCGGAAGAGCGAGTCGAACTGCAACTCGACGTGATTGCCACGGTGCCGACTTTGAGTGATGAGCCAGTGGCTAGATTCAAGCTGACGCTTTCGTTGAAGAAGCGGGCATAAATCATTTTCATCAAGGTGCTAAATCATTAGCGCAAGAAAGGCAACCCGATATGAAAAAAATATCTACGGCAATGGATGACCAAAGCATTCCTGAAGTAAAGCGAGAAGAACTGGGGATTGGTGTGCGCGGAAAGTATTTCACGCAATTCAAGCAAGACAGCAATGTTGTCCTCCAGCCCGAAATTCAAAAAGCGTTTCCAACATCCGAAGCGGTTAACAAAGCGTTGGCTACCTTGCTAACCATCGCGCAAGAGACGCGCAACCTAACAGCACCTGCCAAGCGGACATCTCGCAAACGGGCAGCGGTGTAACTGATTGAGGAAGGCTTGCCAATTTCTGCGCCCTCAAGCGTGGTTGAGTATTTAGAAATTGCGGCTTGATTGTTCAAAACAATGCGATGCAGATCCTTTTTAGTTACTGACAACCTATTGCGCAAAGTGCATGATTCAATTTAACCCTTACTGTGATCGGGTAATCGTATAAGCACTGGCGGAATTAGCCCCCTGAAAACCCGAAATCTGCACGGCAAAATATCCAGTAGCTGTGGTCGTATAAGTAATGTTTTCTGACTGACCCGCACCATTAGTGCTACTTGCCAGAATTGCTTGTGACGAATTCGTATTAGTCGGGCCAAACAGGTTCAAGTCATAATCAAGGCCAGCAGGCACTTGTAGATTGAAGGTTATGGTTGTCCCGCTGTTGACGTAAATGTCGAACCAATCTTTATCTGTGCTGGTAGAAATTTTCCCTGCGCAGCCCACGTTTAATGTTAGCGGATTCGCATTGAGCGAAGAGTCATTCGGTTCAGCTTCCGTGCAGCCAGTGGGTGGTGGGGTAACTACAGGGGGCAGAACCGTCACATCCACTTTGTTAATAGAGCAGGTGGCGGTATTTCCATATGTTCCACACACCCGATAAGACATCGTTTGCACTGTCGTATTTGCTACCGTAATAGTCATTGAAGTTGAGCTAATTATGGCTGGTGCGACTGTCGCCCATGCCCAGCTACCACCGCCGCTAACAGAGTACTGGTGGTAACTTGACGGAGTGAAGTTGCTCCCGGTAATCGTCACGCTTTGGCTACCTGTCCCTTGCGTTATTGTGTTCGGCGTAACGTTGCTAACAACAGGTATGGGTGGCGTTGTAGGGGGCGGTGGTGTCGTAGCAGCACTAACCGTAACCGCCAAGGGAGTTGCCTCGTTTATCACCACAGCAGGGTTGGCATTGTCGATAACATGTATGCCATACCAATAGTTTCCGATTGCGGGTGGCACATCGGAAAACACATTGCTATAAGAATTGCCAGAAAGCGATACCGCAGACCCAATTTGCCTCCAGCTGGAATCATTAGGCGCACCGCTAACATTGGCGCGCCACAGACTTATCTGTTTAAGCCCAGACCCTCCACTATCAGAAACCGAATAGGCGATGATGAATGGCTGACCAAATGTGGCTGTCGAAGCATTTACTGAAAATGCGTCCACGGTTGGGGGTGCTGTATCAGTTGTTGGCGGCGGAGCAGGTGGCGGCGTTGTGGTTTGACAAATGTTACTCGGAACGCTGACCGCAACGGTGTTGGAATCGGTTGCTATCGTGGTTGAGTTATGTGCGCGGATAAAGTAACTGTGCGTTTGACCCGCAAGGTCGATGAGGTTGTTTTTGAAGCTGGCTTGCGTGATCCCCCCCGCCAACCTTATTCCATCACGGAAGACCTCGTAGCTAGTTGCACCGCTTGATGCCCAATTCAGCTGCACAGCCCCCGTGTTGCTAGGCGGTTGTGTGTCGCAATACGCAGAACCGATGAATGACGTGAAAATTCCGGGTGGTGTCGGGGTTGTAACAGGTGGTGTAACGCACACTCCGTTTTGTAGGACTTGAGGTAAGGTGCATGTCGGAGGTGGTGTGCCAGCAGTTGCCGTTGCAGCAAAATTTGCAACAACCGACATGTTGCTGTTCATACTGAGGTAGCAAGCCGTCTTATCTGTGCGTGCGCAGCCGCTCCAGCCAACAAAAATAGACCCGACTGCTGCCTGTGCATTAAGTGTGACCGCAGTGCCTGGAGCGAGATTTTCCATGCAATCAGTCGGGCAGGCGATGCCCGTACTAGTGACGCTACCGCCTCCCGTTCCGCCGACATCAACGATTAAGTCGAAGCTCAATGGTGGCGTGGAAACAGGCATGATTTGAAGGCTATTTGTGTCAAATGAATTTGGTGTCACGGCTGTAGTAAAAAGATCGACGAATTCACCATTTCGGTATCCCGTAGCTTCTATTGAGATTGAGTATTTGGTGTACGGCTTAAAATCAACATTTGCGATAAATGATCCGTCAGGTTTTGTAAAAAATCCAGACCAATGAGATCCCGCTTTAATCTTAACGAGTGCTTTTTCTACTGGTGCGCCAGTAGCAGCATTCTGAATCTTTCCCGTAATAGACATGGTTTTACTAACTACTAGCGTTGCAGGATACGCCGCGAGCCAATCCCTGACGTTCGCCCAGCCTTGATGTTCAATAGAGGGTGTATTTGCGACAAGGCCACTGGAATCAGGCTTAACCATAAGTATTGCCCCATTGCATAACAGTGGGTCTGAAGGGCTGTTATGCGTGTAACCGCCACGAGCAGGTGCGAAAAAAGGGTTGGCATGGCCTGGTTTTAGATCGACATCCCCCGCTCCAAGCACTGCCTCGCTTACCCAGCCCAACCCGAACGGCTCAGCGTGGCGTAACGGGTAATAGTTGGCTATATTTTTATAAACGGTGTCTGCTGGATGGAATCTTTGACCTTGATACTTTATCAAGCCATCTCCTTCATCCACGATGCTATCACCACCACCTCTGCATGTGGTCAAGCCAATTAGAGATTGCGCATGAACTGCTGAGCTAAAATCCGTCTTGGACAAGTCTGCGGCAATTTTTCCCTTAACAGCATTGAATAAAGCCCCATTCAAAAAATTCACATCTGCCCCCATTTGATAGCAGGATAATTGTCCGCAAGCATCAAGCCCGGAGCCAGCAGCAAGACCTTGACTATCTCGACCAAAAGGCAACGCAACACCCTCAACAATAGTAGAAGCAGCATCGAATAGACCAGAATGTGGAGCACCCAGCGTGGTAAGTGTCACAACCTTGTTCGTGTCAAAATCACCTCCCAAACCTTGTAAATAAGTGCGAGCCAAAACCCCGCCAAAGGAATGCGCGACAATATGCACCTTCATTCCAGTTTTCCGTGCAATTTGTGCAACAGCTACCCCTAAATCTCGCGCTACATCTTCAAAACGTGCGTCCGTACTCCAACGAAATTCAAATGGAATGTATCCAGCGTTCATTATAAGGTTGGGGAACGCACCAAAAGTAGCCTCACCACCACCCAATGCATCAAACATTGTGTAGCCATGAATAAAAAGGACAGGTTGCTTGCCTTCATAGCAAATCGTGTTTTGAAATTCGCAATAGGAGGACAGTGAAGAGGCGGGTTTAGAAACTAGACGACTCGAATCACCTAGAACCAAGGGACTGAATTTTGTCAAATTGTCCATTCGGTGTCCGACCCAAAAATAGGCGCAACGCCTAAACCAACCGTCGTTAAATGCTGAATCACATGAGAAATTCGTCGCATCAGCAGGCTCGGTTATAGGGTAGCAACTGTGATCAGTTTTAGGATTGCATTTCGATGCAATTGCTGCCGCAGCCATAACGCTATTGTTTGCGGTCACACTTGTACCGGCCGACATATTTGCTGCTAGCAGTGCGGTATCTGGGAGCGTAATTTCAACCGCCCCCGTGTCAGCAGATGAAACAAAATCGGTCACGATGTGACCTTCGGCATCAACACCTCTGCGAATCTCAATAAGCACATCATTGGTAACCGCACCTGGAGGAACACGCACCAGCGTTTCTTGCTGCGGGTCAGCAATAACGCCACCTGCTGCGCCAACTGTGCCAGAAGCAATAACAGTCATTGTGGTAGCAGTGGTGGTTGGCGGTGCGGGTGGTGGGTCGTTTTTGCCACCGCAAGACACTAACAAAAAACTCACCAGCAATGTCAGCGCAATTTGTTGTGTTGCGCGAATAATTTTGTTGTTGAGCAGATTCATGTGTGTCTTCGTTTTGTAATGAACGCAGCGTGAAGGGGGTGAGTTTTTCTACAGTCCGTTTACATGAACAGGGGTAAATCGATTTGTTTGCGTCCCATCACCGAGTTGACGATACGCATTATTTCCACAAGCCCAGACTGTCTCATTCCCCCTCAGCGCAACGCTATGGAATTCACCTGCCGCCACTGCCGTAGCACCAGTTAGTCCGCTCACTTGAACGGGGAGGTATCTGTCTATTGTTGTCCCATCACCGAGCCGTCCACTGCCATTAAATCCCCAAGCCCAAACTGACCCATCGTTCTTGATAGCGAGACCATGTCGATGCCCAGCGGCAATAGTGGTAATTCCAGTGAGTCCATTCACCTGAACAGGGGTGAGCTTATCTGTTGTTGTGCCATCGCCTAGTTGCCCAGCAAAATTAGTTCCCCATGACCAGATTGTCCCATCATTCTTAAGAGCAAGACTAAAATCTCCTGAAAAGCCATCGCCACTCGATACTATTGCAGTAATGCCCGTTAATCCACTTACTTGGACTGGTGTGGAGCTTGATATAAGTCCCCCATTTCCAGGACCATGACCCCAAGCCCAAACAGTCCCATCACCCTTTGCGGCAAGACTAAATCCATCCCCAGCCGCAATTGCAGTGACACCAGTCAAGCCAAACACCTGAATCGGGACAGAGCTGTAACCTGAGCTGCCAATTGACTGTCCATCACCGAGCTGACCATTGCTATTTTCTCCCCATGCCCACACCGTCCCATCACTTTGGAGGGCAAGGCTATGGTTGCCCACTGAAGATATAGCAGTGACGCTGGCTAGACCACTCACCTGAACTGGGGTATCGCTACCAAACATTGTTGCGCCTACCTGCCCGTTGCCTAGTTGACCCAAACCATTTCTACCCCATGCCCAGATTGTTCCATCATCCTTAAGTGCAAGGCTATAGTCTTGACCAGCGGCAACAGCCGTTGCACCAGTCAGCCCATTTACTTGAGCAAGTGTTGCGTTTCTTGTTGCATTCCCAAGCTGACCATTGTCATTCAGCCCCCACGCAAACACTGTACCGTCAAACTTGAGTGCAAGACTATGATTGACTCCCGAAGCAACGGCAACAATTACTGGTGGTTTGCCTTTGGCTATCGCAACAGAATAACTACCCGCACGTGCGGGGACTGTTCCAAGCGGTGTAAGCACGCCCGTTGTGGCGTTAATACTGTAGGTTGAAACATTGCTGGAATTTGCATTCACCACATAGGCAAATTTCCCCGACGGGTCAACAATGATGGATTTGGGTTGATTCCCTGTCGCTACGGGCGTACCAATGCTAGTCAATGCGCCAGTCGTACCATTGATGGTGTAGGCAAAAACATTGTTGGATGTGTAATTTGTTACGTAGGCAAACTTGCCTGATGGGTCAATGGCAACAGAGCTAGGACCTGTGCCTGCCGCTACCGCCGCGCCGACACTAGTCAACGCACCCGTTGTAGAGTTGATAGTGTAGGCTGATACAGTGTTGCCACCATTATTCGGCACATATAAAAACTTGCCAGTAGGGTCAACTGCAACTGAGTTGGGATTAGCACCCGATGCAAACGGGCTGCCAGACACTGCTGTTAAAGCACCCGTTGTGCCGTTGATGGTATATGCCGAAATGCTGTTTGAATTTTGATTCGCCACGAATGCGAACTTACCAGCGGGGTCAACAGTCACCGAGACTGGAGATGAGCCAGCGGTCACGGGTGTGCCGATGCTTGTCAACGCGCCAGTTGTACCATTGATAGTGTAAGCAGAAATGTTGCTGGAGCTTAAATTAGCCACATAAGCGAATTTGCCCGATGGATCAACCGTAACCGAGAAAGGATTAGTACCTGCTGTTACTGGCGCGCCAACATTGGTCAACACCCCAGTGTTGGCGTTGATAGTGTAGGTGGAGATGTCGTTTGATGTTGCATTTGCCACGTAAGCGAATTTTCCAGAGGGGTCAACAGTCACTGAGCGGGGTGATGTACCAGCAGCAACATTACCGTTTGCACGCAATTGACCCGTCGTGGAGTTGAATGTGTACATTGAAACGCTGTTATCAATAGAATTTGCAACGTAGGCAAAGCGAGGCACGCTGTTGGATGATGCAGTACCTCCACCGCTGCTTCCGCCACCGCCACCACCACATGCAGTAACTACAACACTAAAAAGCATTACCAACAGCAATTTAATTGTTTTCAATTTTCTCTCCCTGATTTGAAAAATTAGCCAAGGTGTGCAACGCATCAATCAGCTTAGTGGTTGACCGCTTGGCGCAATCATACCCTTTCACCTTGCTGTCCTCAGAATAACACTTTTAGTTACTTTATAAACTAACTGATAGTTTTATTCGTGATGATAAGTTTCGCAAGCATGAGCCTGATGAACGAAAAAGAAGCCTTCAGTAAACGATTAGCGCGATTGTTAAACGACGCTGGCGTTGGGATAACTAGCCCTACTCACATTGCGCATGAATTTAATCGACGTTACCCAGGAAAATCAATATCAGTACAGGGCGTTCGGAAATGGTTGGGTGGAGAAGCCATTCCCTCCCCAGATAAGATTCGCACTTTATCCAAATGGCTCAAGACATCACCCCATTGGCTGCATTACGGTGAAGACAAACCCGCCCAGACATTAACGGCAGAGGAGGCTCGCGCTGAAAAGCGATTGACCTCATTGCCGAAAGACTTTGAGCGTTTGAGTACAGACCATAAGCTAATGGTTTGCGAAGTTATCCACGGTTTGTTGCGGCTACAAAAACGTTAAAGCCTGTTTCATTGGCAAGATGACTGACTGCAATACCTCACAGCCCCCTAAAACCCCTTTCCGAAAATGCTTGATTGACACTATATACAGAAATCTGTATTTTTGTCTCCCATGAAAACCACCCTCGACATTAACGATACGCTGCTGGCAAATGCAAAGGCACTGGCTGCACGTCAACAGACAACCCTGACACGGCTGATTGAGGAAGGACTGCAACTTCGCCTCCGTTCTTCCCGCGCCGCACCCAAGGCAAGCAAACGCAAGATTCCCGTTTTCAAGGGGCATGGTGGTTTGGTTGGCGGACTAAATCCGTTGAGCAACAAAGCCTTGCTGGATGCGGCTGACAATGACACCTGATGTTAACGTGTTGATTGCAGCGTCGCGCAGCGATCATCCTCACCATAAGATAGCTTACTCGTGCCTTGATGAAGCTGTTATAGCTTGTGCGGATGGTGCAAGTGTGAAGCTTATGCCTATGGTGGTTGCCAGTTTTTTACGGCTGGTGACCAATGCGAAGATATTCGTTAAGCCCACGCCCGTGGAAGATGCGGTCGGTTTTGTTGATGCGCTTTTGGTAATGCCCGGTGTGGAGATGCCCACGTTGGGTGTGGAGTGGCCGATGTTGCGTCAACTCTGTTTAACGAAGAAACTGGTCGCGAACGATATTCCCGATGCGTGGCTCGCGGCAGCAGTTGTTCAACTCGGCGAGCATCTTGTTACATTCGATACTGATTTCAAAAAATTACTAAGTCGAACGCAAGTGACTGTGCTTACCCCGAACTAGGAAATACCTCGTTCAACAACCCATCCGCAAACAACAACGCACAGCGCACTGTCTTGCCTGCATACACCGATTGCATCGCGGTTCGATATTCCTGCATCTGCGCTCGGTAACGCGCAGCATCTTCGCTGTCGCCTAGTTTGTAATCCAGCACCCACACTTCGTTGTCGAATTCCACCAGACGATCGATGCGTTTTAATTCACCTGCCGCGTTGACGTAGGGCATTTCGTTGCTGGCACTGCGGTACTGTTGTGCATCGAAGAAGCGCGCGAGTGTTGGTGAGGTGAGCAGGTGTTGGGATTGTTGCCAGAGGGTTTCTATTTCGCTGGCGGGGATGTTGAGGCGTTGTTGAAGAACGGCTTTTTGAATAAGCCCCCTCTCCCCTACCCCCTCCCCCACAAAGGGGGGAGGGGAACTTAATGAAGTGAGGTGTTGCAGCAACGCGTGCAGCCATATTCCACGGTGTTGTGCATCGGTCATCACAGCTCTACGTGTGCCGGTGGGCATGGGCTGGGTGAGTCGCGGATCAATCGTTATCGGTGTTGCTACTTGCGCATTATCCATTGCCGACACAGGCTCTAACAGCAAAGGGTTGGTCGCTTGCTCGGTGTGTGCATTGGCGATGCGGTCGTACCATGTGCCTTCAATGCACTCGCCGCTGCCGCTGACCAGCAGCACTTGTTTGGCGCGGGTCATGGCGACGTAGAGCAGATTCAAGTCTTCGCGGTCGGCCAATTCTTTATCCGCAGCAAAATACTTTTCGCGCGCCGCACCGTGGCTGGCTTTGTCGGTGTACAGCGAGAAATGCGCGGGGCGTGTGTCGTTGGTCGGCCAATCCAGCAATACGTCATAGCCTTTATCGACGGGGGCTTTGGCGTTGCTATCCAACAGCCACACCAGCGGGGCTTCCAAGCCTTTTGCCTCGTGTACGGTATAAATGCGCAGGGCATTGCCTGCTTGATCGACCGCGCCTTCGTTGGGCGATTCGTTATCGTCCGCTTGTTTGAGTTGCGCCAGTTCGCGCAAAAAACGCGGCAAGCTCGGATAGCGTCCGGCATCGACATTCAGCGCGATTTCCATAAACGCCTGCAAATTCGCCAACACTGTGGCACGCATCGCCAGCGGAACGGCAGCGGCATAACGATGTTGCACGTCGGCATCGAAATAAATCCGGTCGAGCAGATCATGCACGGGCAATATCTCGGCGAGTGCAGTCCAGCTTTGCAGTAAAGTATGTGCGCGTTGTAGATGGGTGGAAGCATTGCCTGTTTCGACTAAAGTTTGTAAGCACAACCACCAATCTCCCCTCGCCACTTGTGGGAGAGGGGCTGGGGGAGAGGGGTTAGCACGTTGCATATCACCCTCTCCCCAACCCTCTCCCATCAAGGGAGAGGGAGTTGTCGCGGTGGTTAAGCATAGCCGCATCAAATCTTCATCGCTGCACGAAAACAATGGTGAGCGCAGCACATGCGTCAGTTGCAAATCGGCGAACGGTGTCATGATAAAAGTCAGCAACGCCTGTATATCCGAGGCCTCCAAGGTGTCTAGCAGGCCGCCGCGCCGCGAGGTGAGATAAGGGATATGTTTGGCACGCAAGGCTTGCTCGTAAATTTTAAGATGCGTGCGGCGGCGCACCAGCACCATGATGTCGCTCCACTCAACTGGCCGAATGCCCTTGTCAGAATGAATGTGCCACTGCCCGACGATGCTGAATAATTTGTCGGCGAACTGCGTGGCTTCTAATTCACGCGCACCTTCTTCGCTGTCGGGATAGGCTTCGATGAGTGGATTACGCAGTGTAATTTCCCCGCTTGCTCCCTCACCCCGACCCTCTCCCGAAAGGAGAGGGAGTTGCGTTGCCAACGGCAAGACTTCCACATATCCCGGCAACCCGGTTTGATGCGCGCTATGCGTTTCAAATCCCGAAAATTTTGGCTTGCCGTCATACAAACCGTCGAACACTGCATTCACCGCTTGCAAGATAGCGGGTGCGTTGCGGCGGGTTTTGTTTTGCGATAAATAGACGGCTTGATAGTTTTCGGTGAGAAATTCGCACACCACGCCAAACAAGCGCGCATCGGCTCGGCGAAAGCGATAGATGGATTGCTTGGGGTCGCCCACCACAAAGATTTTCGGCTCACTTTGCACGGCTGCGCTTGCTGCAAACCATGCTTGCAGAATTTGCCATTGCAGCGGATTGGTGTCCTGAAACTCATCCAGCAACACGTGGCGATAACGGCTATCGAGCTTGTATTGCAGGTATTCGGCGTGCGCACTGTGATTGAGCAACTGGCACACACGCCATTCCAAATCGGAAAAATCCAACGACTGCTGTTGCTGTTTTAATTGCTGATAGCGATCCAACAATCCCACACCGCAACGCAACGCGTGTTGATTGAAACGATAGATGGCTTGCGCTTGAACCTGCTGATACGCATCCCACACTTGACTGCGCACCTGCTCCACCGCGTTGTTCAGCGAGGTAGCATCTTGTCCCTTGTTGGCTTTAATGATGCGCGGCTCATTTTTCAACGTGAACAATTCAGCCCACAGCAATTCGAATTGTTGCGCTGGTGTCAGCGTGCCACTCAAGGGAATCAGCAATCTTTCCGCTTTGGTTTTTTGCGCAGCACTGGCATTAAGCTGTGCGGCCAAGCCACGCACATCATCGGCAAAATGCTTTTTGGCGAACAGCTCTGCATAAGGGTCGGCAGCTATATCCACTTGCAATTCCGTGCGCAGATTTTCCAATGCGTAGTCCAGCGGTGCTTCTTGCCCCGCCGTGTAAGCCCACCATTCGCTGCGTTTATCGGCGAAGGCGCGTAGCATTTTTTGTGTGCCGAACAGTCCCAGCTCGGCGAACAATACCCGCATGGATTGCGCGATCTCGCTCTCCGGCTGTTGGTGCAAACCAGCAAAAAACAAGGTGTTCGCTTCGTCCCACAACGTGCCAGTTTGCTCAACCAATTGCACCCCGCCCGCCATGCCCGCATCCAGCGGCGCACGTTGCACAATCTGCATAAACCAACCGTGAAAGGTGTTGATGGTGAGCGCGGGCTGCGCCAATAAAAACTGCTGATACAGGCCGCGCGCTTTGGGCAACATGGCCGCCAAATCGTCCTCGGCTATGGCGCGTTCGCGCAAGAACTGACGCACGAAGTCATTGTCTTTGGTCGCCAAGTCATACAGCCAATCGCGCAATCGCGCCTGCATCTCCTGCGCGGCTTTGCGTGTAAAGGTAATCGCCAATATCTCGCCGGGTTGCACACCATCCAGTAGCAGACGCACGATGCGCGACACCAGCAACCAAGTCTTGCCGCTGCCCGCGCATGCTTCAACAATTACTGAGTTTTGCGGATCGAGGGCTTTTTGGTTATTCATTAAACCCCTCCCGTTCCGTCATTCCCGCGCAGGCGGGAATCCAGTAAAAAAAATAATTCTCGCACAGCGAGACCACAAGGCTTTGTCCGCTTCCCCAAGCCAGATCACCTGAGGACAAGCGCGGCTTATTGAATTGTCTGGATTCCCGCCTGCGCGGGAATGACACCGTTATGTTGTTCACGGCAGTAGGTGAAATATAGTTCATATACTCTCCCACGAACCCTGCCGACACAAGCCGCGCATTTCGCAATACGCACAAGCCGATTCCACGCCATTGGCAGGCAATGCTGCGCCGCTGCGCATTTGCGCAAACACGGTTTGCAGTCGTTCAATATTCAGTTGTGCCAATTCATCTATCGCGTGTGCAGGTGCGACAGTTTTTACATGCTCACCTTCCAAACTCACAAAGGCGGCCTCGTGCGCGTTACGCACATGGGCATAGCAAGCCAACTGCACATCTTCACCCGCATCTTTCAATTTGTTTTTCAGCACGGTTACGGCTTGCGTTTTGTAATCCAACACACACTCGGCTTCTGATTCATCAGCACGTTTGTCGATGCGATCTATGCGTCCACGCAACACCAGATTTTCTGCGACCACCACATCAAATGACACTTCAGCGGCGGCATACCGCCAGCCGTAATGTTCGCGCTCCAATTGACTATCCAGATAAGCGGGAATCATCGCTTGCCAGCGCAGCAACCAAGCAAGGGCGAGGTAATCATGAGTCATAGCATCGGCAAAAACTTCCTTGCTGATACGCAGCAATTCACTCGCTAAATGTTCACGATCTTCGTTCATCAACAGCGGATGTTCTTCGTGAAAGCGTTGCAGCAGCGCATGTACCCAAGTGCCGTAATCACGCTTATCGATTTCTTCTCGTACCTCATCCAAATCATTCAAGCGCAACACATGACGCGCATAGAATTGATAGGGGCAGGCAACCAGACTGTTATAGCCAGAGGGTGAAATACGTTGCGGCAACAAACTCGAAACAACGCTGGGGTGAGGCATATCGGAGGATGGCGGCAACTCAGTTACAGCACTGCGCACACTCGCCACATCCAAAATTTTATTCAGTTCACATGCCGCCAAGTCATCGTCATAAGCCAACACATGCAACGCGCGCAGCATTTCGAAATGCGGACTAAGCAGATTCGGCTCGCCATTTTTTCGCGCCTGCCACGTCACCAGCACTTCATCATTGAGGGTCAGCAAACCCAGCAAATCGTCGCGAGCCACATCGCGTTGTACACTGCTCAGAGGCAGCCCCAA
>CXWL01002336.1_pt1 | contig 19771 bp, 28 predicted proteins | sample 590931 | NCBI WGS metagenome assembly CXWL01 (sample SAMEA3498368, study PRJEB10139) | groundwater metagenome | biome: water well; material: biofilm material | place: Germany | collected 2015-04-27 | reverse complement strand
GAATTGCCTGCGCTGTCACGGCGGCAAGTTGGACGGGAACGGACCGGAGGGACAGTATCTGATTGTACGTCCTGCCAATCTCCAGTCCCTGACTTCGCGCTCGAAGACGGATTGGGAGCTCCTGATCACAATCTCGCATGGGGCCGCCTTTACCCCCATGCACGGGTTCCGGGGAAAGCTCACCGATCAGCAAGTGATGGATGTGCTGTCCTATGTGCGGATGATGGCGCCGTTCGACCCGCTCAGTTAACAGACTGCAGGGCGACGACATCATGATCGCGCACCGACTCTTCGTCCTGCCGCTCCTGCTGAGCATTTTGGCCGGCCCACTTGGAAGCGCCGCAGCCGAACATACCGGTGAACAGCCGGACATTGAGGTCTTCGTCCGCCAAGGCTGTCCCCATTGCGAAGCCGCGAAGACCTTTCTCGACGATCTTCAGCATGAGCGGCCGGCTCTTCACATCGCCCGCTACGACATCGCTGAGAATTCATCCGCGCGACAGCGACTCGCGATGCTGGCTGCTGAACGCAGAGTCACCAACCTTGGCGTCCCCACCTTCCTCATCGGCACAGAGCTGATTGTCGGATTCCTCTCAGCCGACACGACTGGAGCAGAGATCCGCGCCAGGCTCAACCAGAACGCCCAGTCTGCTGCACCGCCTCCCGCCGTTGAAAGTATCCGGACCACATGGTTCGGCGAGCTTCACGCCGGGAACCTGGGCCTTCCCCTGTTCACGATCGTCATCGGATTGCTGGACGGATTCAACCCCTGCGCGATGTGGGTGCTGCTCTTTCTGTTGTCTCTGCTCGTGAATCTTCAAGATCGGCGAAAGATGACCCTCATCGCCGGGACATTCGTCGCCGTCAGCGGCCTGGTCTATTTCGCCTTCATGGCAGCCTGGCTCAACATGTTTCTCCTGATCGGCCTCTCGCGCCCCGTCCAGATCGGTCTCGGCGGCATCGCCCTCTTGGTGGGAGCGGTCAATGTGAAGGACTTCTTTGCGCTGCATCGCGGCATCTCGCTGAGCATTCCAGAATCCGCAAAGCCTGGACTGTACGTCCGCATCCGCCGAATTCTCCACGCCGACAACCTCGCAGGAGCCCTGACTGGCATCGTCATTCTGGCAGGACTCGTAAACCTGATTGAGCTGCTTTGCACCGCCGGATTCCCGGCCCTCTACACCCAGATTCTGACCCTGCAGCAGTTGCCCACGTGGGAATATTATGGCTATCTCGGCTTGTACAACCTGGCCTACATTTTCGATGACAGCCTGATGGTCACGATTGCGGTAGCCACGCTGAGCCGAAGAAAATTGCAGGAACGGGCAGGCCGCTGGCTGAAGTTGACCAGCGGCCTGGTGATGGCCGCTTTGGGAGCCGTCTTGCTTCTTCAACCCAAGTGGCTTATGTGATTCATGCGCAGAGGGAAACGGTCTATTTAGCCATGCCTCAATCCCCCCACCGCTCCACAGTTGATTCGCTGAAACCGTTGTTTCATCCTCGTTCCGTCGCCGTCATCGGTGCGTCTCGCGAGACATCACACATCGGCTACCGGCTGCTCGAATCGCTGCAAGAAGGCCACTTTGCCGGAACGATCATCCCGGTCAATCCTCATGCAACCGAGATTGCAGGACTTCCAGTCTTTCCCTCGCTGAGAGCTATTCCAGGCCCTGTCGATCTTGCCCTCATCGCTGTGCCTCCCAACGCCGTCCTCGCTGTCATCGATGACTGTGCCGCCAAACAGGTCACGGCAGCTATCCTCATCACGGCGGGATTTGCCGAAACCGGCACATTGGGGATTTCGCTCGAACAGCAGCTGCGGGAGAAAGTCCGTCAGCATGGGATACGCCTGATCGGGCCGAATTGCTTCGGGCTCATGAACCTCGATCCCGCCGTGCGTCTCAACGCGACCTATACACCGATAGTCCCTCCCGCCGGTCGAGTCGCCATCGCCTCGGAAAGCGGCGGCCTCGGGCTCGCCATGGTGACGGCCGCCCGCCGGTTGAATCTCGGTCTCTCCAGCTTCGTCAGTGTCGGCAACCATGCGGACGTCACCGTCAACGATCTTCAGGAGTACTGGGAGCAAGACGAGGCCACCGATGTAATTCTGCTCTATCTCGAAACCGTCGTCGATCCTCAGCGGTTCAGAAGATCGCCGAGCGAGTGGGAAGCAAGAACCCGATCGTCGTACTGAAAGCAGGCCGGACAGAGGCTGGACAATCTGCTGCCGGATCGCACACCGCGGCCCTGGCCACGAACGACACGGCGGTTGATGCGCTATTCACACAATGTGGAGTAATCCGGGCGACAACCCTAGAGGAATTCCTGGCACTGGCGACAGGGCTCTCGAATCAACGGCTTCCCGCCGGTCGCCACGTCGGCATCCTGACCAATTCGGGCGGGCCGGGAGTGCTCTGCGCCGACAGTTGTGCCGCAGAAGGGCTCAGCCTGCCGGAATTGTCCAAGCAGACACAAGCCGCACTCGCCTCCTTTCTCCCTCCCACCGCGGCGCTCAGAAATCCTGTCGATGTGATAGGCTTTGCGACAGAAGAGCAACATGCACAGGCCGTCGAGACGATGCTGAAGGTGGACGAGATCGACGCCCTCATCATCCTGCACGTAGCGGTCAGAGTGGAAGACAATCCCCCCGTAGCAGCAGGAATCACCAGGGGAATCAACAGAGCGCGGCAAACCATGGGACGGAACAAGCCGGTTTACATCTGCTGGATGGCGGAAGGAGACCTGGACCGGACATTCACGATTGACGGAGAAACCGTTCCCACCTACCAGCACCCTGAGATTCCAGCCCGCATCATCAGCCAAGCTCTGGCCTATGAAGCCCGGCGGCGGCAATCGCCCGAGGAGGTGCCGACCTACCGTGATGTCGATCTGTCGAAGGCCAAATCGATTTGCGCCAAGGCCCTATCGAGGCGAGGATCCGGCTGGCTCACCACGGAGGAGACCCATGCCCTCCTCACAGCGATGCAATTGCCTCTTGTACCAGGCGCAGTGGCAGCCAACGAAGAGGAGGCGGTGAGGCTGGCAAGCAAGATCGGCTTCCCCGTGGCAGTGAAACTCGCATCGCATAAGATCATGCACAAGACCGAGATCGGTGCGGTGCGTGTGAATCTGGCTGATGAACAAGCAGTGCGCAACTCGTTTGAAGCGATTCGCTCCCGACTTGCGCAGGATCACAAGTTGGATGCGATGGAAGGCGTGCTCGTCCAGCCGATGCTGTCAGGCTGCATAGAAGTGATGGTCGGCATGACCCGCGATCCGCTCTTCGATCCCCTGCTCGCCTTCGGCCTGGGCGGCATTCACGTCGAGATACTAGGAGACGTGCGGTTCCGGATTACGCCCCTCACCGACCGCGACGCAGCCGAGATGGTGCGAGAGATCAAAGGCTATCGGTTACTACAAGGCTACCGAGGCCACCCCGCAGCGGATGTGGAGGCAATCGAAGAGGTGCTGTTGCGTCTCTCTCGCCTCGTCGAAGAAATTTCCGAAATCAGCGAACTCGATCTGAACCCGATCTTCGCCCTGCCTGAAGGGCAAGGCTGCAAGATCGTCGATGCCAGAATTCGTATTGAATCGAGAGGCCCGAGCCCCATTCCTTCCATTCATCACTAACCGACTGCCCGCTTACGAGCAGTCCGGGCTGCGCGAGGAGTTAGAGTATGAGGCTGCGTAGCCACGTACGCATCGAGAAGCCGACGGATCATCCGTTGGTACTGGGTGTGGTGCCGAGCGGCTTCGGCTTTGAAGAACTCGATACTTTTCTTGCTCAAGGCCAAGGTGACCTTGATGCCTTCTTCGCGAAAAGCCAATTCAGCTGGAGAAGGAAGAAAGTCCGGGACAACGCGAAGCTCGCCCAGCGGCTCATCGGTATATTTGATTTTCGTGCTCATAAATGACCTTTCCTTTTCGCCAATACCCTGCACCGATAATGCGAATGACTGAAGCCCGGTACGTGAACCGCACCGTCAGAATGCCGCCATCAACTTCGCCGATGCAGTAGGAACGGTCTTCTGACTGGCTGTGAGTCACATCTTTTGCGATGACACGTCGAGGGTCGGCAAAAGCATATTGCGCGCGCTGAAACGACACGCCATGCTTTCTCCGATTTACAGCGTCTTTGTCGGAGTCCCACTCAAAGTGCGTCTCAGCCATGGCTCTTAGCGGAGACTAACACATAACAATACATTTGACCATACGATAATATGGTCGTTTTCACGTCCCCTCCGCATGACTTGGCTCAGATCTCGCAGCATCGCTCACCTTCACGCAACGGCCCTTCCGTCGTAGGGTCCAACACATGAGTGGACGCAATCAACGCCGCTTTGAGAAAGAGTTTCTCGGGGATCGCCTCGAACGTCGTTCCCACAACTTCTACCGTTCGACACTCCGCATCGCCGCACACAGAACAGCACCGGCTGCTTCCGACTTTTGCACCGAGCCATTTCTCCATGGGTCTTCCCGCAATCCAAATTCGGTTGGACTCAGAGGGATCGGCCTTGAACGATCGTTCATCTATCACTCTGGTCTCGAGGATCGGCTCAATACCCAGGGGGCGGAGTGTCTCCTTGAGAGTATTGAAGGCCCGCTGGATTGCCTGATGCGTGGCATCGCAGCGATCGCACGTCTTCCCGTCTGAACTCACGAGCCTCTGCCAAATGATCGGGAGCGATATCACAAACGTGATCCTCCTTTGAGGTTATAGCTTGTCCGCAGAGCATTGACGCCGGAGAAGTCACGGCAGCGTCTTCAGCCAGGCCTGGATGTCGGCCATCTGTTGCTTGCTCACCGCATCCTTCAACGGCGGCATCACATGTCGCCCTTCATGCACGGTCTTCCAGAATGCCTGCTCGTTCGACAGCACGGGATTCCCCGCCAATCGAGGACCGATTCCTCCTGCCGCTCGTGGGCCATGACAGATAACGCAACTGGCGTTGTAGAGTCCCTCTCCTCGTGTATTGTCCCCCGTGGGATGCCTCGAAGCCATCCCGCTTAAACTATTTTTGTCGGCGCCCTGTGGGCCGCCGTCGCTCGCCCGAGCGAGATGCATGTCCACGTTGATGGAAGCTCCCAGGAACAACACAAAGAGGGCACAACAGATCAACAACTTTTGCATGGGCATGGCTCCATTTCTCGTTCCTTCGTCACGGAAGCACTGAGGCAGTTACGTTTCATGGAGCCTTCACTCCTGAGGAGAGCGATAGGCCAGCATCGATACTGCACCGTACGATAGCCTGAGCAGGGGAAAGAACCGGGCTCCGGCTGATACCGGCGCCCGGTCATCACTACGCGTGCCGCGTTTCACTGATCCCTTCGTAGGATCAGAAGAAGGGATGGGGCAAGAAGGCAGGACGCGACTCTTTGCCTCGCGGAATTTCCCAAAACGTTCCGGCCAGGTGCCAAGCCCCGTGATCGAACGTCACATGGTGGACCTCGCCATACCAACTATCGATATTCACGCGTTGCCCTGTCTCATCGGAAATTGCCCAGAGACCGCCCGTGCACGTGACATGGGCCAGCGGTATCGGTTTGCCGAGCTCCACCTTGATCTTCGAAAAAATATGGGCGCCTGCAAAATCTCGATGACGGGCGAACAAATCGCTCCACACCGCTCGCACCCCGTCCTTGTTGTACCCGCCATGCTTGTAATCGTCAGCATAGAGCGCCATTAATGCGTCCAGATCCTTACGATGCACAGCCTCCTCGGCTTTTTTAAACATGGCCAAGATGGCCTGAATCTGTTTTTCATCTCCTTGAAGATCCGCCCCTTGGGACATGTGCGTGCCGGTGGTGTCGGGCAAACCGGGGGGAGCGGGGGTTTGACATCCCTGGGAAACAACGGTTACGCCGAGCAATAATATTCCACACGCAAATCTTGAGTGCCGGATGTACATGGGTGTCCTCCCTTTGTGATTGAACGTGATGGGCTCATGCCAATACCTTTCGCCTTCATCCAACCTACGGCTTACTGGCCTTCTTCGAGTCCTGCTTCCTGAGTACGGCCAGGTAGGCCAAGGTGTCGGTGAGCTCTTGGGTCGTCATCGTGGTATCGGGAAACATGCCTGTGCCGGGATGGCCTTCGCGGATGGCGTTGAATCGAGCTTTGTCGCTGGCCAATCGAAGCCTCTTCCGATTCCTGAGGTCGGATGGTGGAGGATTGAGTTGCTCGATGAGCGCGGCGGTATCGGCTGCGAGCTCCGGTCGTTGGTCCTTCCTCCCATCACTGCCATGGCAGTAGTAGCAGACGCCCTTCCCGTTGAAAACCGCTCTACCCCGCTCGGCATCGGCTTGAGTTGTCGCTGACGTATTGGCCTGTTTCCGACCGGCCTGAACAAGGGCTCCGTCACATAGGGCTACTCCCAGCATGACAAGACCAACGTAGAATACTCGACTCATTGCATCCCCCTTTGTTCGCTGTACCGGAGCTACCTCAGCTCATGGCAGTCAGGACAACCGACTATTTCCCCTTATCCTCGTCCTCAATCTCTCACTGCCCACCGTGTGCCATCCGGCCACGATGAGAAAACGATGGGTCACCAGCATCATGCTCCAGCATTCCTCGCTACTTCAGCGGCGGCCACATGGCCCTCGCAGGACGCATCAGCGGCTACCGATTGACTGTTCTGGTCCTCCCAGCATCCTCGCCTGGCTCCCAGTTGCTTCAGCAAACATTCCGCAGTGGCCAGAAGCTCCCGCACGTGACGACCGGACGATGCACCGAAGTGGGCGCGATCGAAGATCGGGATTTGGAGAAGGACCTCGGCCCGGCTCTGCCGCTCCGGTGAGAACACCACGCGATGAGCAGGAGGATCGGGATGTTCACAGGGCTTGAGCAGGTCTAACGATTGGAAGAACACCCGGCAGAAACGATGGAGGTCCCCCACGAGCTCATGATGCTCCGGATCGTCGCCGAGCGGTAGGTGGCGAGGATCATCAAAGGCCGCATAGAGGTTGAGTTGAAACCCGATCTGGACGATGTGACCTGTCCCATCCTTGACGTAGAAGGGGTCATGATCGAAACAGACCTTTCGATGCAGAATCATCTCATGCAAGGCCTCCTTGCTTGAGAACGCGCCTTCAAGATTGAGCGGAATAGTCATAGCTGTGCCTCAGCGGCTTACCCCCGAGTCTTTTTCGACGCCCCTACCTCCCTCGGGCCAGCATGTCAGGTCTGCTTCGCTCCACAACCGGTCCTATAGCGCGCTTCCGGAATATTGTTCATAGCCTGAAACACCACTTCGCGCTCGTCCGCGCTGGTCGCCCTATCGATCGCCGAATAGAGGACCTCCTCTTCCGTCATGTTGTGCCGCTCAAGCATATCCACGAATGCCTGTTCTTCCTGATCGCTCTCCGGATTCTGCGCCTGCATCTTGCGATCGATCGCGCCCAAACATTCTCCGATTTCGCGGTGCTCCTGTCGCATGACGAAGGTGGGGCCTCCTTCGGTCATGCCGGTTTTTTTCTCCCACAACGGGAACAACACGTCTTCTTCCCAGACCATATGCCGCTGGAGTCCGGTCTTGAAATCCACGAATGCCTTTTGAGCTTTGGCGGGATCCGTCCGTTTCAGCATATGAAACGACTTGAACAGTTCATCCAGCCGGTCATGATCTTCATCGAACATGCTGCTGATCGTGCGTTCGGGCATGAGGCGCTCCTTCCCTATGAAGTTCGCAGTTTGTATTCCAGATGACAGGCCACGCAAGCTTTCAACACGTTGTTGAGCTGCGGCAAGATCTGCTTCAGGTCTTTTGTGGGAATGATACGGGCGAGTGTTTCTGCCGCTTCGTGATGCGCCATGGCCAAGTCGTGGTAGGCTGGCGGAAAATTCTCGGGCTGCTGATGCGCCATCGCCTGCCGGTGCATGAAGAACCCCAGGTGCGACTCGGTCAGACCTTTCGCCAGCTCATAGTCCTCTTCAACCAGCGCATTCACGATCACCTGAATGGTTTCCAGGTGCTGCATCATCACCGCACGATGTTCTTTCCCGGCAGGGGACGACAGTGGAATGGGATGCCTGGTGTCGGAAGTGAGATAGGGGTTCGACGGCTGCCCTCCATGGTGATGTTCGACCTCGGTACAACCAGCAGATAACAGACCACAAAGTACCCCTAGAGCCGCCCCTCTCAGGAAGGCCTGCTTGCCTCTATTAATGGTGGAGGAGAAATCCAAGACATTTCGAGCCTCTCTCAATAACATCAATCAGTTAGCCTCATCAGACCAGATATATAGCCCAGTGAACCTATCTCAATCCTGTTCGTAGCATTCTCGGCTTCTCCCGCCCCCCATCAGATTGATGTCCAACCGACTTCATACAAAATATAGTGAGCAATGGGCATGCCGCCGCCATGTAGATCACAAGCACTGTGATTGTTTTGCAGAGACAACAACTTGGCGAGCAACCGTCAAACGGGAGCAGGGAGAATGGGGTCATTTGCTCCAACAGTCCGAGTAGCACTGGCGCACAATGCGACAATTGGAGGCACAGCCACGGTCACTTTGTATTCTTGTGCCATTCCTTCGCAGGAGACGATTGTGGCCGCAATGTAATTGCAGAAGGAGGCAGAGCTTCTTTCTATGATGTGCGGGTCGCGACGGCGAGGTCCGGCGCGCGCTGCGGCTCGACGAGATTGAGCAACCGTTCGAGGCCAATGGGCTCCTCGGCCTGCATCGGCACGAGCGCAACGCGTGTGGCGTACCTGGTACGCACCGCATCGATCTGAGCCAGCTCGAACGAAGCCCGCTGCTTCAACAGGGGCGACGAGGTCGGCGCTGCGGACAGGCTGTTGTTGATCAGCCAGGCCCATGGTTCAATTCCAGCGCGGCGCAGCTCTTCCTGTAAATGGGCGGCTTCCAGCACCGGCGTGGTTTCCGCCAAGGTCACAATCATCATCTTCGTGCGCTCCGAATCTTGCAACCGCATCATCGGCGTCGTGTGATGCAGATGTGGGTCGATATGACGGGTCGCGTCGCGATGATAGGCTCCGGTGGCATCGAGCAACAGCAGGGTGTGCCCGGTCGGCGCCGTGTCCATCACGACGAATTTCTTGCCGGCCTCGCGGATAATGCGTGAGAACGCTTGGAACACCGCGATTTCTTCGGTGCAGGGCGAGCGCAAGTCTTCTTCCAGCATGGCACGGCCTTCGGCATCGAGATCCTGTCCTTTGGTGTCCAGCACATGTTGCCGATAACGGGTGATCTCCGCCTGCGGATCGATACGGCTGACGTCCAGATTGTCCATCGTTCCGGACAACGTGTCGGTCAGGTAGGCGGCAGGATCGGATGTCGTCAAATGTACAGGGAGGCCGCGCTGGGCCAGGGCCACTGCCACCGCAGCTGCGAGCGTCGTTTTGCCGACACCGCCCTTGCCCATCATCATGACGAGGCCATGGCCGGTTTTCGCGATCTCGTCAACCAAAGTCGACAGCCGTGGAAGATCGATGGAGTTGGCGAACGTGCCAGAGGCTACAGGTGCGGCCTCATCTCGATCGGAGAACAAATTGCTCAGCGCCTCGACCCCGACGAGGTTGGCAGCCTTGAGCGGCAGGTGATCGATGGGCAAGGTGCGCAACAGGGCAGGCATCGCGGCGAGCGCCTCCTGCTCATGGCGACGGATGGCGGCAGCCAGCGCATCGTGTGCCGCTTCGCGCTCCGGCAAGACTCCATTGATGACGAGATGTTGCCTGGACAGGCCGATGGCGGCCAGTTCCTGATGCGTGCGCGCGACCTCATCCAACGTGCCTTTCTGTGCGCGAGCCACCAGGATCAGACGGGTACGGTCGGGATCGGACAGCGCCTTGACTGCGTCCGCGTACCGCTGCCGTTGCTTGTCCAGCCCCGACAATGGACCGAGACAAGAGGCGCCCCCCGGATTCGTTTCAATGAAGCCGCTCCATGCGCCCGGTAGTTGCAGCAGACGGATGGTATGGCCGGTCGGTGCGGTGTCGAAGATGATGTGATCGTAACCGGCAATCAGCGCCGCATCGGTGAGCAACGCGGTGAATTCGTCAAAGGCTGCGATTTCGGTGGTGCAGGCTCCGGAGAGCTGTTCCTCAATGCTCTTCACCACGGAATCCGGCAGCTGTCCGCGCACCGGGCCAACGATACGTTCGCGGTACTGCTGCGCCGCCAGTTGCGGGTCGATTTCAAGGGCTGAGAGCCCCGAGACAGCGGCAATGGCGGTGATGCTGTTGCCGATCCTCTGGCTGAACACCTGGCCGACATTGGACGCAGGATCGGTGCTGACCAGCAGGACCTTCTTGCCCTGTCGAGCCAGATAGATCGCGGTGGCGCAGGACAGCGACGTTTTACCCACACCACCCTTGCCGGTAAAAAACAGGAACGTGGGTGGGTGCTCTAGAAACTTCATGCTGCACTCCTGTGACATGACGAACCCATCAGCATGAGCCCCCACAACAGCTGCCCTCTGTCTTGTTCGTGCTTGGCGCCGCGGCCACGCCCGCCCAGCGCGTCAGCTCAGCCCGGCTGGGATACCGACCGGCCAGGGCCACTTCTCCGTCCACCAGAATCAGCGGAAGCGAGGCCTCCCCCGAGCGCTGTAAAAATCCTTTGACCGTGGCGTTGTTGGCGAACTGCAACGGTTGTTGCCCCAGGTTAAAGCGTTCGATCGTCATGCCGTGCTGCTTCGCCCACTCGACATCCGCGGCAAAGTTCACCAATCGCTGATCCACATCGACCCCACAGACACCAGTACTGCAGCACATCGCCGAGTCATACACGTCGATCTTCGTCATGTTGAACCTCCATGAAGTCGGGAAGCACGAGTGAAGAGAAATAGTTTTACGACAGCTTGGCAATACGGTCTAGTTCGACCGTGAACTGTTCGCGATCCTGCCTGAGCCGCTCGAGCGGCAGTGTCAGGAATGCTTCGATGCGAGTACGCAGGATGCGATAGGCCTGCTCGAACTGGGCGTCGATTTCGGCCTCGGTCCCCGTCGCTTTGGCCGGATCCTCCACGCCCCAGTGGGCGCGCAACACCGGACCGAGATAGGCGGGACAGGTCTCACCTGCTGCGTTGCCGCACACCGTGATGACGATATCAGGAATGGACGGCAGGCCGATCCACGACTTGCTGTGCAAGCCCTCGGTCGCGATGCCCTTGCGCCGGAGGAGCGCCAGGGAGCGCGGATGGATCGTGCCGGTCGGATGACTGCCCGCGCTCATGGCGCGCCACTCAAGACCTGCCAGCGCATTAAACGTGGCCTCGGCCAATACAGACCGGCAGGAGTTGCCGGTACAGAGGAACAGGATATTCACAATGTCGTCTCCTGTCGGGCACGCGTCGTCGTCTCTGCCATGCACGATCTCAGGGGGAATGTCCTAGGTCGGTCTCCGTTCAGACTCCAGTGGTTTCCTTGCGCGGATGAATGCGCTCATGAATTTACCATCCATCTGCGGCGCAAGAGTCTCCACATTGAGTCCCGCGCCGGCTAAGAAGTCCTTGGCATCCTCAGCGCGATAGATGCGTGTGGGGACGATCTCGATATCGTGAAACCCAGCCCGCACTAACTTGTCCCGATAGGCAGACTCTTCCAAGGCCCCCGCGATACAGCCCATCCACAGTTCAACGCTGTGGCGGATCTCAGCCGGGACGTCGCCGCGCACGACCACATCGGAGACGGCAAGCCGACCGCCGGGCTTCAGGACCCGAAACGCCTCAGCCAGCACGCGATCCTTGTCGGAGGAGAGATTGATGACACAGTTCGAGATGATTACATCGACGAGTTGATTCGCCAGTGGAATGTCCTCGATCTCACCCTTGAGGAACTCCACATTCTGCACGCCAGATGTCTGCTGGTTCTCCCGCGCCAACGCAAGCATCTCGTCCGTCATATCGAGCCCATACACTGTACCGGTCGGTCCAACCCGACGGGCCGACAACAAGACATCGATTCCACCGCCTGACCCCAGATCTAAGACCGTCTCGCCAAGCTTGAGTTCGGCCAGCGCTGTGGGGTTCCCGCACCCTAACGACGCCAAGACGGCCTCCGCCGGTAACGCCTCTGTGTCCGTCACCTCGTAGAGATTGGAGGTGATGGGGGCGGCTCGTTCCGAAACTGATCCACAGCAGGAACTGCCGCCTCGTTTCGCCTGCAACGCCGCCTGCCCATACTCGGCCTTCACAAAATCTTTGACTTCTTGGCTGTTCATCGCGCACTCCTTCTGCCGATCAACGAATGTTGATTACTCATCGCTACAAAAACTACCGGCAACGGGAGGAGGAGCCCTCCCCTGGGCGTGCCCCCTGCAGCGATTGGACCACCGCTTCCAATTCCTCCAGGGCTTCTCTATTCAGGGCATAGTACGTCCATCGGCCCTCTGGACGATCCGTGATCAGTCCCGCATCCTTGAGCACTTTCAGATGAAAGGACAGACGCGACTGCCCCGTCTTGAGTGCCTCGGTGAGGTCGCACACACATTGCTCACCCTCTTTCAGGCGCTCCATAATCTCCAGTCGCGTATCGTCTGACAGGGCATGAAAGAGGCTCACGCCTCGATCTCGCCGCTTGATCGTCGTCATCATGCTTGTCATCATAGCAACATTTATTGATGAGTCAAGGACGAGAAACCCGTGAAAACAACGGGCCATCCCCCGATCAATCAGACGATGATCTCAAGTGACGGAAGTGTATTCATATCGGAATCTTTGAATGAATCGCAGCGCCCTTTGCGGTTACACCTGAGCACCTTGATTTTCACCGGCTTCCAACAGGCAGCAACCTACACTCCTCGATATAAACGCGGATGGCTCGCTCACTTATTTCCTCAGCGCCGCCTGGGTCTCCCCCGCCTGTTCGCAAGCCAGACACTTGGCTGCCGCAGGGACCGCCTCCAGTCTGGACTGGGGAATGGCCTTTCCGCATTGCTCACATCGGCCGTACTGTTCCGTCCCCAGCTTGAGGAGCGCCCGGTCGATCGCCTCGATCTCGGCCTTCGCTCGCCCATCCAAACGATCGAGCAGCCGAACCATGGTCTCCTCTTGCCCCCGCTCCTCCACTTCGCTTTCGATATCGCTTTGGAACCAGAGCAGCTCCTCTTCAGTCTGAGCAACCTGACGAAACAAATCACGCCGCTGGGTGAACAGCTTCTTCCGAATGTCGTCGACCAATAACATCGCAATAACCCCCCTGACGACGGCCACGTCAGCTACAACATTTATCCATTTTTTCTTTCACAGTCTCTCGTCCGGCCTTGACCGCCGCCTCGACATCCGCCGCTTTCTCTGCGATGAAATGCTTCCCACGCTCAATGGTCTCATCAAGGGCGGCTCGCGCTTCCCGCGCCTTTTCCAGGACTTCTTCTTCGGCCCTCCTGGCATATCTCTTCAAATCCCGACGCGTCTCTTCCCCCGACTTCGGAGCCAGCAGAAGGCCTGCCACAACTCCGGCCACGGCCCCCCCTATGAACGCGAGTGCAACAGCTTGTGAAGAAGATTTCGAGTCTTGATTGTCCATGGCGATTCCTCCTTGGATAAATAGGGTTCTCTCAGGTTGAAAAGCGAAGGGCGTGCCAGAGAATCAGCGGGGCGGGAGCCACTGATTACTGTGGTTTGACGGGGGCTTAAGAAATCGCGAGAAAAATGGAGCGAGGCCCCTGGGGCATTCCAGGTCTGAGAAGGAAAAGCCGTTGTCGCGAAAGGCAACAGCCCTACTGTGCGTGGAAGGATCGCGGAATCTCTACGAGATCAATGTGGGGGCAACAGACACATGACGACTTCACGTCGAATCAGGGACAACATTCACCGCCACGAGGCCCCATGCCGCCGCCCGGTTCCATCATGGACCCCATGCCTTCTCCATGGCCCATCATGCCAGGGCCATGTTCGCCGCCGAAGCTGCGCTCGTACTGCATGATGGTCCAGATTTCTTCGTTCGTCAGTTGCCCGTCGAATCCAATCATGCTGGTGCCGGGTGAGCCATGCTTGATTACCCAGAAGATTTCGCCTTCCGTGCGATGACGCCAGAATCCATAATGCTGGAAATTGCGCGGAGACGGATCCAGTTGGGCCGCCACCGGCCCATTGCCACTCCCGTCTTTTCCATGGCAGTTGAAGCAGGTGCCCTTGCCGTTGTAGAGCGCCTTGCCCTGCGCAACGATCTCAGGGGAACTCGTCAAGGGACTCGTCAATGCGCGCGCTTCAGCCAGCTTGTCTGCCGGCACCCGCGGCTGCATCATATGCCGTTCGGCGGCCCAGGCAGGGAAGGCAAGAGCCACCACAGTGACCAGCGCCGTAAACATACCCGTCTTCATCACCTTGCTCCTTTGATCATCTGATTGACACTCATCGTTCAGCGTTCACCGTTCAGCGCTGTCCAGCACCCTGCTAGGGAGCCACCGGGGCCATGACGGCTTTCACGCCAATTCCGTAGGTATAGACGAGTTCGCCGCCCCAATAGCCGGTCAGAGCCAGGATGGCGATCCCGATCGCACCAAGACCGAGAGTGAGAGAACGGATTTCTTTGAGCCACCCCCACTGCATGGCGAGCCGCAACCCCAACAGCGCAACGAAGATGACCAGCGTCACTTGGCCCAGGCTCTCGTGGAGTTCCAGCACCGATTCCGGCGCACCGGCCCGCTTGGCCAGATCCTCCTCCATTCCACCCGTCACCACCGCCAGCCCTGCGGCCATGACACCGGCCAACAGGGTATAGAGACTTGCTTCGCGAAGGCCTCCTGTCGGCCAGCGGGACGCAAGGGCATCGAACGCGACGCTGGCACACAACAACGCAATGGGGAAATGGACGACGATCGGATGAATCGGATGCATAGACTCCTTTTCGCGACTGTCACAAATCCAATTCCACCATCTTGCGGTGGAATCGGGTAATCACATTGGGGTCCGGTGTCAGACGGATCGGAGCTTCATCCTTGCCTTTGTACGACAACAAGTTCAGCACGTGCCGGAGGCTTTCCAGCCGAGCCGCCTGCTTGTCGTTGGCTTTGACGATGATCCAGGGACTGAACGTCGCGTGTGTCTTGCTGAACATTTCTTCTTTGTAACGGGTGTAGGAGTCCCACAGCTCCTGCGCCTTCTCATCGACCGGGCTCAGCTTCCATTGCTTGAGCGGGTTCTGCCTGCGCGCCTCGAATCGCTTCGCCTGCTCGTCCTTGGAGATGGAGAACCAGAACTTGATGATGGTCACGCCATCTTCATAGAGCATATGTTCGAATTCAGGAACCTGCTGCAGGAACCGTTGATGTTCCTTCTTGCTGCAGAATCCCATCACCGGCTCAACCACGGCGCGGTTGTACCAACTGCGGTCGAAGAACACGATCTCGCCCTTGTTGGGCAGTTGGCGGATATACCGTTGAAAGTACCATTGGCCTCGCTCTTCGTCCGAGGGTTTCGGCAACGCGACTACCCGCATGGCGCGAGGATTCAGATGCTCGGTAAACCGGCGGATGGTGCCACCCTTCCCGGCCGCATCGCGGCCTTCGACCAGGATCGCGATTCGTTCGCCGTTGCTTTGAACCCACCGTTGCAGCCTGACCAATTCAACTTGTAGTTGCCGCAACTCCTGCTCGTACAGCAATGTCTTACGGACTTCCTCGATATCAACAGCTTTGTTCTCGAGTAGTTGAAGAAGGCCTTTCCTTGTGTTGACCCGTCTGAGATCGTCGTCGGTCAAGGCATGGCCCGATTTGCCGATGCGTCCGAGCCCCTGTCCGCCCGAACCGTTGCGCGGCAATCGGTAGCCGTCCCCTTCCCGTGGCACCATCGTGGGAATGGTCTCTAACCCATTGACATCGAAACGCCCGCCCTTCTCGACGGACTCGTCGATGTCCGCCTCGTCTACTCGATCTTTACTGCCTTTTGACTTCCCGGTCGATTTACCATCGGCTGACATAGGGGGTTCCTTTCTTCGCTGCAGAATCAAAATGCGACGTTGCGGTCACGCTCGGCCACGGCCTTGATATAGTCTGCCATGCCTTTGATCGTTGCGCCAGAAACGAGATCTCCTGCGCCGATCTGCCGTGCCACAGCGCAGGCCCCGCAGACCCAGATGGGAATATTCGCAGCTTGCACGGCAGCCAATAAATCCTTCAACGGCGTCAAGTTCACCCCCGTCACGTGCTCGGCAGTCCCCTTGCGTCCGAGCGTCACGGATTCATTCCACAGCCAGAGTACAACATCGTGTCCTTGCTCCTTGGCGACCTTCGCGGCCATGAACGGCAGCGTCGCCATCGTGGGATCATCCGTACCTCGGCTACCTGAAATGATAAACGTCGCCATTGATTGCTCCTCCGTCCCTTGTCGTTCATCGCTCGTATCTCGTGGGCGTTATTCACGCTTCACGAGATACGAAAAACGCTTCACATGCTTTTCCTACTTCGGGCCCTTGAAGTTCGCTTTGAGATAGGCCATGACATCGGCAACACCCTGCTGCCCGATGGTCAGCCCCCAATAGGGCATGTTGGCAGACTTGCCCATCGCCGCCCCGCCGTGATTGATCATGTTGTAGAGATACTCGGTCGGCACCTCGCTGAAGTTGATATTGGCATGGATCGCCGGTTTCGGTTCGATCGTGGCCNNGGCAGCCCCGTGGCACTGCATGCAGTACTCTTTGTAAATCACTTTCCCGCGCCCGGCACTGGCCTTTCCGAACTCCGAAGCCGTCCAGGGCTCATAATACGTGAAGGCCGGAACCCCCTGCGCGGCAAGGAATCCGATCACCGCGCGCAGTTGCGGCTCCGTGGCATCCGCCACAAATTCGCCGGTGTGGATGATGAAATCTTGCGGGTTCTGGCCGAAGCGGAACAGCCAGTCCATGTTGTACCGCTGACCGGCTTTCTCCAACGCGATGCTTTGCTGCCCGCCGATAAGCTTCCCGTTTCCCTCGATCGTATGACAGCCGAGACATGCGTGCGCCTTATAGGCCATGCCGCCGAACGCCACCTCATACTTGGAGACTTTTGACACGTCGAACGCCCCGACTTTCACCCGCGGATCTTTGTTGTTCTTGTCGAAATAGTCGGCAATCGCATTCGCCTCGGTCTCGGTGACCACCGGATGCTTCATCGCCCCTTCACTGAGATCCCAGCGATACCCTTTGACATACAGCGGCGCCTCTTTGCCGGTCAGCCATCGAATCAGCCATGCGCGGTTATACTTGCTCCCGGCCCAAATAAGATCCGGTGCACGCAGGTTGAATCGCGACTCGGCTTGCCCTTCAAGGCGATGACATTGGACGCAGGCCTGCTGGATCAGTTCCTTCGCGCGGGGCTGGTCGCTCCCGAAGAGCAACCGCGGTGTGGACATCAGTCCCACCAACGCCAACAGTGCACCGCCAATGACAATCCCTTTCCGCAGATTCATGACCGCTCCTTTCATCTGTGGTGAGGTCCTCTCACCGTTACTTCGACAACAACCAGGCATGCACATCGGCAATGTCCTGGTGGCTCAGCACCGAACCCCAGGCTGGCATCGGCCCACGTCCATGCAGAACCGTCTCCCAGAACAGGTCCTCATGTTTCAGAATCGGATTCTTTGCCAGCTTCGGGCCCATCCCTCCCGTGGCGCCGGTCCCATGACAGGCCTGGCAATTATGTTCAAAGATGCCGGCGCCCCTGGTGGCGACTCCCGTCACCGGACCTTCGGCCACCGAGTCCTGCGTGAGCGGCTCAGCCTTCCTCACGTCGCTATCGAGCGGCGGCAGGCGATCCGGCGCACCAGGGTGATACCGCGCCGACAGATACCGCACGAGCAGATCCGCCTCGTCGTCGGAGACCTCCGCGCCCCAATGTTTCATTTTCTCGACCGTGGCTTCCCATCGTGCGCGAGGCAACCGCTGCTGGGCAACGAGATCAGGACTGTGGCAGACGGAACAACGCGCGATGATCAATCCCTCTGCACGGGGTGCCAGCGCAACACTCACCGTGGCCAAATCGTCCTCCTGCGCCGCTGTTGTCATCGCAAGGACCAGAAGACCACCGAAGAGAAGCAAGCCGATGGCCAGCCCCTTCTCTCGCCTCACGCCTACCGTCTCACGTTTCACACTCATACCGTCACCGTCACCGATACACGATCCCACCCATTCCACAAGAACCCGCTCGGATTCCAGGGAGTCGTGGCCGGCTGCTGCTCCCCACGGGCGTCAGTCGCACGGCAGAGAATCGTGAACGTGCCTGCCGTCTTCGCCTTCCAGACCAACTGCCACTGTCTCCATGCGTAGGGACGATCTTCGCCTACCAGCCTCGCCGGCTCCCACGTCTTCCCCTCGTCAAGAGACACCTCGACCTTCACGACCTTCGCCTCCCCACTCCACGCCATGCCTTGAATGGTGACGGGACCGGACTTCACGGCCTCACCCTCTTGCGGCGCGGCGATGAGCGACTTCACCACCATCGCTTCCACGGGGGTCGAGGAAACGTTCGGGGTCGTCCCGGACTCCACAGGCTGCGTCGGCACGCGATAGGCCACCTGCATGTAGTAGCCCTTCGACTCCTCCGCCTGCACCGTGACCTCCGTCAGCCACTTCATGCAGGAGTCCGCCATCCAGCCCGGCGTGATCACTCGCAATGGTGCGCCATGCAAGAGCGGCAAGGGACGCCCGTTCATTTCATAGGCGAGAATCGTGTCGGGATGGAGGGCTTTCTCCAGCGGAATACTTCTGGTAAACAGCGGCACGGAGACCACAACAGGCCGATCCGCTCCTTGAAACTGGACATGACGAGCGCCGACTTGAACCCCGGCCTTTGCCAATAGATCCCGCAGCCGCACCCCGGTCCATTCTGCATTCCCGACGGCACCCCGCTCCCATTGCACGCCAGGGACCTTGGGCCGGTGAAATGCGCGACCATTGCCGCTGCATTGGACCACTGCGGTGATGGTCACGGCGTCCATCTGACGCAGGTCTTTCAGCGTAAATTCCTGCGATCGTTCAACCAGGCCGCCGATGCGAAGGGTCCAATTGGCCTCGGAAACGGCTTCAGGCGGCGGCGGGCCGAAGTGGCTCCGCACGAAGAAGCGATGGGTGGGTGTCAGGAACGGAAGGAACTCGCGCACCGGCGTTTCGGCATCGAAGGGCCTGGTCACCCGGACCGTCAACGGTCCCGACTCGGTCCTCGCTGGCTCTTCCCCTGCTGCCCGCGCAGTAGAAACATGCTGATTAACGATCAAAGAAGCTCCAAGCCCTTGGAGGACCCTTCCAAAGAATGAGCGCCGCGAGAGAGTCATGAGATGATCGCTCCTCCTGATGGCTGGCTCCCGACATGGCTGTGGGGATTCAGCGTAATCGCCACGTTCGGCGCCACTGTCAGCGATTGATGGACGGTGCAGGCCTGCGCAACTTTCAATAAACGTTCTTTGAGATCCGGCGTCAGGCGGTGAGGAAGATGAATCGCCAGAACAATCGCGCCGACACGATGCGGGCCCTCGGCCATCGTCCACTCGGCATCGATCTTCAGCCCGTCCCGAGGGATGTCGTGGCGCGCGCAAAACTGCCCGACAAAATACCCGACGCAACTGGCCACCGAGCCGACAAACAGTTCGACGGGACTCATCCCGGCATCCTGCCCGCCGTCGTCTGCCGGTTGATCCGTGACGATGCGATGCGTGCCGCTCGTGATGTCGTAGCGCGTCCCGCCATGGTATGCGGCTGTGAGTTTCATGTCGCCCTCTCCTACGTCGTTCGTATCTCGTCAGAAAAGAAAAGCCTATCGCGTATGGCTAGGAACTAGAGCTGGAACTACCGAAACCAATGATCGACTCCTCTTCTCGACAGACGATAGCTTT
>CXWL01018327.1_pt1 | contig 19773 bp, 17 predicted proteins | sample 590931 | NCBI WGS metagenome assembly CXWL01 (sample SAMEA3498368, study PRJEB10139) | groundwater metagenome | biome: water well; material: biofilm material | place: Germany | collected 2015-04-27 | reverse complement strand
AAGTCCAGCCGCCGCACGCCGCCCACCCGGTTCTCGACAACAACGTCCACATGCGGCTCCGCCGAAGCCGATTTCTGCGCCGTCAGCAGTGCCGATGAAAGTGATCTCATGATGCGTCCCAGATCCTTGGGCCTGCCTCCTCCGAAAAAAACTGTTCCAGAAAAAAATCCCGAATAATAATCTGTAAACCATGTAATCGGTCAACTAACTGCCTGTCCCTCTCGTGACCAACCCGCGCATCAGCCGAGCACGGACAGGACTAAAGTCCTGTCCCTACGAGGGCGATGGCCTCAGTCCTTCTCCCCCCGACTACGAACCACCAACTACGAACTACAAACTGACAACTCCCTCACGGCCCATACACGCGGTCCTGCGAGCGCGGCGCCGGCGCATCGGTGGCGTAGAGGCGCTTCATGCGCACCATGCCCTGCCGCCCGATTCGGGCCATCTGCCGGTGGAAGTCGCGCAGCCGCGCCTCGCCGAACGCCTTGTAGCGGCCCCAGACGTCCTCGCCGCCGGTGTTGATGCGGTTGGTGGCGAACGACGTCCAGTCCAGCGCCGCGTACGCCGCCGCCCCCGTCGCGATCGCCTCTTCGTGCGCGACCGGAATCGTCGACGAAGATCCGTCCAGCGTGTGTACCCGCGTCCAGTACACGTTCACGTTCTCGACTCCCGATGGCTTGTTCGGCGTGTCCAGGATGAGCGTGTCCTGCCAGCGCGCAAAAGGCACGTATCGCGGCGGATACTCCCCCACCGGCCACTCCAGCGCGTCTACCGTGACGATGCTGGTCAGCGAGGCGATACTCAGATCGCGGCTGCCCGCCGTCGTCGTCAGCGTCGACTTCTGTTCCAGCGGCGTGTAGGCGCTGTATTCCGTCACGGCGTGCAGGATGTGCCGGTCGAGCGCGGCGTCCGTCCAGCGATAGGCGCTGCTGTCCTCGTCGTGCAGATCCTGTCGCACCCGCCCGCGGATGGTAGTGATGGTCGTCGGCATGATGGACTCCTTGTAGGTATCAGTCGTCAGTCGTCGGTCGTCGGTCGTCGGTCGTCGGGGCCGTAGGGACGAGGCTTTAGCCCCGTCCCGTCAGTGCATGCACACAACCTTTGTCCTTTACCGCCGACGGCCGCGCCGGCGATTCCGCACCAGCCGCGCGAGCCGCTGGATCCCCCCGCGCCGGCCGCACCCCCAGCAGTGAGACCTCGCGCGGCTCATCGATCGGCGCCGGTTCCGCCGACACATACGTCACTCGCAGGCGAGGACGCAACGCCGCCGACAGGTTCGCTTCGTACGCAACCCACTGCGTCTGCGCCGGCGCTTCGTCGTCGGCCTTCAGCCGCAGCAGCACCTTGCCGCCGCGACTGGCGATCGCATCCGCGACGTACGCCAACAGGCCGCCGATCACCTGCTCGCCCGCCACTGCCGGCGCGCTGAAGGCCACCGCCGCGGGAGGCGTCCCGGCATCGCCACCCGCCGTCGTCCAGAGTGCGCCGACCTTGTAGCGCGTCCAGTCCGCCACGGTGTAGTCCCAGTCCGCCCGCGCAATACGCTCGACCTTCGCGCCCCACCCCGAGGGCCCGATGACCGCCAGCGTCTGCAACACCAGCTCGGCCGCCGCCAGCGTGTCGGACGGCGTCAGCGCCCGGCCCGCGGCCGCCACCCCGAACACATCTAAGGTCCCCAGGCAGCGGCGCAGGAACCCCTTACTGCCGCCGATGTACTGCACGCCCAGGTTCCAGTACTGCGCCGGCGCGTAGTCCGTGTCGACGCCATCGAGAAACTGCGTCCCGTTAGCGGCGAAGATCGATTGCGGCATCGATCGCGTCCTCCTCCTCCGGCGTCAACCGCTCGCGAAAACTGCCATCGTCGCGGCTGCCCCGCAACGCCGCCGACCGCACCGCATGCAGTTCCGCCGAATACACCCGCCGTCCCGCCGCCCGGCTCCCGACGAGTCCGGACATCCGCGAGGCGAACGGCCGCAGCCGCTCCGGCGCCTCCGTGCTGACCTGCGTGAGGCCAAGCCCGGCCGCGTACGCCAGCGCCTCGCGCACCAGCAGCACCAGCGCCCGCACCCGCTGTCTCGGCCCGCCGTTCTGGTCCAGCACCCGCATCTCGCCGAACACCCCGAAGCCGGCCTCGGCGTTGTAGGCGCAGATCACGCCCGCCACCGGCCGCCCGCCCGCGTGCCGCACCGTCACCGCGATCGTGTGCGTATCGAGCGATTCCGAGTCTGCGAGAAGCGGTTCGGGCCACATGCAGCCATCCTGCACCAGGCGGCACGCGATCTCCAAGCGCGAAATGTCACTTTTCGAAAATAAAGTTGGAGCGGCGCGTTGACCTGCCCGCCCCCCCCCAAAAACTGGTCTGGACACAGGCGCTCTGTCGGAACCTCGGCAACCAGACCCCGGAGGAGTTTCCGCCGCAGACTTACACAGCGGAAGGGCCCGATCGGACTCCCTACTTGGTCAGTGCCGCTCGAAGGTCGGTTAGTGTGTCCTGTGCCGCCAACATGCGAGTATGATGTTCAGTTCTAGTGAAGGCATCCCGGGTTGTCCATATCGGGAGACACAACCCGACGTGGATCGTTTTCGCCCGTGACAGTTCCTTCACGTACTCCAAGTCAGCGATCGTCAACATGGATGCTTGGCATCGAACCAATGGCAATTCGCTGTGCCGTCCGGGGCCGAAGTATCGCAACTCTGAGATCTTACCGCGCGCTTCAGAAGGGAGCTTGGCGATAAGGCCAGCCACGACACTTAGGTCAGCACTCGCGAAGATTGTCCTTGCATTTTCTATGTTCACACCGAAATGACAACAGCCATTTTCCACGAATGCGTTCCATTGGGCTCCCGCATTTGGCTCTTTGGTGCTGCACCAATCTCGCGCACGCCGCACATTTTCCGCGCCGAACACACCCTCGAACACCATCAGCATCGCAACGACAGACCGTACTTGCTCTAGGTATTGCTCTGGCCTGAGCCGAGGGCCAATCTCGAATGGAGGGTTGGTCACCACGGGCCCAGACGGGCCGATGCCAACGAAGCCGACGCTCGCAACGCGACAAAGTTCGATGAACGCCTGCTGCTGTTTCTCGGCTGGAAGCGAGCAGGCAAAATACAACCGAGGAACGCATCGTGCGTAACGCCCTAGTTGTTCGTTTGCTATTTTCCAGACTTCGGCGGCGGTTGCTTCGCCCTTACATTCAACGCCGATAATTTCTGGGAGATAGCCCGGCTCCTGCCAGTTTGCGGCGAGAAAATCGAGTGCGCCATCGTCAGTAACGAACTCCGGCTGGACGAACTCATACAAGCCGCTGAGCCACGCGAGGACTTTCGTCTTGACTTCTGGCTCTTTCAAGCGGCTCCCCCTTGTCGAAAGGAAGAAAAGGCCCCGACCCTTGGGATAGGAGGGGCTATTCGTTTCTCAGCCGAAGGGGAGTCTAACGCATCATTAGTTTGAGTATCTTGAGCGTTATCCGTATCTCCCCCCCGTGGAAATCGGTTTCCATCCTGAACTTCGGCAAGAACGTCGGGATGTGCCCGTAGCGGGCGGGCTACGCATCCAGCCAGTACGGCGACAGCGAGTGGGTTGGAGCAGCGCGCCCTCTCATTGACAGCAATGGCGCCACAGGCGTAACGTAAACCTCACGAACCGGCGATCAGGAGGATTCTTATGCGCGCGTTTCGTCCCCTCCCCGCGCTCCTGCTCCTCCTCGCCGGCGCCCTCTCAATGATGGCACCCGAAGCCGAAGCCGCCGGACCGCCCGTCACCTGGACGCGCGTCGGCGTGTTGCCGGCGAACTCCTCCGCCGCCAGCTCCACATTGCTGGCAAACGGCGAGGTGCTGCTCACCGGCCAGACCGGCACCAATCCGCGGGCCTGGCGCTACGACCCGGCGACGGGCGCGATAACCCCCGCCGCCAATCCCGTATTGATGCACTCTTCCGGCACCGTCACCCGGCTCACCAGCGGCCTCATTCTCGCCGCCGGCGGCAACAACTCCGCCAATGCCGAGATCTACGACCCGACGGCGAACCTCTGGACCAACCTGCCGCCCATGAACGGCGTCCGCAGCGGACACACCGCCACGCTGCTCAACGACGGACGTGTCCTGATCACCGGTGGTGCGTTACTCAACGGCGTCATCCTTAGTGCCGCCGAAGTCTTCGATCCCGGAACCAGCACCTGGTCCCTCGTCGCCAGCATGGCCACCGCCCATGCGTTCCACGCCGCGACGCTCCTCACCGACGGCCGCGTCCTCGTGGCTGGCGGTTTCAACACGGATGTCTCCTTCACCGCCGCGGCCGAGATCTACGATCCCGTCGCGAACGCCTGGACGTCCGCGGGCAACATGTCGACGGCGCGCTTTATCTACACCGCGGCGAGGCTCCCGGATGGACGCGTCCTCGCCGCCGGTGGAGCGAATCCGTTCGGCGGATCAATCGCTTCGGCCGAGATCTATGACCCCGTGGCCAATCTGTGGAGCGCCGCGCCCGCCATGCTTAACGCCCGCTCAGGCGCGGCCGCCGCGACGCTGGCCGATGGCCGCGTGCTCCTGGCAGGTGGCGACACGCTCCCGGCCGGCGCCATCACCAGCACGGTCGAGGCGTACGATCCGGTCGCCAACAGCTGGGCCTACGTGGACTTCCTCGAAGGCATCCGTCGCACCGGGCGTGCCACCTTACTTACCGACGGCACGGTGCTGGTCTCCGGCGGAGGCAACAACAACGGTTCGATGATCACCCTCGAACTATATGGCCCCGACAGCGACGGCGACGGCTACAACGACGCCCGGGAGGGCCATCTCGCCGAAAATGTGGCCTCGTCCTGCGCCATCATGCGCGCGGATGTGATCGGCGACGGCGTGATCAACTCGGCCGACCAGCTTCGCCTCGTCACGTTCTACTCCACCCTCCCGGTCGTCCAGCGTCTGGATCAGAACGGCAACAACAAGATAGAGTCGGGCGACCAACTCCTNNAACGTCGGGATGTGCCCGTAGCGGGCGGCTACCAGCGCAAGACCACCGCCCGCCAGCTTCTCATCGTTCCTCATGCGCCGCGCTCGTGCTCGGCGAGAACCTCTTCGATCAGGTGCCGCGATCTCGCGACGATTGGTGGATTGGTGGTGCGGTAGTACGGAAGTGTGCCAGCTGTCGTCAGCGCCCAGCCTCGGCCACGCGCCCACGTCGCCTCATCGACGCCCATCGCCACACGGAAGGCCTCGCGGCTCTCGCCGGAGAAGATCGACCACGCAGCGATCAGGTCGGCTGCCGGATCACCGATTCCCAGGCAGCCCCAGTCGATCACGGCGCTTAGCCGCCCTCGCGCAGCCATCAGATTCCCGGAAGACAGGTCGCCGTGGATCCATACGGGCGGGCCATGCCATACGGTGCATGGAGCGCCGCGTCCCACGCCGCGGTCACCGCGTCGGGACTTGCACACCGGATAGCCATGTTGCAGAGCTTAAAAGCCCATTCCTCGTCGTCCTTCTCACTCTCCCCGCGCGGGCCGGACTTCGCGCGAACGCGCTATGTTCTCGATCTTTGGTGCTGTTCTGAACTTCAGGCAATGCTACAGTGGGCCGACTGAGCTCGTCGGATCCACGCTCATCGCAAGTCGTGAGAGCCAGAGCGCATCCCTACACATCGAAAGCAGGAGACATGCCCACTGAAGCAAACATAGAAGCGGCGCGCGCTTCGTATGAGGCGTTCGCGGCGGGCGATATGGCGCGCGTCATGGACGCCTTCTCCGACGATATAGAGTGGGTGCAGCCCGGACATGCACCCGTGAGCGGAGTGCATCGCGGGAAGGCGGCCGTCATCGCTCTGTTCGCGACGCTGCTGCAAAAGGGCCTTGCCGTTCGTCCGCTCGCCTTCTTCGGCGACGGCGAGCGCGTCGTGGTGGTTACCAACGTGACTCTCGCTGGCGAGCAAGCGGACGAAGTCGACCTGCTGACGTTCCGTCACGGACGTGTGGCGCATGTCCAACACATTGGCGACACCATGATGCTCCAGCGGGCGTTCGAGTCGTCCGGCGCCAGCGCCGAGCGATAGTAGCGAACCGAGGCGACGGAACACTCGGCAGGCTGCTGGTCATTCGATCGCGCGCGGGTCGCGCGCCGAGCGACGGGACGAACGATGGGAAGATCTGCCCACTGCGGAAACTGCGCGGCGAGCAACCGCCGCACCAGCGATGCGTCTGTTTCTACTTCGTCATCATGCATCTTGGCAGCGCACATGCGGTTTGTCTCCTCTCAACGTCCGTAGACCGATACGACGTTGCCGGTATACGCGCTTCGATCCCAATCGTCCCAGCGTTCCTTCAGGCGAAGCCCGGCGATCCGCGCCATCAGATCCATCTCGCCCGGCCAAATCAGACGCTGGACAACGGGGAACAGGCGCACTCCGGATGTCAACACCACGTGGCTTTCGTCGAGCATTTGTGTGGCCGGATCGTAGCGCGCTACATCCAGCCACACCGAGTCTATTTCGATCGCCTCCGCGTGAACGTACTGATGATCGACTCGGCCGACCAGCTTCGCCTCGTCACTTTCTACTCCACCCGCCCGGTCGTCCAGCGTCTGGATCAGAACGGCAACAACAAGATAGAGTCGGGCGACCAACTCCTCATGCGGTTGAACTTCGGCAAGAACGTCGGGATGTGCCCGTAGCGGGCGGCTACCAGCGCAAGACCACCGCCCGCCAGCTTCTCATCGTTCCTCATGTGCCGCGCTCGTGCTCGGCAAGAACCTCGTCGATCAGGTGCCGCGATCTCGCGACAATCGCCGGATTCGTCTCCCGGTAGTACGGCAGCGCCCCGGTCGCCGTCAGCGCCCAACCCCGTCCTCGCGCCCACGTCCCCTCGTCGACGCCCATCGCCACACGGAAGGCCTCGCGGCTCTCGCCGGAGAAGATCGACCAACCAGCGATAAGGTCAGCAGCCGGATCACCAACCCCCAGGCAACCGAAGTCGATGACGGCGGATAGTCTTCCGTCCCTGGCGAGAATGTTTCCCGGCAGCAGATCGCCGTGAATCCAGACGGGCGCCCCTTCCCACTCCGGCGCCGCCAGCGCTACATCCCACGCTGCCTTCACCACACCGATATCCACCAGACCGTCCCAGGCGGCGATCGACGTACGGATGTGAGAGTCGATCGCCGCTAGCGGAACGCCCCGGAAGCCGTTGCCCCGTCCGGGACGCGGTCCGTCCGTCGCGTCGATCCCCCACATCGCCTTAAGGAAGACTGCCAGATCCACCGCCGCCTCAGGCAGATCGCGGAGGTGCTCGACGGTCGCGTCCTCGCCTCGGAACCACGGCGCGACCGACCACTGCCACGGATACCCCTCACCGGGTTCGCCCATTGCCAGCGGGACAGGGATCGCGAGCGGCAGATGCGGCGCCAGTACCGGCAGCCACCGCGCCTCCTTCTCCACCTGCCTCGTCGCCCAGTGAATGCGCGGGAGGCGCACGGACATATCGTCGCCCAAACGATAGATCGCGTGGTCCGTCCCGAAGTGGGGGACGCGCTCGATTGGCAGATCCGCCCACTGCGGAAACTGCTTCGCAACCAGCCTTCGCACCAGCGAGGCGTCCGTATCCACCTCGTCGGGGTGCATCTTGTCAGCGCCCATGCGGATCTTCCTCCCTCAGCGTCCGTACACAGACACGACGGTGCTGCCCGCGCCGGTGTACGGTTCTCGATTCCAGCCGTCCCAACGTTCCTTCAACCGCAGCCCGGCGATCCGCGCCATCAAGTCGAGCTCGGCCGGCCAGGCATACCGCTGGACGACCGGGTTCAGGTGTATGCCCGCGGGCGAGATCGTCACGTGGCTCTCATCGGTCATCTGCCGGGCCGGGTCGTGCCGCACCACGTCGAGACGCACCGCCCCGACCTCGATGGCCTCCGCCTCGACGTACTGGTTGTTGCGCAGCCGGTACGCATAATCCGGCAGAACTGCTTCGACGACGAAGGAACCGTCGTCGGTGAGATGGGCGGCAACGTTCTCGAAGCAGCGCACCTGCTCATCTTGCGTCAGCAGATTGAACAGCGTGTTCCACACCACGTAGATCAAGCGATACACGCCGGCCACGTCAACATCCGCAAAGTCGCCGATCGTGACCGCCATCTCGGCCCCGCCCGGCTTCCTCCGCAACTGCTCGACCATCGCCGTCGAGATATCGATCCCGTCGACGCGAATCCCGCAGACGGCGAGAGGCAGCGCGATCCGCCCGGTGCCGATCGCCAGTTCCAGGGCCGGACCACTGCTGGCCAGCTTTTCCAAAAACGCGACGGCAGCGTCCTCGTCGCCGCGAAGCACGTCGCGGTACCACCCGGCGACGTCCTTGCCGAAACTCATCCCTGGCTCATAGCCCTTCACTGATATCCTCCTGGCGTTAAACCCGCCGCAGCACGTGCAGCAGATACTCTTTGCGATCGAGTGGATTGTTGTCCGTCCGTGCCCGTACGGGGATCGCTCCACCCACAGCCCTGTAACAGCCGAAGGCGCTCTCGAGCACGCCTTCGCCGCGCGTCAGCCCCGGCAGCAGTTGCTGCAGCTCGTGAACCCGCGCCGCCGGCATCTCGCCCTCCAGCACGTATGCTGAACCCCGCATCTTCTGCGTCTCCGGCACCGCGCGCAGCCGTGCCAGTACGGGCACGGTCGCCCCGAACGTCTCCGCCGGAATTTCGAGATGGAAACGGTGCAGCGGCTCGCACACCGTGGTGCCGGCCTGTTTCAGGGCGCTCATCAGGATCAGCGGCGTGAGCTTCCGGAAGTCGGCGGCCGTGGTGCCCGGGGCGCGGTAGCCGCTGTCGATCATGGTCGCGATGCAGTCGGTGACCTGCCAGCCGAAGAGGCCCTCCTGTAGCGTCTCCCGGACGTACTGCGCCATGTACGCGACGAAGGCGTCGACGGTCTTGTAGATGTAGAGCGGCACCAGGCGAACGTCGACGTCCAGTCGGAACTCGATGCCCGTGCCGAGCGGCGCCGGTTCGAGACGCAGCCCGACCGTGGCGAGGAACGGGTTCGAGCTGAAGGGCGAGCAGTTACCGGTGACGTTTGTCTTCGTCTTGGCGTACAGGACCTCGACGGACTCGCTGGTGCCAAAGGGCCGTTCGATGCAGATCGTCGTCGTCTCACGAAACTCGACATCGATGTTGTAGTCGTTTGCCAGCGTCGCCTGGATCACCTCTTTCTGCACCTCGCCGTACAGCGACACGAAGATGTCGTGCCGAACATCGTCGAGCCGGAGGTTGATCAGCGGATCCTGTTCGGCAAGCTGCGAGAGCGCGGCGTGCAACGCCCCTTTGTCGGCGAGGCGGACGGGCACGATGACCGACTCCAGCGTCGGCGGGGCGAAGTGATGTCGATTGGCGGGCACCGGCCGCGCTTCGCCCAGCGTGTCACCGATCTGGACGTCCGCGAGGCCCCACAGCTTGGCGATCTGCCCGGCCCCGACCGACCGACGCTGCACGACTGCCCCGCGCTCGAAGACGTTGATCGCCGTGACCTTCCCTTCTTTGTCCTGACGGAACTGCAAGCGATCCCGCGTTCGCACTGTTCCCGAGAACATCCGGACGTACGCGATCTTCTCCCCCGCCAAACCGCGTTCAATCTTGAAGACACTGCCTGAACACGTAGCATCCACATCGCCCTCGGTGGCCGGTAGCAGTTCAGTGATGCCACCAATCAGCGCCTCCACGCCCGCCCCGGTGATCGCCGATCCAAAGAACACCGGATGCGCGGCCGCTCTCTGTGTTTGTGTCGCGAGCTCGTGGCGGAGTTCGCCGTAGGAAACGGCGGCCTCGTCGTCAACGTACGCGGCCAGGAAGGCGTCGTTGTTGGCCGCGAGGGCGTCGGCCAGGGTGCTCGCGAAGGCCGTATCGGTCGCACCGAACGGCGTGAACGCGGAGCCGCGCGTGCCAAGGCCGCTTGGAATCCCCATCGCGATGATGGACGGCGTGAGCTTCTCGGCGATGTCCTGCAGCACGCCGTCGTAGCGCGCGCCGGCACGGTCGATCTTGTTCACGAACAGCAGGGTGGGAATGTGCAGCCACTGCAGCGTCCGCATCAACACCCGCGTCTGCGCCTGCACGCCCTCGACCGCCGACAGCACCAGCACGGCGCCGTCGAGCACACTCAACACCCGCTCCACCTCGGCGATGAAGTCCGGGTGGCCGGGCGTGTCGATCAGATTGATGGTGACGTCATCGACGACGAACGACACCACCGCGGACTTGATCGTGATGCCGCGTTGTCGTTCCAGCGTCAGCGTATCGGTCTGTGTACTGCCGTCGTCGACGCTGCCGATCTCGTCGATAACCCCGGCTGCGTAGAGCAGCCGCTCGGTCAGGCTTGTCTTACCGGCGTCAACATGCGCCAGAATCCCCAGGTTCAAGTTCCGCATCAAACGTCATGGCCTCCGAATAGGTCGAGATTGCCTTCGGTATGGACATGAACGTTTGCCGCATTTCACTACTCCTTGGTCTATCGCCTGTTGTCGGGAGTGTAGGAGATGGCCGCCCCGGAGGGCAACCGATTTGTCGGGCGATTCAGCCAGCGCGCCTGCTTCAGTGCCCGCTACGCGTCCAGCCAGTACGACGACAGCGAATACGCCGTCGTCCCCACGCCGGTCGGGATGTTCCGCAACCGCTTCGAGTAGGCGATGTACACGAACGGGCTCGCCAGCGGCAGGTACATCGGATCCTTCTCGTAGATCAGCCGCTGGGCATCGTGTACGTTCTGCTTCCGTACGTCCGCATCGAGCGACGTGTTCGCCTTCGCTACCGCCGCGTCGATCTCCGGGTCGCCGAGCCCCTGGATGTACGTCTTGTCGCCGAACGGCCCCCCCGTCGTGTGGAACAACAGCGGCAACTCCGGCGTCTCGTACACCTGGTTTAAGGCCAGCGACGAATCGTACGCCAGATCGTGATAGTTCGTGACCCAGTTCGAGAATTCCTGAGGCTCCTGATCGATCTCAATCCCCGCCACACGCATCTGCTCGATAAAGATCGAGAGATGCGACCCGTGTTCCTGGATCGACGTGTTCGACGGATACATCATCTTGATCGTGATGCCGCCGACCGCCTCCACAAGCTGCTTCGCCTCCGCCACGTCGAACGGCTGGTAGGTGGTCTCCAGTTCCTCCGGCGTCAACGCGTACGACCCCACTGGCCAGTGCACCAGGCCGTTCGCCTGCGCGTCGCCGCCGTACACCAGGTCCACAAATTGCTGCCGATTGATCGCCCGGGCGATCGCCCGCCGCACGCGCTCGTCGACAAACGGCGCCTTCTTCGGGTTCATGGTGAAGGAGATATACGCGAACACCGGCTCCCGCGCGATCGGATAGTCGCCCAGGGTTCGGGCTTCGTTCCCGTTCTCCGTCCAGTACTGGTGACTCTGCCCGGAGAGAAACGTCGTGCGCTGCGTCGCCCGCTCGTATATCACCTGCACTTCCAGCTCGTCGATGTACGGCAGCGCCGCGCCGCCATTCGTTTCATCGCGCCGGTAGTAGTTGGTGTTCTTCGAAAGCACGGCGATGTCGTCCGCGCCGACGGATGTCAGCTTGTACGGCCCTCCGCCCACGCCCTGCGCCGGAAACTTGCTCAGGTCGCCCGCCAGCAGCTCGCGCGGGGGAATGGTGTTGAACGATGAGCTAAGGCGTGGAATGAACCAGGCATACGGCTCCGTCGTCTTCACCGTGACCGTATCGCCCGCGATGGTCACCGCGTCGATGTACTTGTTGGCAAAGCTGTACTGGTTCGTCAGCGGATCGCTCTTCAGCCGCGCCAGCGTCACCCGCACGTCCTCCGGATCCAGATCGCGTTCCGGCAGACCCAGCTCGTTCGGCGCGATCTTTACCCCGGGGCGGATCTTGAAGGAGTACGTCAGCTCGTCCACCGTCTCGAACGACGCCGCCAGGTCCATGAAAGCGTACTCGGGCTTGGTCGGCGATTGACTCAGCAGCAGGTTGTAGATGCGCGGATAATACGCCGACGCGACCTGGACCCCCGTGTGCGGATCCCACGACCCGAAGGCCGCCGAGTTCGCGGTAACATACCGCCCGCCATATCGCGGCGGCCCCGGCGCGCCATTCAGGATGTCCGGCTGGTTCGACGCTCCAGCAGGCGCGGTCGGCGATGCGGTCGCGCCGTCCTCGTCGGAGCCGCCGCACCCCACCACCGCCATTGCCCCCGCCGCCGCTGAAAGCACGCCGGCATTCCGCAGCACACGCCGCCGCGATACCCGCCCGGTCGCGTACCGATCCCAAAATGAAGATGTCCTGCCGGTGGTCAGTTTGTCCCTCTCAGTGTCTCACCACGTCGGTGCATCGGTCGTCGGTGGCCGGTCGTGTGGGGTAGCGCCGCAACTCCCCGAACCTGTCATTCTGAACGAAGTGAAGAATCTAGCTGCTGACACATCCATGGGTGGTGTTCACGAACCAGTGAGCTGACACAGACAAGATTCTTCGCAGGCTCAGAATGACACGGGTGGAAATCTGTCGAGCGAAGCGAGATCCAGAGGCTTCCCCTGAAGCCGTCGGACTGTCTGTTGTCTGTTGTCTGTTCTCACTTCCCGCCTCTCACCTCCCACCCCCCCAAAACAGCCGCTCCGCGTTCGCATAGAGAAACTTGTCCAGCACACCGTCCTTCAGCGGCAGCGCCTCCGCCTCCTTCACGCAGCGCTCGAACGACAGCACCGGGTGGTCGGACGCGAACATGATCTTCTCCTGCCCCCGCGTGTTCATGAACTGGATCAGCTGCGGCGGAAACCACTTCGGCGCGTAGGCTGACGTCTGCAGGTACAGATTGTGATACTTGATCATCAGCCGGATCGCCACATCCCACCACGGATCAGCCCCGTGCGCCATCACCAGCTTCAGTTCCGGGTAGAAGACACAGACCTCATCAAGATACATCGGATCCTGGCACTGCCCCGGCATCGGCGGCCCAGGGATCCCCGTGTTCACGGCGATCGGGATGTCAAGCTCGATGCACTTCTGGTACACCGGGTAGTACACCTTGTCGTTCGGCGGAATCGCTCCCACCATGAACGGCGTGATCCGCGCCAGCACCGTCGGCGTGTTCCGCACCATCGACTCCAGCCCGCGCACCGCCGCCATCCCCCGCCGCGGATCCAGCGACACCGACAGCACGAACTTCTCCGGATGCTTCTCCACAAACGACATCACGTGCGCCGCCGGCTGCTCGGCGTCGGTGCTGAGAATGCACTTCTCGACACCGGCGCGATCCATCCCCTCGATCAGCTCCGGGATCTGGATGTCCTTGAAGATATCGTCGGTGCGGTGAAAGTAGTCCTCCGCCACCCGCTCCAGCCACGCCGGCCGCTCCACGCTCCCCATATTCACGTTTACGAAGGTATCGATGGCTCGAGGCATTGGGTGTTCCTTGTGTGCGTTAGGTCTACGTGAATGTCATTCTGAGCCGTCGAAGACCTGACGACCGTCACGGCGGCGAAGAATCTTGTCCGTGCCATCGATCTCGTCCTTGTACGTCGCGGTCGCCGATCAAACCATGCCGTAGTCAAGTAGCTGCTGATTCACCGCGACGCTGTGAGTAACGCGTCGTTCGGAGGCTCTCCGTCCTCTACCGTCCATCTTCTACCATCAGCCCGTCCTGACAGCATTTGTCCCCAGATCCCCACCCGCCTCCGCCGGCGACATCTCCGGCGCCGTCGTATAGAACTGCTTTGCCCAGCGGCGGAAGATGCCCACTGGGCCGTCGCCGTCGCACAGCACGGGGCGCGGCTTCATCACTTTGTTCTCCCAGATCGGGATGTCCTGCCCCAACTGCCGCTCGATCTCCTTCACGAACGCCCGCGAGACACCCCTCGTCGCGTCCTCGTTCGCCATCTTCTTCACCATGAAGGAGAACCGCACATCCACGTACTCGCCGTCGATCGGCGTCACGCTGCTCACCAGCAGCGTCTCGACGATCCCCGTAAAGCGCGTCGTCCCAAACCCAAAGCCGTGACTCTCCGAGGCGATGCCGCCCTCCACCGTCCCCTGCGGCGTCACGTAGTTTATGGGCGACCGCGCCCGCAGAATGTGGCCGTCGATCTCGGCGCGCGTCATCGGCTGCTCCGGTGTGCCGTGTACGTACTTGAAGTGCGCGGAGTCCACGGCGTTCTCCGCCATCTCCTGGTTGTGGGTGCGGATCTTCCAGCGGCTCTTGTGGTACGGCGTCCAGGCCGGATCCCCGTACTCCGACAGATCAGGGATGTCGTACAGCGGCGCTGCGCCGTCCATGTGATGCCAGACCAGGATCAGTCCGTTCTTCTCGATCGTCTTCCAGCCCATCAGTTTCGCCAGCGGCGGAATCTTGTTCGCGTACGGCACATCCACGCAACGCCCCTCGCCGTCAAAGCGCCAGAAGTGGAACGGACAGCGGATCGTGTTCTCGATCACCGCGCCGCCGTACCCCAGGTGCGCCCCCAGGTGCGGGCAGAACGCGTCGACGACGCGAGCGACGCCGTCGTCGCCCCGGAACAGCACGAGATCCTTCCCGAAGTAGCGCAGCGGGATCACTGCCCCCACCTCCACCTCATCGCTATACGCGACCTGGAACCAGCAGTTCGGAAACGGCGGAATCTCGAACCGGTATCCCGCCGGCGCTTCCCACGTGCGCCCGCCGCTCGTCGCCGGCCTGTCTTCGATCATCGTCATGAGGCACCTCCGGTTTGTCAGTCGTCAGTCGTCAGTCGTCAGTNNTGTCTGTTGTCTGTTGTCTGTTGTCGAACATCAAGCCTCTGCGGGCGAATTTCGTCTCTTCGTTCTCCCCGCAGACTTCGCGCTCTTCGTGGACGAACCTCTCGGCAACAGCTGCGCGAAGATCTGATCCACAAGATAATCACGCCGCGCGATAAGCGCATCGACGCTGTACGGATCGACGCCCGGCCGCAGTCGCTCCAGCAGCGGCCGATGACAGAAGTACCCGATCAACATCACGTGCGTGTCGTGGATGAACAGCGCCGGGTCGATCGGCCGCACGAAGCCGGCATCGATCGCCCGCCGAAAGCTCTCCATCGCCGGCACGTAGATCGGGTCGACGAACAGCTTCAGGTACGCCTCGCTGCCGATCGGGTCGAGCAGCTCCCGCTCGAGGAGCCGTGCCAACGCCGGATGTTCGGCGTAAAAGTTGTGGATCTGGTCGATCAGGTATCCGACGCGCTCTCTCACCAACGGTCCGGAGAGGAACTCATGCTGGATCTCCGCCACCCGCCCGAGGGCCTGCGCCAGCACCGCCTCGTGCAGCGCCTCCTTCGTGTCGAAGTGGTAGAGCACCGTCGTCTTGTGCGTGCCCGCCGCGTCGGCGATCTCCTGCACCGAGACGCCGGCATACCCGCGCTCCGCGAACAGCTCCGTCGCCGCGTCCACAATCGCCGTCCGGCGATCCGATCGCGCGGCGGAACCCGGTCGCCGCAGACCCTCACCGACTGGTCGGGAGATTACTACCATCTGGTTAGTATCCGCCCGCCGCCCGAAGCTGTCAATCTCGACCGAACGGAGATCCGGAGGCCTCCCCTGAAGCCACCGAGAAGGACCCACCTACGGCGCAGTCCAGCCGATGTCCTCGCAGGCGGCGGAGATATCTGTGCCCACCGCCTTCAGCTCGGCGGGATCCTCACTGTTCGCGACCTCGCCGAGCGCCTCCCCGTGCTGTTCGAACGTCTTCCCCAGCTGGCCAGCGCGCAGCACGGCCGCGAAGCCCCTCGCGTCGACGAGTCCGACGAATGGCTCCTCCGCGGTCAGATCCCCAGCCGCCGCCGTCGCCGCCCAGACGCAGAGATTGTTGATCGAAGACTGCTCCTGCGTCGTAAAGTCGCCGTACTTCTCGGCCGCCACCGCCGGCGTCCCCGGGGACGAGGTGGGCTTCGCGGCCGTCGTCGCCACGGCCGTCCCGGCGGTGCCACCCGCCTTGGTGGGGGCCGCCTCGTCGTCCGAATCGCCGCCACAAGCGGCCCAGACGACCGCCAGCGCACTCACCATGACCAGCATCGATGCCCTCAACACGACGTTCATCACTTCATGCCCCCCAAACTACTCCTACACCGGTCGCCCGGTGATCATCGCTGTTACGCCTCACCCGATGCGGTCAATCTCGACCGAAGGGAGATCGAGAGGCTTCCCCTGAAGCCGCCGGACCCAGAGGCCTCCCCGAAGCCATCGGATGAAATGCCTAACCTCCAACCTCCCTGTCAATTTCTGCCGGATCTGCCCCGACGGACGGATGTACACTGGCCCATCACCCCGCCGCGGGAGAAGCCCTATGCGTTGGCCGTTGCACGTCGCCGTCCGCTTTATTCTCTGCTGCACGACCGCGGCCTTCGTCGCGGCCGCCGTCCTGGCTTCGCCAGCGCGACCGGCCGACTCGGCCGCGACCTTCACCGTCATCGCCCTGCTGGACAGCGGCGACAGCATCCCGGGCGACGGCCTGTGCCGCATCTCTCCGATGGTCCCCCTCTGCACGCCGCGCGCCGCCATCCAGGAGGCGAACGCGTTGTCGGGCACCGACACCATCGTCCTCGACATCGGCCTGCCCGAAGGCACGTATACGTACTCTCCCGCCACGCCGCTGCCGGCGATCACATCGCCTCTCAACATCTCAAAGAGCGCAGACGGCGGCCAACTCATCCTGAACGGGAGCGCCGCCGGGGCGGGCGCGAACGGACTGAGCTTCACCGGCTTCAACGGCGGCGTCAGTACCATCCGCGACTTCGCGATCGTCGGCTTTGCGAATGATGGTATCGGCAGCGGTAGCGTTGGTTACATCCACGTGTACGGGATGCGCATCGGTATCGACTACGCGGATACGGTCGTCCCGAACGGGGGAGATGGCATCGACGTCAATCAAACCAATGCAGTCGTCATCGGCAGCGCCCTGCCCGCTGACCGCAACATCATCAGCGGAAACGCCGGCGCAGGCGTCCGAATCGTCGGCGCGAGCGCGAATTTCGTGCAGGGCAACTACATCGGCCTCGACAGCACCGGGACACTGGACAGGGGCAACGGCGGCGGCGTCGTCGTCATCAGTGGGAGTTCCGGCAACACGATCGGTGGCACCACCGCCGGGCAGGGCAACGTGATCAGCGGGAACGGCGCCAACGGTGTCTTGCTGGCCGGGCCGAACAACGACGTGCTGGGGAACTACATCGGCACCGACTACACGGGCACCCTGGATCGAGGCAACACCCTGAGCGGGATACACGTGAGCGGAGTCAGTAGCAACGACATCGGCGGATCGGCCGCCGGCGCGCGCAACATCATCAGCGGCAACGACGGCGATGGGGTGCGCATTGACGGTGTGGGGGCGAACTTTACGGACGTCTACGGCAACTACATTGGCCTCGACGTCACAGGGACTACGTCGATCGGCAACGGCGGGCACGGCGTCGCCATCTACGAGTCGTCCAACAACGTGGGCGGCGCCTTCGCCGGAGAAGGCAACGTAATCAGCGGAAACAGCGGCAGCGGCGTCCTCATCGAGGCTCCTAGCAGCGTCGTCCGCCGCAACTTGATTGGCACGGACTACACGGGCGAGCTGGATCGCGGCAATGGCGGCCAGGGCGTCGCCATCGCCGGCACTGGAAGCAACACCATCGGCGGCAATACGGCGGGGACCGGCAACATCATCAGCGGGAACGGCGGCGACGGCGTCCACGTGTCGTCCTCACCCAACAATGTCATCAAGGGCAACTACATCGGGACCGACGACGACGGCCTCCAGCAGATCGCCAACGACTTCAGCGGGATCTACGCCTTTCAGGGATCTGGTTTGCAGGTGGGCGGGGCCACGGTGGCCGAGAGAAATGTGATCGCCGGCAACGACGATGAGGTGCTCGTTCAAACATCGAGCAATGTGACCATCACCGGGAACTACATCGGCGTGGACGCGACAGGACTCGTGGGAATTGGTCCGGGCGACATCTACACCGGCGTTTGGCTGACTGGGGTGACGGGATCGACGGTGGGGGGCGCGAACACCAATTACAGGAACCGCATCACGAATGCGAATTACGGCGTCGCCATCACCAACGGCGATGCGAACTCTGTCCTCGGCAACTACATTGGGGCTGGTCCGGGCGGTTCGTCGACCGCCAATCAGGTGGGCGTCTACGTGAACGATAACGTCGTCGAGTCCTCAGCCCACCGCATCGGGAACGGCACCGCCAGCGGGCGCAACTACATCAGCGGAAACAGCGCGTCAGAGGTGACCCTTACCGGGACGGCGCAAAAGGCGGTGCAGGGGAACTACATCGGCACCATCGATGGGATTGCGGCGACCGGCAGCGGCCTGGGCACAGGCGTCTACGTAGTTGGCGGGACGGCGGTGATTGGCGGGGCTACAGCGGGCCAGGGCAACGTCATTACGTCGCAAGCCGACGGCATCAAGCTGGTCAACACGCTCTCCAGTCCGGTCATCCAGGGGAACTTCATCGGCACCAATGCGGCGGGCACGGGGGCGCTGGCCAATGGCAACGGGATCCAGATTCAGGGCAGCGGCAACTTGACGATCGGCGGGACCGGCGCGGGCATGGGCAACGTCATCTCCGGCAACGGCCACGGCATCCTCGTCAACAATGTCAACAACAACACCGCGACAATCGCCGGCAACCTCATCGGCGTGAACTCCGGCGGTGACCTACCACTTCCGAACACCAACGGCATCGTGATGGTCCCGGGGATCAGCAGCTACACGATGATCATCGGCGGGCCCGATCCAGGCGCCCGCAACATCATCCAACACAACACCGGGTGGGGCGTTGCCCTGGCCAACGGCAACAACACCGTCGACGGAAACGTCATCACTGACAACGGCTCGGATGGAATCGCCGTCCTCACCGGCGCGAACAATCTCCTCACCCGCAACGTCATCTTCGACAACGGCGGTCTGGGCATCGACCTCAACGACGACGGCGTGACGGCGAACGATGACGATGATCCGGACGCGGGACCGAACCTGCGCCAGAACTTCCCCGATCTCACTTCCGCCGTCCTCACCACCACGAGCCTCACCGTCGAGGGCCAACTCGACACCACCCCTCTCGCCACCTTCACGATCGAGTTCTTCACCAGCCCCGGCTGCGATTCTTCGGGTTACGGCGAGGGCGCGCAATATTTGGGCGCGATCCCGGCCGCCACCAACGGCGTCGGCATTGACAGCTTCAGCAACCCGTTCATGGAAGATCCACTGATCCCGCCCGGTCACACGCACGTCACGGCGACGGCGACGGACGCCACCGGCAACACGTCCGAGTTCTCGGCCTGCGTTGCCATCACCCAGCATCCCGACTATGACTCCGACGGCGTCCTGAACACTACAGACAACTGCGACGACATCCAGAACCCGCTGCAGGAGTGGAGCGACCGGAACTTCATCGACCAGACGCCGCCCTCGACCCAGGACGACCGCACCTGGCCGATGTCAGACCCCACCGGCGACGCCTGCGACACCGACGACGACAACGACGGCATCCTGGATGTGGACGAAGCCGCCGGTTGCAACACCAGCGGGCCGCTCTCGCCGACGAACCGCGACACCGATGGGGACCGGGTGCTGGACGGGGCGGAATGCGCGCTGGGGACGAACCCGGGGAATCCGCTGATCAAACCGAGCGCGGCGGCCTGCGCCGCCTTCCTCGGCGTCGGCGCCTCCGTCGACACAGATGGCGACCGCATCTTCGACCGGGTCGAGTACTGCGCGTACAACACCGACCGCCTGCTCCTCGACACCGACGGCGACCAGGACGCCTCCCC
>CXWL01002628.1_pt1 | contig 19774 bp, 23 predicted proteins | sample 590931 | NCBI WGS metagenome assembly CXWL01 (sample SAMEA3498368, study PRJEB10139) | groundwater metagenome | biome: water well; material: biofilm material | place: Germany | collected 2015-04-27 | reverse complement strand
TGATCAAACTCTTCAGTTTAATACTGCTCGCAACTCGTCAAGATGAGTTGCCAATCCGGTTTCGACCTTGAATCCACTTAACGTAAATTTTACTTTATGAATTAACGTGGCTTCTTGGTTCGATAATTCTCGATCAACTCGAGCATCGCCACAAGCACCCACACAAATTATTTTGATCCGCTTTGTTAAAGAGCCGAGACCTTTCAGCCCCGTTGAGTCCGACTATTCTACAGCCTTTTTATAGCCCGTCAAGTGGATTTTTAAGGCAATCCCTCTTATTTTTTTACCCCTACTCACACTTCGTTTTCTAACCTACTGTTTTTCAGAAAATTACTACATAACAGCACTTTCAATATAAATATTTTCCACCCCAATTTATTTCTAGTTTCTCATCATCCAAACACTTTTCCATAGATAGGGTTAGGCTGTGCTGGATTGACTAAACAAATAACTACAGAATTGCTTTTTAATTAATCAACAACACTCTACATTCTGTTAATCCTTTACTTTTGATTCGAATATTAATCACATGATTAATCTTGTAATTATAACCAAGCGGTTTCTTAAACTTGCCCTATAATTGCAATAATAATTGACCTGTCGCTCATCCTTTAACAAACACTAGCTCCAACTTAAATATACAAATGAGGAAAGAATATGCTTGAATATGATGAAAAGCGTAATTATATTCGCATGGAAATTGATTGCGATATTAACTATAAACTTGCGGATTCGGATGAAATATTCCAGGGGCGCTGCTCATCGATTAGCGGCGCCGGCGTCTCGTTTTTTGCAACTCAATTTTTTGCTCCTGGAAAAGCAATGGAAATAAATATTCTTCCTAAAAGTCCCGTAACACCGCCAATGACGGCTTTTATTGAAGTTGTAAGAGCCACCAAACATGATGAAGCCAACTATGAAATAGCCGCATCCATCAAGAGCATTAAAACGGATTAAAAGCCCTCATATATTAAATCGATCCTAGACTTAGAAAATGTTTACAATTACAAAAGAGGTATATTTTTGTTACGGACACCGCCTTATGAACCATCCAGGCAAATGCCGTAACTTGCATGGACATAGCGTAAAGGCCTCGATTACAATTGAACGGGAGCTACTCAACGAAGAAGGAATGGTTTGTGATTTTTCCGAAATCAGAGATTGCGCCGAACAATATATCGATCTATTCCTTGATCACAATTTTTTGCTTCATAAAGATGACCCTATCATTCCGATGCTGATCACGAATCGCGAACGCTTCCTTGCGCTTGATGAACATCCGACAGCAGAAGTACTGAGTAAAATGATTTTCCAGCATTTAAAACAAGCAGGGTTCAACGTGGCGAACGTCTCATTATGGGAAACTGCGAGCGCATACGCCTCTTACCGGGAAATTTAAAATCACCTCGCCTTGATAATCAACTCCACCATCACAATTTAATTTTTTGCACGTGGACTGGCAACCCATTATCAAGCAAATTGAGATCGCAACTGATCAACGCTTTACAGCCCTGACCACGTCAAGGATTACTGGAGGTGACATTAATTCGGCCTATAGACTGCAAGGCGCCAACCGATCCTATTTTGTTAAACTGAATCGCTCCGAATTATTACCCATGTTTGAAGCCGAACTAGCTGGCTTGGAGGAGCTATCACAAACAAAAACCGTTCGAATTCCTTCCGCGATTGTTTGCGGATCAACAAACTCACATTCATTTTTGGTACTAGAGAATATTGAGTTCGGTTTATCAACGCCAGCATCGTATCGATTATTAGGCCAACAAATTGCGCAGCTACACCAACTTCAGCAACCTTATTTTGGGTGGCATTGTCACAATACCATCGGCAGCACGCCACAGCCGAACAACAGATGCGGAAACTGGCCAACCTTTTGGCGAGAGCAACGCTTGGGCTTTCAATTAAACCTGGCAGCAAAAAATGGTTACGGAGGGCGCCTACAAACTTCCGGAGACCAACTTTTATCTGATATGGATGCTTTTTTTACTGATTACAAAGTAAAACCTGCGCTGCTGCATGGCGACTTATGGGCAGGCAATGCTGCTGTCGATGAGCGCGGCAACCCTGTAATATTTGATCCCGCTTGTTATTATGGGGACCGAGAAACAGACTTAGCAATGACCGAATTATTTGGCGGCTTTAGCCAAGATTTTTACGCGGCCTATCAAGATATTTACCCATTAGATAAAAACTACTCGACAAGAAAATCGCTTTACAATCTATACCACTTGCTGAATCATTTGAATTTATTCGGTGGAAGCTATTTAAGGCAATGTGAAAATAGTATATTCACGCTTTTGGCAGAACTATCATGATGCGCCAAAGCGCATTGAGTATTATTTTATAGGCATCCTTATAGCTTAAAAATACAAATAACGGCCAATGCCCACTAATCCCACTCCAGGATTTTCCACATATTGACATTGGTATCCTGGCTCAAATCGCTTCGTCGAATATCCAACTTTCCGTCACCGTTTGTGTCCAAAAAGTAATACGGCGGCCCCACATCCGGAACCACTTTGACCATATAAAGCTTCCCGCCTCTGCGGTACTCCTGAATGGTTTTTTTTCCACGCCGAATGATTGTAATATCCGGCTCAAGCGTTTCGCCGCTTTGCACAGGCAAGGGTGGTTCAGGAACCTCCGGTATACTGTCATCTACCTTTGGCGGATGCTCATCTACTGCAAATGCCGGAAACGCTAACAAACTTAACAAAATAAAGCGACGCATGACAGATCCTTTCAAAACACAGGGCTCCTATCTTAGTCTATTTTGATCAGTTTGCTCAATATTAAGCTTGAAGACAAGAATTCTCGGCTGGCAAAACTAGATTGTAATTTAATCAACTAACAGCAATATCAAAAAATTTTTTCAATATATTACAGAGCAGAATCTAACCAGTTGAACCCTGGCCTTGATTCTTTTGCGGGGTTCGCTCCAACTGAGCGATTCGGAGCTGCTCATTTAATTTGGCAGTGTTACGCATTTGATTGTAGACACTCATAACTTTTTCCGGGTAACGAGATCTGGAGTCTCGAAGACTGCCATTATAGCGCAGCAGAGTTCGCCTAATATTACCTGCACTAAGATCCAGATACTGTGCCAGAATATGAGTACCTACTGAAATATTTTTTTTAGGATCGTAAAGCGCTCTTAGCCCGCCAATTGATTTTACCTTTTTAGGGTGTGCACTAGGCATTACCTGCATCAGCCCTCTAGCACCTACCGAACTGACAGCTTTTTCTCTGAAAGTAGACTCAACCGCAATAACAGCCAGAATCAGTTCCGGTTGTAAATCACGTTTTAGCCCATTTCGAAATGCCTCTGCTACAATCGTGTTTGCTTTCGATTGAGGAATATTGAACTTATCCTGGATAAAATTTGTTAACACCCGTACTTTTTGTGTCTGACTATTAGTGCCTAAAAAATTGTCCTCTGGAAAATCAATAACATTTGGTTGTTCATATGATTCTATCGGCGCCGCTCTTTGTAATTGAGTTAGCCCTGTGCCTATTAACAATAACAAAGGAATATTAAATGCATCACGATAAGCTCGTTTCAAAATTTTGGCTTGCATATTTGCCCTCCCGGTCTTAACTGAATTCCACATCGAAATAACAACTTGTCCCGATATGTAATCAATGATCTGCGGTTGAGTTGAAATTGACTTACGCCAACAAAACCTATTTTCAATTATTAAAATTACCACATTAAACAATGCAGACTTTCGAGCTTATCTTATTATTTCAGATAGCGCAACGATTAATTTCTTATATCAATCCATACATTTACATACAAAAAAGCAATTTATTTGAATAAATAGGATACTAAAAAATCAATTCCGCCCACTCATAACAATTCATAATTCAATATAATACCAAGACAATTGACTCAACTTTTTTCGAGCCTCTGCTCTAAGAAAGCACTTGTAAGTTTTGAGACTCGCATCTAATGAAAATAGAATCTTTTAATCGCCCCCTTCGCATTCTTTGTTTGTTGACAATAGCCTGCTTGTTATCGGGCTGCATTTATTGGATTCGCGCTTATCAAACCTATCTGCAAATGGATGAATTTGACCGTTACTTCAAGGTCAGTGTCAACGATATATTTACCTTACAATTTAAAAAACCGATTCTCTATAGTAAAGATTTTATTTCTTTAGCCAGGCTTCAACCCAGTCTAAAATTTCCATCTGCAGACGGCAGCAAGCGCTGGAGATACTGGTTTCGAAAGGTTGATAGGAATAAAAAAATATTGATACCGGAAACTAAATTTTATTCTGACTTAAGCTTTAACCATGAAGATCGAATCATTGCGTGGTCGTTTTCTTCATTATTTTTAGCCATTGCACCACCTAAATTCCTGGAGGTTTCACTTCGCTCTATCGGCGGAGCTGAAATCAATAAGGAAAAAATGCAACTCCGCGCTAACACGGCTCTGATGGAAAAAATAAAGACCGATTTACCCAAAAAATCTGCTGTCATTAATCAATTGGGCAACCCTTTAGATATTGCAGATGACAACGAAAATGAGATATATCGCTATAATTTTTTGCTGGAAACACCTGAAATTGAAGAAGGGTACGAAGATCGCGCAATTAGTGAGGTAAAGCTTACTTTTGAAAAGTCAACGCAAGACTTGATTAAAATGTCAGGGCGTTTTGCAGGCCTTAAAGTTTCAATTAATTATAAAAATTTCCTTGATACGGCCTCTGATAAAACCGAGGATCTTCCTGCCAATAATTAAATCCAGCCTTTCTCCCGGCAACTTGATTTCCATCACACTCAAGCCACCAGGATAATTGATATTGCCGATACGTTAGTCCATTACTCTATTACTTTTCTATCTTGAATGCTAAAAATGCAGGGCTTCCCCGCCGCTGAATCAAAACAGCGACTGACTTACCAACTGTAAGACTCTTGGCTATTTCATTAAAATCATCTACATCATTTATGACTTTATTCTGAATTCGCAAAATCACGTCACCTCGCTGAATGCCGGCATCTTTAGCCGCTCCCTTGCTGACGTCCTGCACCAATACACCACCCTTTACCACCTGCAGCGCTTCCCTTTGCTCGGCAGTTAAAGAGGACACGGCAATTCCCAGCTTATTGGCAGGCTTGGTGTCCGTCTTAACTTCAGCAACTTTCTCATCCTGTTCCGGTAACAATCCTATTTTAAAATCGATAGTTTTATTTTCTCCTTGCCGAATAACTTTAAGCGTTGCCTTGTCGTTAATAGGCGCCATTCCAACCATAGGAGGTAAATCTGCTGAAGTCTCAATGGCTTGACCATTGAACTCCGTAATAATGTCTCCAATTTGTAAATTGGCTTTTTCTGCAGGACTTCCAGGCATAACCTTTGATACCAAAGCGCCTTGTGGCTTTTTCATACCGAATGATTCCGCCAACTCTCTGGTGACATCCTGAATTTGCACCCCCAACCAGCCATGAACAGCCTTACCCTTGATTTTGATTTGCTCCACCACATTCATCACAACATCAATGGGAATGGAAAATGAGAGCCCCATAAAGCCACCTGTACGGCTATAAATCTGAGAATTAATTCCGACTACTTTACCGTCCATATTAAATAGCGGACCACCGGAATTACCAGGATTGATTGCAACGTCGGTCTGTATGAACGGCACATAATTTCCTCCAGGCAAACTACGCCCTTTGGCACTGACTATTCCAGCCGTTACTGACTGCTCAAATCCAAAAGGAGAGCCGATGGCTAATACCCATTCGCCAACTTGCAACTGCTGCGGAGATCCAATGGCGACTGCCGGCAAATCATTGGCATCTACTTTTAATAAAGCCACGTCGGTTCGCGCATCACTGCCAATCAGTTTCGCCACTAATTCTCGTCTGTCTGAAAATTTAACTACAATCTCATCAGCATCTTTCACAACATGGTGATTGGTCAACACATAACCATCTTTGGAAATGATAAAGCCAGAGCCCAATGACTGGGTCTCGGCACCAGGACCATAACCCCCATCAGGATTATTGAAAAAATGTTTGAATAATTCTTCCATCTCAGGAGGAATACCTTCAGGCAAAGGTTGTTGTTCTTTGGGCGCAACATCCAATTCAGGCTGTGCTTTTTTTGTTGTACTGATATTGACTACCGCTTTACCGTTGGCTTTTACCATCTCAGTAAAATCGGGCAACTGGGCAAACACCGTTTGATTAAAAAGCACTATCAGAAACGCACACCAACAAACCTTTTTCAGCATAAAACCTCCATTCCCTATCATTTCATAAAAACAATTCATGTTAAAAGCTTATAAACCACATAACATCATTACAGTCAAAACTATGCCCTCAATATATTAAATGAGGGTTAAATAAAATTCCTTATCATAAAATAAACAACTTAAGAGAATCTTTTGAATTCATGATGCTCCCATGTCCTCTGCGGAAATTTTAGTCATGAAATTGAACTATAACTTGAACTATATATAAATCTTTTTACCATTTTAAAACGCTTAGTAAACAAAATTGATCAATTTTCTTAAAATAATTTTTTAAAAAAGAGAAACTAGAGTTTTCTTTTTTTAAACCATTTAACAAAAAAAATCGCCATGCCTTCTGATATTGATGCAGCAGCATCTTCAAGACGTTATTAATTACCCTGGTTTAATAGCTTGATGCCATCAGCAATCTTCTGAACCGTGGATGCAGGCACTTCACCCATAACAGTTAGCTCATAATCGCCTATTGACCGGCTAAAAGAATTAACTGCGCCAACCGACCGAAGACCCGCTTGCATCGTCGTATTTTTGTTCTCCATATAGATCGATACAGAAGAAAATCCGTCACTCAAAACCATATGATCAACCAATTGATCAGAATTGTGCACTCGCGAGCGGTTATAAAATATTTGCTGAAAACCATGAGGCATCTCGGCAGCAACGAATGGGGGTTTATCTTGTGAGTCTTTCCCGTTTGCAGCACCAGGTAAAATCGAATTTTTACTCTGTAATGCAGCTGGAACTGAACTTAAAAGCTTGTTATTAGAAATAGGGATTGAATCCTTAACTTCCAAATCCGTAAAAACCAACTGCTCCAGTGACTGGCCTAAAAAATCATACATGACGACTTTTAAAGGTAAAAAATGTGTTTTTTCTATCCAAATTTTTCTCTGATATCTGAAATTGTCCTTAGGCTTTAAGGCAATTACATAGGCAGGCAGCAAAGCTATATTTTCTTGACCGACTAGTTCGAAACTATAATCCTCTGCTGATAAATCGATATTTTTAGGCATATCCAGCAGAAAAGATCGCTCGAAGGGCCGATAATCGATAAACATTTGTTGAGATGCCTTAAAATGGCAACTCACAAGATCCGCATTTCTGATAATTTCACGGAGCGGAGAATTTAATGACTGCAAACGCTCCTGTTCAGTATCGTTACTGACAGCGTGAAAATATTTCATCGCCTCAAGCTTGCCATTTTTCAAAAACACCACCGTGCCTTGATAGTTCAGAGACTTCATGGCATTACTCATATTTAATAATGCCGTCTTCCCGTCTAAAACATCCGCGGTATTCGTTTTGGTAATTGCGCTGGAAACCGTAGTTATAAAAAAGATTATTACAGCAAAATAAAGCTTTGCCACGTTAATCCCGGCTATGAACGGATACCGTTGCAAAAGGCCTGAAATTGGCTTCGCCACTCGCATAAATACTACGGTTGTGCGCTTGAAGATAGTCGTTAAAGCGAGCATTTGCAGGAAGCTGCTCTTTTTCATGCAGGCCGGCAACCTCTGGAGCTAATTTTTCAGGTATCTGTTGTTTAGCCAACTGAAGTGGCTGGGACTTCTTTAAATCATTACCGGCAAAGTTATTACTCTGAAAACTTATTATTGCAACTGCTGCAATAGACGCAGCCAAAGCAATTATCGTAGACTGTCTAGGCAGCTTTTGAACTCCAAAAAAATGGTTTTTTGGCAAAAAATGAATCGGCTCATTTTGCAACTCTTTGTGTATTTTTGCAGAAAAATCAGAGCTAGGGTAAAAAAATACATCTGTTTTCAACACATGGCTTATTGCCTCATAGCGATTCATCTTGTTTAACAATTCCGGTTCTATCTGAATTTTTTTCAAGATATTTAATGCTTCTTCTTGATCTAGCTCATTATCAAGAAACTGAGAAATTTTTTGTTTTAAATCATCGTGCATCGAAAATCACCGTTAATCGAGCAGGGGGGTTAATTTACTATCGATTGCTTCTCGCGCTCTAAAAATACGCGAACGTACTGTACCTACAGGGCAGTCCATGGCATCAGCTATTTCTTCATAGCTCATTCCTTCAAATTCGCGCAACATAATGGCCACACGCATTTCTTCAGGCAACGCTTCAATCGCTGTTTTGATTGTTTCAATTATTTCCTGGTTAAATAATAGTCTTTCCGGCGTCTCCATGCCTTGTAATTGAGGCGCATTTTCAATTTGCTCTGCATCTTGAATATCTACTTGATAGTCAGAGCTTCTTCTAGCCCTGGAAACCAAATAATTCTTAGCTGTATTAATGGCGATTCGATAAAGCCACGTATAAAAAGCCGATTCGCCTCTAAAACCACCCAATGCCCGATAAGCCTTTATAAAGGCTTCTTGAGCCACATCTTGCGCTTCACTAGCGTCTTTCACATAACGATTGACCAACTGAATGATCTTGTGCTGATATTTTATGACCAACAAATCGTAGGCTGCCTTGTCACCCTGTTGCACTCGCAACACCAAGTCTTGATCCAGCTGTTCGCCTGCCTTGATTCGACTGTTCACTTTTACTCTATTCTGATTGGATTGACCGAATTAAAGCGCATAAGTTCTACGAGAATAAAAAAAATTGCTATCACTAAAAAAAACGTTATTATCGCTAAAGTTTGCTGACTACGCCAATTTACCTGATTTTATTTTGCTTATTCGATTAGAGATTCGCTTTATCAAACCGTATCTGAGCCGTGTATTCGTAATTTTGCAGCGATTGACATCAATCTTACAGAGATATATTCATTGCAAGTTGAGGTCACCCGCAAAAAAGCAACCATCAGTTTAGAGCAAAAATCCGACCAGCCTCACTAAGAAAAATAAAGTTATGACCCATTCTGAAAAGTACGACATTCTTATCGTTGGTAGCGGCGGAGCTGGCCTCAGCCTGGCACTTCAACTAGCTGATCATTCAATCCGTATTGCCGTACTGTCCAAATTTGCTTTGACTGCCGGCAGCACTTATTACGCGCAAGGCGGCATCTCTGCTGTATTCGATGCTGACGATTCTATCGAGTCTCATATTGAAGATACCCTGGACGCGGGTGGCGGCTTATGTAATGCTGACATTGTAAGACTCACGGTGACTCACGGAAAAGAGTCCATTGACTGGTTGCGTGATCAAGGCGTCGTTTTCACGGAAGAACAAACAACATCCGGAGAAATTAAACTCCACTTGAACAGGGAAGGCGGCCATTCTCACCGCCGTATTGTCCATACCGCCGATGCCACCGGCAAAGCAGTATCCTTGTCGCTCATAGAGCGCGCCAAGGAGCATCCAAATATCGAATTATTCGAACATCACAATGTGGTTGAATTAATTACTTCTGCAAGCTTGGGCAATCGTTCCGATACGTCAAGAAACCGGATTCTAGGCGCCTATGTACTGGATACGAAAAAACAGAAGGTCAAAACAATCGCCGCACGAGTCGTTGTTTTGGCGACCGGCGGCGCCAGCAAGGTTTACCTTTATAGCACCAATCCGCAAAGTGCGACCGGCGACGGGATTGCCTTGGCCTGGCGTGCGGGCTGCCGAATCAGCAATATGGAATTCATGCAGTTTCATCCAACCTGCCTTTATCATCCCAATGCTCAATCCTTTCTGATTAGCGAAGCGGTCAGAGGTGAAGGCGGCAAACTGGTTTTGTCGGATGGCACGCCTTTCATGCAGCATTTCGATCCAAGAGCTGAATTGGCGCCTCGTGACATAGTGGCCAGAGCCATAGATCATGAAATAAAAAAACGCGGTATAGATTGCGTCTATCTCGATATCAGTCATAAACCTGCTGATTTTATACGCACCCACTTTCCTACCATTTACGAGCAGTGCCTGAAATTTGATATTGACATTACCCAACAGCCTATTCCGGTAGTACCGGCTGCCCATTACACTTGCGGCGGAATTTTAACAGACAGCTTTGCTCGCACCGATATCGCTAACCTTTATGCAATCGGCGAAGTTGCGTGCACTGGACTTCACGGTGCCAATCGTATGGCCAGCAACTCGTTATTGGAATGCCTGGTCTTTGCAAACCGCGCCAGCGAAGATATTTTGAATAATCTAGCCTCGATCGCCGCCACTCCGAATCTTCCGGAATGGGACGAATCGCAAGTCAGCGATTCGGATGAAGAAGTAGTCGTATCGCACAACTGGGATGAATTACGACACTTTATGTGGGATTACGTTGGAATTGTCAGAACCGATAAACGCTTAAGTCGAGCCATGAACCGGATAGATCTTCTCAAAAAAGAAATTACGGAATATTACAGTCATTTCCGTGTTACCAGCGATTTACTGGAGTTACGCAATTTGGTTATCGTGGCCGAATTAATCATTCGTTGCGCACAACAACGTAAAGAGAGCAGGGGATTACATTTTACGCTGGATTATCCTGAAACCAACAACAATGCAGTACCACAAAATACGATCTTGTCACCTTGAATAGCAGTATCGTATGAGACAGAATAGTTTTTGCTATTGACCATTTTAATAATTGCTCAACAAACTCTTAAGTTCATGAGCGGCTTTGTCGCAATCTTCAGCCGATTTTTCTACTTGCCGCCGCAAAGTAAAGCTTATATTTAAACCATCGATATCACGAGAAGCATATTCGTTAATAGGACTGCACTTTTCCTGCATGTGCTGCTCAGCCTTTGTTATAGACTGTTGCGAATTGATATCACCGTTTTCCATCAGAATCATCATCTGGCTGGTCACATGGTTCTGAAGCTTGAATACTTCTTCAACATAGCGTGCAAACTCCTCACGTGTCCTGCCCTCGGCGCCATATCCACCAAATAAAGGCGACGTACAACCCGATATTAGCGATCCAGTAAGCAACAGCAAAAGCCCCAGCAAATTATCCAACTGTATGTTCCACTTTGACATCTTATCTTTTTAACCTTCATTTTGAGCTGCTTTCTTTTGGCTAAATATACTATAAATTGAACTGTCGACGCAGTTATTGAATTGGAGAGCCTAAGATGTTTATTCGATAAGCCCCATAAAAATCCCTTTCACATTTCCCATGTTTTTTGTATGATCGCTGCATGGGTCGGTGTATACTTCGGCTTCAATATAACTATAAAAATCTACCAAAAAAGGTGGCAAACTGATGACTGAGAAGACAGTAAGCAAATATCTGCTTAACCTTGAAAAACACTTTGCTAATGACAATCCCGTATTACTCAAAGCAGCCAAATTATTTCACAACCTTGATCAGATCGAATACGATTTAGGGCTCATTGAAACCGATGAAACCACCGCCTGCAAGAATTCGTGGTGGCCGATAATCAGTTTGATTGGCGGCAATTCAACAGCAAAATCCAGATTTGTTAACAGTTATTTTGGATCGGAACAGCTAGTCTCCGGCATTCAGGCTTCCAGCCACAAATTTTCAGTTTTGCTCAATAACAATCAAACCACATCAACAACATTGCCAGGCACTGCTTTGGATGTTGACCCGCGCTATCCATTTTACCAAATAAGCCAAAAAATTGAGCAGCAGCAAGCAGGTGAAGGCAGCCACGTTAACTCTTATCTGGAAATTAAAACGGTTAGCAGCGAACGGTTAAAAGGAAAGTTGTTTATTGATGCACCTAATTTTAGTGTGGCACAAGCCACTCCTGTTACAACCTTCTTAACAAAACACATCATTGAGCACTCTGATCTGGTATTTGTTTTTACTGATGCCTTTGATACTACAACGCCTTTAGTTGAAGAACTCATTCAACTAATCCGGGATAATCAGGATTCGAATAAATTTATCTATTTGATTGACTCACCATCCACAACCTTTTTCCCGACTAACAACACCGACCTTATCGTAACCTGGCAACGGAAACTTTCGGACCTTGGATTAAATACCGGTCAAATTATCGTTTTACCGAGCCAACAAAACACTGCAGGCAGTCAAAACCAATTAACGTTTGCAGAAATTGACCAGCGCCTGGCCAATGTTGGCCATGACCGAACCTATCGTGTGCTGAATTCNNTTTATCATCACCTTAAGCCTCTTTGCTGAAATTAATTCCGGCATTGTTTTAGCCACTGTTGTTGACCCGATTCTTGGCCCATTGTCGCTGCTTGTACTTTGCATCATCATGATACCCTTGCACCTCATTTTTAGTAAGATGCATGCAAAATCGATGATGAATCAACTGGATGCAAAGCAAAAAGAACTTCATTTACTGGAAAGCCTGGCAACCCTGTTTGAGAAAAATCTTACNNTGGAATAACAATAATTCCCGCACGGTCTCTCATTAAAAATGGATACTTTGAAGCAATATATAGAACTCTGCTGGTTCCGTCATAATCCACTGGAGTTGAAAAGATCAGCGAGCTTATTCAAGCAAAACCTTCTGTTTTCCTTCATTCTCGAATATTTAATGCAGGCGAACATGACCGATGATCCAATTGAGTCGTTTTATGAAGTCACCATTGAGACACTNNGCCTATATTCAAGTATCAACAGCCATTTTAATTTGCGCCAATGTCGTATCACTCTTCATTGTTCCTGTTGCTGTTTGGCTTACCGTTACCGAAGATGCATTAAGTTATTATATTTTAAGCCTGTTGTTGCTTTGGGATTTTGCGCTGGTGGCTTATATCATTCGACAAACATTAAGCATCAATCTTTCGGCCAGTATCGCCATTGCTTTTTTGTATTTTACGATTACTTATTTTGGTGCATTTGCATTAGGCCAAATGATTTAGCCGCTTTGCTCTGAACCCCAGTTATCAGAATTAGCTCTTTTTTAATGGTGGCACTTTCAAATACTATTGTTTATAGTGTTGGGCGACTTTTGATTTATTCTGATTATATTTGTATATCACTTTGCCCAACTTGTTACACGGCCATCGATAGACTAGTATTAGCGAAGGACTAATTTAGTAAAGCAATAGTCGGATTGCTCAGCAGAACCACATAAATCTTTAATAACATTCATTACCAACCCACATCTAAGAGATATTTCATGTTTACTAAGGCCACTATTATTCCCATTCTGTTTTTGGCAACATTAAGTAGTTGCGGGGTAAATCGTTACTTTGATGTCAGAGATACCGATTTAATCGAGGTAAGCAATGATATTACCGAAGAGTTGCGGGATAAGGCAACCCGTACCATTCCCAAAAACTCACTCATCCTGGTAAGCACGCTGCTAAATGTGAATGACCTACACGAGACCTCGGCATTTGGACGGATTATTTCAGATCAGATCGCTTCTTCTTTCCATAACTCCGGTTTCCGGATTATCGGCATGGAAATGCCAATCGATCTTTTTATGATGAAGGAGGGTGGTACTCTGCACCTTTCGGATGAAATCAAAACATTAATCAAACCTTACAATGCAGCAGTCATAGTCGGGGGCGTCTATGCCCCTGGAAAACGTAACACCTATGTATCATTACGTATCGTAGATCTTTACACCAAAAACATCATTTCCTCCACAGACATTACAGTTCCAATGGGACCGGATGCCAGAAAACTACTTCAATCTGATAAATTAAACACGGCTGATGCTCAAATCAGCACTACTGAAGAATCTAAACCTGAAGCAGTAACTCCAACAGAAAATCAGCCTTCTTCTTCAGTGGACAACTTGAAGAAGAGTGAAGAGACTGTCGAAGACTATCAAAAATAATTTTGGGGGAGTATCTTTATAGGTATGGCTGGCACATTCTAAAACAGACTATGTCAGCCAAACTAAACTAATTTCTGAATTTAATGCGTATTAAGCCAGAAATTAGCCATTAAATGCTTGAAGCTTTATTTTAGTGAGAGCGTTTCAGCTCGACCTACCGTTTCAATCTGTAGCTTATCTTCTTTTAACAGCCACCCGATAGCACGCTGCACTTCGTTCTTACTGATATCTGTTTCAGTCGCTATTTTAGTTACACTCGTCGGTCCGTTTTTATCGAGGTAGTTCCAGATCTTGCCTGCTGCATCACCAATAGTACTCAACATTTTAAGTCTCCTAATTACAATATAGAATTTAAAAAATAATTAATTTTTTGTCTGAATATCCGGCAAAACGATATTCAACTCCAGAGTTTCCTGCTCATCGTCCTGTTCAAAATTTACCGATATGGCATCCTGACCAACGTTAATATATTTTCTAACCACTTCTAATAGTTCTTTTTGTAATTGTGGAAGATACGAAGGCTGATTTCGCGAGGATCTTTCATGAGCAACCAGAATCTGCAGCCTCTCTTTTGCAAGCGACGCTGAACTTGCTTTAGATATTTTAAAATAATCCAGTAGACTCATTACTTACTCCGGTTGAAAAGCTTCCCAAAAAACCCTTTTTTATCATCGATAAATCGATGCGGCCGATCCTCGCCTAAATAACGCGCAACGATATCGCTGTATGCTTGGCCGGCATCGCTTTTCTCGTCAAGTATTACAGGCAGACCTGAATTTGAAGCATTTAAAACGGATTTCGACTCAGGTATTACACCCAATAAATGTAGCGATAATATTTCTTGCACATCATCTACACTCAACATTTCACCAAGCTTTACCCGCTCAGCTGAATAACGGGTTAATAACAAATACTCTTTTATTGGCTCCTGATTATGCTCGGCCCTCCGCGATTTGCTTGATAAAATCCCTAGCATACGATCTGAGTCACGCACCGATGAAACCTCAGGGTTAGTGACAACAAATGCATCATCAGCAAAATACATGGCTAAGTGCGCACCTTTTTCAATGCCAGCAGGCGAGTCACAAACAATATATTTAAAATCTTTCGATAAATCTTCAAGAATTTTTCCAACACCTTCCTGACTAAGCGCATCTTTATCGCGTGTCTGAGAAGCCGGCAAAATATAAAGTAAATTACAGTTTTTATCTCTGATTAGTGCTTGGTTTAAGGTAGCTTCACCATTGATAACATTGATGAAATCATAGACTACACGACGCTCACAACCCATAATCAAGTCGAGATTTCTCAATCCCACGTCAAAATCTATCACGGCTGTTTTATGGCCTTTCTTTGCCAATCCCATGGCTATAGCAGCACTCGTTGTTGTTTTACCAACGCCCCCCTTACCCGATGTTACAACTATAATTCTTGCCAATTGACTTTCCTCTTCTTTAGTGAAATTACAAAATATCTTTAATTATTAATTTGTCGTTTTGTAAATAGACCTGAACAGGCTTACTCTGAACGGTTTTATCCAAATCTTCGCTGATTTTATAGGTTCCAGCGATTGAAACAAGTTCCGCTTGCAAATCTGAACAAAAAATGCGCGCTTCAAGATTTCCTCGAACACCAGCCAACGCTCGACCTCTCAAAACGCCATATACGTGAATATTACCTTCCGCCATAATTTCAGCGCCTGCACTCACTTGCGCCAACACAACCAGATCACCTGCGGCGTAGATCCGTTGACCAGAGCGAATGGGCTGTGTGATCAGCGTAGTTGCTGATGTTGATTCTGATAACTCAGTTTCTTGCGGCGCCTCTGCTACAGGATCAGGAGGAATAGTTTTTAGTTTTTTTGCTTCTGCAGAGGAAGAAGAAGCTCCACTGTTGTTTGAATACACAGGAACACCAAGACGCAATACCTGAGTATTTTGTTGCGGTGTGCCGCCGCGCAAGCCCACCAAAAGTAACTTTAAATCCCGAATAAGCCCAACAAGCGAGTCAATATCGATCTCAATTTCGTTTTTTTTATTCAGTTCGTGCAAATCAAGCACTAAAGGCGAGTTTTTAAAAAACTCCGGGGCGAGCTGTATTTTTGCCTGAAGCTGCTCGTCAATAAGTTTTAAATCATTAGATGATAAAACCAATACAGGAACAGAAAAAGTACCGCTCTTAAACTCCAGTACAGACTGGTTATAAGTTATTTTTTGAGAGTCAGTCGACATCTATATTAATCTGAATTGGTGATTAGTTAACAGATTCTAACATTTGTGCTTGAAAAAATCATTTCTGTTAAATTAATAATTCGTCAGCGATTTACTGATTTATCGACTCAACAAACGTATTGTTTTCAATAGAAATTACATTTTGGATAGGAATTTAGAACAAAAACCTAATTCTCAAGCCGGAATGAAAACATAAAAAAAGGCAGCACCCAAACGAATGCCGCCTCTCTATTACCAGAACAAATAAAAATTATCGTTTTGAGTACTGAGGACGCTTTCTGGCTTTGTGTAAACCGATTTTTTTCCGTTCTACTATTCGCGAATCTCGTGTAACAAAACCGGCTTTTCTTAGAGCTGGACGTAAATTTTCATCGTACTCCATCAATGCCCGGGTTAATCCATGACGAATTGCGCCCGCCTGACCTGAAGGACCGCCACCCGTTACAATAACGTTAATATCGAATTTGCTTTCCATACTAACGCATTCCAAGGGCTGACGAGAAACCATTTGATCCGTTTTCCGGCCAAAATAGTCTTCGATTGTTTTTTTATTAATCATAATTTTGCCAGTACCTGCGGTTGCGTAAACGCGTGCTATTGCACTTTTACGACGTCCTGTACCGTAATATTGAGTTGCTGCCATGGACCTACTCGCTTAGATAACTAAATTTTTTGGCTGTTGCGCTTGATGGTCATGCTCAGAACCGGCATAAACCTTCAACTTTTTAAACATCGCGCGCCCTAGCGGATTATTTGGCAACATACCTTTAACTGCTGTTGTAAGAATACGATCAGGAAATGTTTTCCTTAACTTACCCAAGCTAACTGTTTTTAAATTTCCAATATAGCCGGTGTGATGTTGATACAACTTGTCTTTCTCTTTATTGCCTGTCACGCCAATTTTTTCTGCGTTGATAACAATAATATAGTCGCCGGTATCGACATGAGGGGTGTATTCCGGTTTATGTTTACCGCGAAGACGAAGCGCAATTTCAGAAGCCAAACGTCCCAGCGTCTTTCCTTCTGCATCAACTACGTACCAATCGCGTTTAACTTCTGCTGGTTTTGCACTAAATGTTTTCATCGTTACTTCGTCTTTCTGTAAAAGCTCAATAAAAGAGGTGGAATTCTACTAGACATTACTAATCTTTTCAATGTTTATTTGTTCAATTGATGGAGTTNNGACAATTTGGCAACACTGCCCCCGGTTCTTTCAAAATGGTATTCCAGATAGGCTTTTTCAAAATGATCCCTGGCATCCTTTAGCGGCAAATTAAAAAAGTCCGGGACTGAAGGCGACGCATAAGAATCACTGTTCACTGTACCCAATGCCAGCTTGACTTCATCCAGCTCGATATCTTCGCCCACCCCTAAAATCATCAAGCGTTGAACCAGATTTTTCAATTCACGAACATTACCGCGCCAACTATAATTGCGTAAAAAATTTTGCGCCGCCATTGAAAATTTGCGAAAAGGCAATTTATCATTTTTAACAAAATAATCCACATAAAACCCCAACAAGCCAGGCACATCCTCGCTGTGTTCCCTAAGTGAATGGATTTCCAATGAAACCTCATTGAGCAAATAATATAAATCTTGCCGAAACCGGCCGGATTTAACCTCTTCAGCCAAGTCAATCCGGGTTGAAGCCACAACCCTGACATCAACGCGAACCGCCTCACTGCCGCCCACTCTCAGGAATGAACTCGAGGCGAGTGCGCTTAACAACTTATGCTGAGTCTCCTTGTCCATTCCGCCAATTTCACCCAGGAACAATGTCCCTTTGTGAGCACGCTCCAGAAGTCCCGGATAAACTTTACCTCCGCTTTCCTTGCCAAAAAACTCGACTGCAGAATTCTCCGGCGCAATACTGCCAACCGCTACATCAACAAATGGTCCATCGCGATGCGGACTATTATTATGTAAGTAACGCGCATACATTTCCTTTCCAACGCCAGCCTCGCCGACGAATAATACCCTGGCGTCATGCTGAGCCAATCGCTTTAACTGATCCTTTGTTCTTGCAACCGTCGAGCTTTTTCCAAATGGCTCTATATCGTGGGCTAATTGCTGCTTAAGCCCGGCATTTTCCATTTGTAAGCTGCTTGCCTCCAAGGCCCGCTCTACGATTAACAATAATTTTGCCAAGGACAACGGCTTTTCCAGAAAGTCATAAGCGCCGAGACGGGTTGCCTCAACGGCTGCCTCTACCGATCCATGCCCTGACATCATGATGACAGGGCAAAGCCGCAAACCTTCTACTACCCATTCTTTCAGTAATGTAATACCGTCCGTATCCGGCATCCAGATATCCAGCAATACTAAATTCGGATCCCAGGTTTTCTTTAAAGCTCTGGCTTCGCTTGCGTTTTCTGCCATTGCAACCTGAAAGCCTTCATCTTCTAAAATTTCACTGACCAGACGGCGAATATCCGGCTCGTCGTCAACAACTAAAATACGTGGTGTGTTTGCATTCATGAATTGCATCTCAATGTTATAGCGCGGGGAGCTGAATGATAAAACCTGCTCCGACCTTATGGCGGGCATCAACCCAGATGGCGCCGCCATGTTCTTCAATTATTTTTTTTACAATAGCCAAACCTAAACCGGTTCCTTTGGCTTTAGTTGTAACATAGGGTTCAAAAATTTGCTCAATTTGTTCTTCTTTAATGCCTGGTCCGTCATCATAGAAGACTATTTCTACAAAATCCGTATTATTTTTTTGTACTCTATGCACATTTAATTCAATACATCCTTTGCCTTCAATCGCTTCGAGTGCATTTTTTATCAAATTATGAAGCACCTGTCTTATGCTCACCGGATCCCCCTTAATGATCAAAGGACCGTCTTCATATTTAGCCTTAAAAATAACACCTCCCTTGGACATGTAAAGCGTCATTACTTCCTGTACCAACCCGGCCAAATCGATTTCGACACCCTGTTTTCTTGAGGGCTTGGCATACTGGGAAAAATCATCCACCATTTCTTTCATGGCTTCAACCTGCTGCACAATCGTTCGAGTTGACCGCTGTAAAATATCGGCGTCTACGGCTTCCAGTTTGGAAGCCAACTTAAGCTGCAATCTTTCCGCAGAAAGCTGAATTGGTGTTAGTGGATTTTTAATTTCATGAGCCAGTCGTCGAGCCACCTCGCCCCAAGCTGCATTTTTTTGCGCCTGAATCAGATCGGTAACATCATCAAAAACAACGACGGCTCCTACACGGTCGCCATCCTGTGAAAATAGCGGCGTCCCTCTGCAAAGTAATTCTTGACGGCCATTAGGCCCTAAAAACGCTATCCGTTGCTGCCAAATATCATCAGCCAGCTCCAATAAACGCTGGATTGACTTCAACGGCTCGGCTAATTCAGCATAAGCCTGCACCAATTCCAGCAATGTNNCACCGGCAACTGTTGATCATAATGTCCTGAAGCAACCGCCTGAGTACCCTTAACAAGCTCCTTTACCGGGGCGACAATGTTGCGAATACTGATAAATGCAACCCAAATGGCAGCCAGCAAACTCATTAATAAAACCAGCGACAACGCCAACGAAAAACTCAATTTTAATGAGTCTCTTAAAAAATTCATCTCTTGATAACGCAC
>CXWL01121896.1_pt1 | contig 19782 bp, 18 predicted proteins | sample 590931 | NCBI WGS metagenome assembly CXWL01 (sample SAMEA3498368, study PRJEB10139) | groundwater metagenome | biome: water well; material: biofilm material | place: Germany | collected 2015-04-27 | reverse complement strand
TGGTCTCGAAGGGCATCGAACGCAACCGCGTCTACACCGAAGGCAAGGGCGAGAAGCAGCCAGTGGCTGACAACCGCACCAAGGAAGGCCGCGCCAAGAACCGTCGCGTGGAAATCGAAGTGGTCGGCACCCGCGCCAACTAATCAATCGATTCCATCGATGATAAAAACCCCGCCTCGGCGGGGTTTTTTTATGTCTGTCGAATTCGTTGGCAAGCATTCGACAAGATCATTTGGTACGGGTCATCCATTGCCCGCTTCATAATTGCCATATGACAGAAAACGTGAATGCCGATCCGGCAGAACTCGCCAAGTTTTCAGAACTTGCGCATCGATGGTGGGATTTGGAGAGCGAATTCCGCCCACTGCATGAAATCAATCCATTGCGCCTGGAATGGATTGACGGTATTGCTCCAATTTCACAGCGCCGCGTGGTCGATGTCGGTTGCGGCGGCGGAATCCTGGCCGATTCGATGGCTCGAAAGGGCGCTGAGGTGCTGGGCATCGATCTGGCGGGCAAGGCGCTCAAGGTCGCCCAGCTGCATGCGCTCGAAGCCGGTACGCGCGGCGTCAAGTACCGCGAGATCAGCGCCGAAGCACTGGCCGCCGAGCAACCCGGCAGCTTCGATGTCGTCACCTGCATGGAAATGCTGGAGCACGTGCCGAAGCCGGCCTCGGTGATCCAGGCCTGTGCCACGCTGGTCAAGCCCGGTGGGTGGGTTTTCTTCTCGACCATCAACCGCAACCTGAAGTCCTTCGCGCTGGCGATCGTGGGCGCGGAATACATCCTTGGCATGCTGCCGCGCGGCACCCATGAATATGCAAAGCTGATTCGTCCCAGCGAGCTTGCGGCCTACTGTCGCGCTGCGGGCCTCGATCTGCGGCACACCCGCGGCATGGAGCACAACCCGCTGACCCGCCGGTACTGGCTCAGTGCCGATACCAGCGTCAACTACATGTTTGCTACGCAGAGACCTCCGCTGCCGGGCTCGCCGCGATGAAGGAGGCACTCACGCAAGCTGTGCTGTTCGACCTCGACGGCACGCTGATTGATAGCGCGCCTGACCTGGGCGCAGCCGCCGACAAGATGCGAACGGATCGTGGTCTCGAGTCCTATCCTCTCGAACGCTATCGCCCGCATGCGGGTTCGGGTGCGCGCGGCATGCTGGGCGTGGCATTCGGCATCACGCCCGATGCCCCTGAATTCCCTGAGCTGCGAGAAGAATTCTTTGTCGCCTATGAGCGTCGCATGTTGCTCAACACGCAGGTGTTCGATGGCATTCAAGCGCTGATCGACGCCATCCAGGCGCGCGGCCTGTTGTGGGGTGTGGTCACCAACAAGTCGATGCGATTCACGGACCCATTGACCCGAGCAATGCCGCTCTTCGCCAGCGCCGGAGCCATTGTGAGCGGCGACACCACGCCGTATGCCAAGCCGCATCCCGAACCGCTGCACGAAGCGGCGCGCCGATTGGGTGTTCCCTCCGAGGCGTGCATCTACGTGGGCGACGACGAACGCGACATCATCGCGGGCCGTGCGGCCGGCATGCGGACTGTGGCCGCCACCTATGGCTACATGGGTTCGCAGGCCGATGCCGCGCTCTGGGAGGCCGACGCCTCAATCTCTTTGCCCATGGAGCTCTTGCATTTGCTCGATAGCGCCTAAAATAGAGCGCTTGGGGCTGCACTGGTTTCGACGTGGGTTCGGAGTCGCAGCGGGGCATGTCGAGCTGAATGCGCTCGTAAAACAGATTCAAACAAACTAACTGCAAACGACGAACGTTTCGCACTCGCNNGGAAGCGAGACTCAAATCAGATCACTAAACATGTAGAACTGCGCGATGAAGGCTTGCGGACGGGGGTTCAAATCCCCCCAGCTCCACCATCACAAACAACCGCCGCCAATGAAAGACCATTGGTGGCGGGACCTCTAACCCGCCCTGAACCGCCCCATATTGGCGTTCGATTTGCACGTGTTTCGCACGTACATTCGCACGCAGAGGGAGGCGACGACGCTGGCGGACGATAAAAAAGCCGGGCATGCCCGGCTTCGAGATCGCGAGCCGCCCGAGTTAGCTGCCGCCGCCGACGATGACCCGCAGCTTTGGCGCCTTGGGCTTCTGGTAGTTCTCGGAAATGAACTTCCCATAGATCTGGAAAACCATGGTTACGTCCGTGTTGCCGAGCTGCTGCGCGACCTACCAAGAATTAGTGCCTTCCGTCAAGAGGGCGCTGGCGTAGGTGTGCCGGGCCTGATATCCGGCACGCGATTCGCTGCGTTCCTGGATCCACGAATCACACGCCGAGCTGCACATTCGTGTCGTCGGACGATCCAACGGGATAGCGAGGCTGCCAGCGATGAAACAGGCAGCTGTCATCGCGTTGTGCACGCGGCAGGAGAGTGCACAAGCCGTGGCCCAAGAGCTGGGCGTGTGCAGGCCAACGTTTGTACAACTGGAAGAACCAGCTACTCGGCCGTGAGGTTCCAGCATCCATGAAGCGCCAATATGATCTACCGCCAGGCCCGGAACGGGCGGAGCTGGAGCGCCAACTCGAAGCCCTGCGACGCGACATCCGACGATTGCAGCTCGAACAAGACCTCTTGAAGAAGGCGAATGAAATCCTAAAAAGACCTGGGCACCGATCAGCAACTCCTGACCAATCGGGAGAAGACGCTTCTGGTTGATGCCCTGAGGCAGACAGACACCGTTGTGAAACTGCTCGACGAAGTGGGACTGGCACGCAGTTCCTACTCCTACCATCGAGCCCGGCTCGATGCTGCGGACAAGTACGCCGAGGTGCATCGAACCATCACCGACATCTTCCGCTTCACTTTTTCGGCCCTTGAATATCTATCGCCGACGTTGGACAAGAGGCAGGCATAGCCGTAAAGCCGTTGCGAAAGAAAGCCTCCCGATCCTAGATTTTTTCAGACACATATCGCTAGCATGGACCCCTGAACGTGACTGCTGAAATCGAGTCGTGTGCGACATTTCCGCGACTGCCGCGACTGCCGCGACTGCCGCGACTGCCGCGACTGCCGCGACTGCCTTGAGGCCGGGTCACTCCACGCGCACTTCGAAATACGCTTTGTCGGCCTCGCCGAGCGCGCGAAAGCCCGCTGTCTTAGCGGCGTCGTAGGCCTTGGCCCGACTGGCAGGCAGGCCGATCTCGTCCTTGGTGAGTTCGCCGGCACTCGATTCGCTGGCGTTCTCGAACGCCTTGAGCGTCTGTTCGATGTTGTCGCCGAGCAGCTTGTCGAGTTCGCGGCGAAAGCGCGATTCGGCGGTGGCGTTGGGGAAATCGATCAGGTTCACGGTGTAGCTCATGCGCGGAATTCAACAGACCGTGAACCCTTGGCGCTGTCAGAACGAATGGCCTTCGCTGTTGCGCCGCAAGTCGGCTTCCACCATCATCGTGCACAGCTGCTCCAGGGTCGTCCGGGGCTCCCAGTCCAGTTTTTCCCTGGCATGCGTCGGATCGCCGATAAGCAGTTCCACTTCCGCGGGGCGATAGAACTTCTGGTTGATCTTCACCAGAACCTTGCCGGTCCTGTTGTCGATGGCGACCTCGTCCTGCGCCGTTCCTTCGAACCGGAGCTCATAGCCTGCGGCTCTGAATGCCATGTCGACGAACTCCCGGACCGTTTCCGTGCGGTTGGTGGCGAGCACATAGTTGTCCGGCTTCTCTGCCTGCAGCATGCGCCACATGCCGTCGACGTACTCCTTGGCATAGCCCCAGTCGCGCTTGGCGTCCAGGTTGCCTAGCGCGAGCACATCGAGCTTGCCGAGCTTGATCTTCGCCACCGAGTCGGTGACCTTGCGGGTCACGAATTCGCGGCCGCGCAGCGGGCTCTCGTGGTTGAAGAGAATGCCGCTGCAACCGAAGATGCCGTAGCTCTCGCGGTAGTTCATCGTCATCCAGTGGGCGAAGAGCTTGGCGACGCCATAAGGGCTGCGCGGATAGAACGGCGTGCCTTCCTTCTGCGGAATGGCCTGGACATTACCGAACATCTCCGACGTCGACGCCTGGTAGAACTTGATCTTGCGGTCCGTGAGGCGAATCGCTTCGAGCAGGTGGAGGGCGCCCATGCCGGTGATCTGTGCCGTGGCTTCGGGCTGGTTGAAGCTCACGCCCACGAAGCTCTGCGCCGCCAGGTTGTAGACCTCGTGGGGCCCCGCATCCCGGATCAGCGTGAGCGAACTGCCCAGGTCCGTCAGGTCGTACTCCACCAAATGAAGGTCCGGATGGTCCTGGATGCCGAGCGCCTCGATGCGCCAGAAGTTCACCGAACTGGTACGGCGGTAGGTCCCGTAGACGGTGTAGCCCTTGGCCAGTAGCAGCTCGGCGAGGTAGGCCCCGTCCTGTCCGGTAATGCCGGTAACGACAGCACGTTTTTTCATAGATCCATTCGGGTGTGATGAAGAACCGGGTCAGGCAGCCGCGACGATGCCGAGCGCGGCCGCGGGTTGCACAACGGGCGGTACCGCGGGCTGTACCGTCGATTTCATCGCCGGGTACATCGCTGTCCGGTCGGGCGCAGCGCGCACCTCGATCGTGGCGCAGCGGCCGTAGGTGTCGTCGAAGCGCACGATGTCGTCTTCACCCAGGTAGCTCCCAGTCTGCACCTCGATGACCTCCAGCATCGTCTTGCCGGGGTTCTCCAACCGGTGGATGGTGCCCGAGGGCAGGTAGATCGACTCGTTCTCCCGCACCAGCTGCACCTCGCCGCCGCACGTGGCCTTGGCCATGCCCTTGACCACGATCCAGTGCTCGGCGCGATGGTGGTGCATCTGCAGCGACAGCTTGCCGCCGGGCTTGACGGTGAGGTGCTTCACCTGGAAGCGCTCGCCCATGTCCACGCTGTCGTAGGCGCCCCAGGGCCGCACCACCCGGCGGTGCTCGGTGGCTTCGGCCTTGCCCTCGCGCGCCAGCATGCGCACCACTTCGGCCACCTGCTCGGCGCAGTCCGCCCCCGCGACCAGCACCGCGTCGGGTGTGTCCACGATGATCAGGTTTTCGGTGCCGAGCGCCACCACCGGCCGGTGCGGCGCATGGACGAAGGTGTTGCGCGAGCTCAGCACGCTCCCCATCCCGCTCACGCGGTTGCCCGCGTCGTCGGCCGGGTGCAGTTGGGCCACCGCGTTCCAACTGCCCACATCGCTCCAAGCGCCCTCGAAGCGCACCACCGCCACGCCCGCGTGCTTTTCGAGCACCGCATAGTCGATGCTCTCGCTGCGGCAGGCTTCGAAGGCCTCGCTGTCCAGCCGCAGGAAGCTGCCGTCCACCGACACCGCGGCGGTCGCGCGTTCGCAGGCGGCGAGGATGTCGGGCGCATGCGTGCGCAGCGCGGCGACCAGCGTGCGAGCCTGGACCAGGAAGATGCCCGCGTTCCAGCAGTAGTTGCCCTGCAGGATCAGCGTTTGCGCCACCGCCGCCGTCGGCTTCTCGACGAAGCGAGCCACCGCGTGGCTCGCGCCATGGCCCGTGGCTTCGGCCGCCTCGATGTACCCGTAGGCCGTGCTCGGAAAACTGGGCGCCACGCCAAAGGTGACGATCCGGCCTGCCAGTGCCGCTTCCACGCCGCTGCGCATCGTGGCCGCGAACAGCGCCGCGTCGGGAATGTGCTGGTCGGCGGGTGCGAACAGCAGCAGGTCGTCGGGCTCGGCCAGCAGCGCGGCCGCGGCCATGGCGGCGGCGGTGTTGCGCGGCGTCGGTTCGAGGATCTGCCGGCCCTGCGCCTGCGCGTTGTCCATCGCTTCGCGCACCAGGAAGCGGTGATCCTCCGACGCGATGCAGGTGATGGTCCGGTTCAGGCCCGCCAGCCGTTCGAGCGTCAGCTGCAGCAGGCTCTTGCTGTCGATCAGCGGCGCGAACTGCTTGGGCAACGCCTTGCGGGACAGCGGCCAAAGGCGCGTGCCGCTGCCGCCGCACAGGACCACAGGATGAATGATGGGAGTGTTCATGTCGACCAGCCTTTGCGTAGTGGGTTGGGGAGCGATGCGGGGCTCGGGAGCGTGACCGTGCCGCCCGTCTGCGGCACGGTCACGCTCACCCGCAGGCCGCGGGGCGAAAGGTTCGCGATGCGGATGCCGGCGCCGATGGCTTCGGCGCGCGCCTGCATGTTGCGCAGGCCCCGGCCCCAGGTACGCGGCGCTTCGCGCTCGCCGGGTTCGGGAAGGCCCTGGCCGTCGTCGCTCACCTCCAGCGTCAGCCGGGTGTTGCCGCGTCCGGGCGCGAGCCGCACCTGCACGCGGCGCGCGCCGGAATGGCGCAGCGCATTGGCGAGCGCTTCCTGCACGATCTTGCAGAGTTCGCGGTGAATCCGGCAGTCGCCCTGCGTCTCTGACGCCGGGCCGTACACCTGCGACACCTCCGACACTTCCCAGTGGAGTTCGATGCCCGAGCGCCTGAAGGCAGGCTCGAAGCGGTAGCGCAGGTTGCCGAGCATTTCGCCCAGCGACATGCTCTCGGCGCTCAGTCCGTCCACGGTCATCTGCAGTTCGAGCAGGCAGTCCTGCAGGCCGCGCGCGATTTCCGCGTTCGATTGGTTGCGAACGGGCATGCTGGCGAGCAGCATCACCAGACGCGTGGCAACGCCGTCGTGCAGGTCGTCCGCGATCCGCTGGCGCTCGGCGAGCGCGGCCGACAGGGTGCCGGACGTGGGCGACTGCTCGTGCGGTGGCAACACCGCGGGGCGTGCCGCTGCGATCAGCGCGATCAGCGTGACAACGTTGATCGCCTGGAGCGCGATGAGCGCGAACGGCAGCTCGTCGGCCGAGGGGTGATGGCTGAACAACCGCAGCAGCAGCGCGCCGGCCGTGGGCGCGGCCTGGATCACCACCGCCAGCAGGATCCAGCGCGTGAGGCTGCCGCCGCGCAGGCCGCCCAGCAGCCAGTTGAACATCAGCAGCAGCCAGGCGATGAACGACAGCCAGAACCGTTCGTCGCTCCAGAGCTTCAGGATGGGGTCATATGCTTCGAATGGCATGAAAGGGTCCCTGGTCGTTCGGAGAATGCAATCGACTGGCGCTCAGATCAGCCCGGTGTGAACGGCGAAGTTCACGGCCTGCGCGCGCGAATGCACCTGCAGCTTCTTGTAGATGCTCTTGATGTGCACGTTCACCGTCTGCCAGGTGATGCCGAGCCGCTCGCCGATTTCGGCCGACACGTAGCCGCAGGCCACGAAGCGCAGGATCTCGCTCTCGCGCGGCGTGAGCGTCGCGTCGCGCCCGGGCTGGCGCGGCGGCGGCGCATTGCCGGCGGGATCATCCTGATGAGCGTGACGATGGTTGTTGTTGTTGTTGTTGTTGAGCCGGTGCAGCAGCCGCCGCGCGAGCCGGGGCGTGATGGCGGCGCCGCCGTTCACCACGTGCAGCACCGCCTCGGCAAAACTCTGTAGCCACGCGTTCTTGAGCAGGTAGCCCGTGGCGCCGAGCTCGAAGGCGCGCAGCACGTGCGAATCGTCCTCGAGCGCCGAGATCACGATGATCTCGCCGTTGCTCTGGTGGCTGCGCGCTTCGCTGATCAGCTCGAACCCCATGCCGTCGCTCAACCGCAGGTCGACCATCAGCACGTCGAACTCGTGCCGGGCCAGCAGCTTGCGCCCCTCGCGGATGCTGTCGGCCTGGCCTTCGAGCTGGATGCGCATGTCCGACAGCAATTCCTGGGCGATGACGCGGCGCACGAACTCGTCGTCGTCGATCAGCAGCACCCGCACCGGTGCGGTTTCCTGGCCGGTGAGGAAATCCGGCCAGGGCATCGGCGTCGGCATGCAGACGCCCGCGGCGTACCCCGAGCGGCGATCGGCCATCGCGACAGGGGGTTTCTCACTTGAAATTGGAAGCGAACTGTTATCAAACATTGTCAATGCCCCAGGGTGGTGAGTAGCAAACGTTTGTTTTAGCAACAAAAAGATAACAAAGCACTTCTTTTTGGCTGGGAATGGCGCTTTGGTTCACTCGCCCTTTGGCGTACGCCGTCTGGCATGGAACCAAGTTGGTGCACGCGGTCCTGGCTTTTCCGGAGGCGGTGCGGGCAGTCATGCGGCAGCCAGTCTTTTTGCGGTGAGCTCGGGGGACGGGTCGTCGAAGCCGCGCGGGTTCGCGAGCTGCCAGCGCCAGCAGTCCGCGCACATCTGGTCCAGGTTGCGGCGCGCGCGCCAGCCGAGCCGGTCGCGGGCATGCTGCACGTCCGCCCAGTAGGCGGCGGCATCGCCGGGACGGCGCGGCCCGATGTGCACCGGGATCTCCCGGCCCGCGGCCCGTTCGAACGCGGCGATCACCTCCAGCACCGACGCGCCGCGGCCCGTGCCCAGGTTGACCGTGAGGAGCCCCCGGTGGGTGGCCGCATACCGCAGTGCTGCCAGGTGGCCCTCGGCCACGTCCATCACGTGCACGTAGTCGCGCACGCCGGTGCCGTCGGGTGTCTCGTAGTCGTTGCCGTGCACCACCACATGCCCGCGTCCGCCCACCGCGACCTGCGCGACGTACGGCAGCAGGTTGTCGGGGGGACCGTGCGGGTGCTCGCCCAGGAGGCCGCTCTCGTGCGCGCCGATGGGGTTGAAGAAGCGCAGGCATGCGATGCCCCAGCGCTGGTCGGCCCGGGTGAGGTCCGCGGCCATGCGCTCGACCATCTCCTTGGTGCGCCCATAAGGGTTGACGGCCGCGTACGTCGCGCTTTCTCGGATGGGCGAGTGCTGGTTGTCGCCGTAGACGGTGGCCGAGGACGAGAAGATCAGCGTGCGCACGCCCGCACGTTCCATGGCGCGGATCAGCGCGAGGCTGCCCGCCACGTTGACGTCGTAGTAGCCGATCGAATCGCTCACCGACTGGCCGACCGCCTTCAGCCCCGCGAGATGCATCACCGCGTCGAACCCATGCTCGGCGAATGCGCGGTCCAGCGCCACCGCATCGCGCACATCGCCGCGCACCAGCGGCGGCTCCACGCCGGTGATGTTCGCCACGCGCTGCAGCGAGCGCGGGTCGCTGTTGACCAGCGTGTCCAGCACCACCGGGCGCAAGCCGGCCTCGATCAGCGTCACGCAGACGTGGCTGCCGATGAAGCCCGCGCCGCCGGTCACCAGGATCTTGGGGTGGCTCATCCCTTGGCTCCCAGCGAAGAAGGGCTGACGGCCACGGCTTCGGTCCCGGCCACGCAGCGAAACATCTCTTGCTCGAAGCGCGACAAGATCGCGTGCTGGTCGAGCTCCGATTCGGCGAACGCCCGGCCTGCGGCGCCCAGCGCCTCGCGCACGGAGGGCGAGAGCGCCAGTTGCTCGATGGCATCGGCCAGCACGGCCGCATCGCCCGGCGCCACCACGATGCCGCGGTCCGTCATCACGCGGCTGAGCTCGGTGCCGGGGTTCGCGGTCACGATCACCGCCTTGCCGCTCGCCAGCATCCCGGCGAGCTTGGAAGGCATCACCAGGTCCGCGGCGTCGGCGCGCTGCGGCAGCACATGGATATCGGCCATGCCAAGCAACTCGTTGAGCCGCTCGGCCGGCTGCAGGTCCAGGAAGTGCACGTTGCGAAGGCGGATGCAGGCCGACATCAGCGGGCCGCGGCTCGGCCCGTTGCCGCAGATCACGAAATGGATGCTGCGCGCATGCGCCAGTTGTTGCGCGGCTTCGCCCAGCAGCTCGATGCCCTGCTTGGAGCCGAGGCTGCCCGCATAGAGCACGACCACCGCGTCGGCTGGAATGCCCAGTTCGGCCCTGTAGCCGCGAACCGCCGTGCTTTCCGGACTTTCCGCGGATGCGGCGCCCGGGCGGATCGCCGAAACGTCCACCCAGTTCGGAAACAGCACGAGCCGTGCATTCTCGATGCCCTTGCCCCGGGCTTTTTCGACCATGGCGCCCGAGATGGTCGAGACGCGGTTGAACCGGGTGAGCAGCCAGCGCTCCAGCGACAGCGCAAAACGCCGCACGCCCGCGCCGCGCACCCAGCCCAGGCCGAAGGCCGCATCGACCTCGTAGTCCTGGATGTGCAGCCATGACTTGATGCCCAGCAGCTTCGAGAAGAACAGCACCGCTGGCGCGCAGAAGAGCGGCGGTTCCACCACGAAGACGAGGTCGGGCTTCCAGCGCGCCTGTGCCAGCAGCAGCGGCATGCTCGACAGCATGAAGGAGAACAGGTGCGCCATGCGGCCCAGCGTGCGCGGCCGCGCGGGCACCCAGGTCGGCGCGCGCCACACGGTGACGCCGTTGATGTCGCTCTTGCGGTAGGCCCAGGCCGAGTGCCCCTCGAACACCTTCCATTGCGGAAAAGAAGGCGGCGCCGCGATCACGCGCACCTCGTGGCCCTGGCCCGCGAGCCATTCGGCCATCTCTCCGGAGTACTTGCCGATGCCCGTGAGCTCGGGCATGAAGTTCATCGAATACAGCAGGATTTTCACGGGCGCCTTTCAGTGGTCTTTGTGGTTCTTGGCGGTTGTCAATGGGCCCGGCGCAGCAGGCGAAGCAACGGAAAGAAGCCGAACAGCGCGCGCATGCGCAGCTCGTACAGCAGCAGGTCGGAGAAAAAGGCGGCAAAGAACACGTAGTGCGGCCTGCCGGGAAAGAGTGCGATCACGGCGCCGTAGGAGGCCATGCGCAGCGCCACCTCCAGCAGCGCCCATCGCCCGAGCGAGCCCACCGGGGTGTTGAGCGCGAGCACCATCTCGTGGTGGACCGTGTAGGTGCGCAGCAGGAAGTAGGGCGCGATGCACGCGAAGATGCCCAGCGCCTCGCCGCCGACCTTCAGCAGCGGCGCGGCCACCGCCAGCACGCCCGCGAGCACCGCGAAGAGCGCGCAGCCGAGCAGGAACGAATGCCGCGCCAGCCGCAGCGTCGCCGCGGCCGCCGCATCGCCGGAGGTCGCGTTCAGCATGGCCGGCGTCTTGGTGACCAGGAAGGCCTGCACGAACTGCGAGGGCGCTTCCGCCAGCAGGAAGGCCAGCTTGAACGCGCCCACATAGCCCAGCGGCATGAAGAGGGCGACGACCAGCAGGTCCGACTTGCGCAGCAGGAAGGTCAGCAGCGCATACACCGTGGCATGGGCTTGCGAGAGGAGATCGAGCGCGGGCTTTCCGGCCGGTGGCACCGGGCCGTTCATCGGCAGGCCGATGGCCGCGCCCACGAGCACGAAGGCCACGAGGTTGATGGCCAGCAACTGCGCCACGCCGATCTCGGCGTTGAATGCGGCGAGCGCGGCCACGCCCAACACCAGCAGCGTCGAGCGCAGGCCCGACTCCAGGTTCAGCAGCCCCGCGTTGCCCAGGCCCCGGCTGTACGACAGGCGCAGGCTGTTGAACGCGAAGACCGCGAGCGTCGCCGCCATCAGCGCGAAGGGCATGCCGACCACCGGCAGCCGCTGCGCGCTCACGATGACGGCCGCGAGCACCGTGGCGAGCGGCAGCCCGATGGCCAGCGTGCGCACCAGGTCGCCGCGCGTCACGGCGGGCGGCACCTGGGCGGCGTTGCGCGAGAACAGCAGCGTGCTGCCCAGCGTGCCCACCACCAGCGCCACTTCGAGCACCGACTGGTAGATCGAGTACTCGCCGAAGCGCGCCGGCGCGACCTCTGCCGCCATGAGAAAGATCGCGAGAAACCCCGACAGGTACACATAGAGCCGCGAGGCGAGCGCACCCAGCCCCAGGCGCCGCGCGATGCGGGTGCCCGGCAGTGCGAACGAGGCTCCGGCGGACGGCTTCACGGTGCGTTCCGGTCTGCGGGAAACTCCGCCGGCGCGGCGGCGAAGCTCGGTGCGTCCGCCGCACGCCGGACCCGCATCGCCAGGCCGAAAGCGGCGTTCTTCGCCCGGCGCGCCATCTGCAGCGCCCAGGTCAGCGCCGCGACGCTGCGCACCCGGCCGTGCAGCGCGAGCCGCATCACGCGCTTGGCGGAGCCCTGGAAATGCAGCGCGAGCACCCGCACCGCATCGCCGGCCGGCGTCTCCAAGCAAGGCCGGCCGTCGACGAACGCGAGGCGCTTGGCCCCGCCGCGAACGCGGAACTCCTGTGCGAGGTGGTTGGTTCCGCCGTTGATGTTGTGGTCGATCACCTGGCCCTCGAACACCCGGTTGATCGGCGCGGCATTGCCTGTGGCCTGCGCCCACAGGTAGAGCAGCGTCATGTCCGAGACGCCGCCGCGCACGCCGCGCGCCGCGAAGCGCTCGGCAATGTCGCGCAACTGCTGCAAGCCCATCGGCGTGGTGTAGGTCTCGATGAGGTAGGCGACGAAATCGTGCAGCGCCGTCGCCGTCCAGTAGCTCACGTGCGGCGAGATCTGGCAGGGGTTCCAGCCGTCGGTCGGCCGGATGAAGGAGCCGGAGAAGCCCGCGCCTTCCACCAGCTTCGCGATGTGCGTGCCGGCGCCGCGAAACAGCAGCACGTCGCTGTCGATCAGCACGAATTCGCGGCACTCGGGATGCGCCGCCAAGTGGCCGGCCAGGATGAAGTAGCGCCGAAAGCAGATCTTCTCGAACTCGGGCGTGTTGCTCGACAGGTGCACGTAGGCCTGGCAGAAGCGCTTGTACGCATAGCCGGCCTCGGTCTCGCCCAGCACGAGCAGGCGTTCGTCCGCACGCAGGGCCGCCTCGCGGCACAGGCGCAGCGTGTCGTTCTGGCGGTCTTCCACGACGATGAAGGCAGGGGTGTTGTTCATGGCGGGGCAGTGGTTGTCGAACGGGGTCAGGGCCGCGGCGCGGTGGCGCTGCGCACCAGGGCCACGTGCGCGGGCAGGAAATGGAAGTTGCTGTCCAGCGGCAGGTCCAGCGTGAGCATTCCGCCGGCGGCGGTCGCGTCGCCGATCCAGCCGCGCAACTGCGCGGCCGAGAACCGCGCCGTGCTCGGGCGGCCCCAGTGCGTACCCAGCGGCGTGAGCACATGCAGCCTGAGCTCGGACGGCGGCGACACCAGGCGCGCGGTGGGTTGCAGGTACTCGCCCGCCATGAGGTTCTGGCAGGGCGCGCTCTTGAGGCTGAAGCGCGCCTGTCCCTCGCCGGCGTTGAAGGCCAGCCAGCGGTTCGATGCGCCGCTGCGGGCGGCCGCGCACAGCTTGCCCCAGTCGTCCGCCGTCATGCCGGTGGTGTTGTAGACGCCGTCGAACCACCAGCCGGTGGCGAGCGGGCCGTAGTGGTCCGACCAGTCCTTGATCACCGCCGACCAGGCGGCGATGAAGCGCGGCGGCGGCGGCAGTTGCTCCGAAACATCGCCCAGGCATTCCATGAGGTACGGGTCTGCTTGTGGCGCGCGGAACGGCAGGTACAGGATGAGCGCGATGTCCCGGCGCTGCAGCGCCCGTCCGATCGCCAGCGGCAGGTCGCGCGGCGCGCGGTTCCTCGCGCTGCGCGGGCACAGCGTTTCCAGCGCGGCATTCGGAGCGATGTACTGGCCGTTGTTCTGCCCGAGCGTGAGGATGAGGTAGCTCGCGCGCATCTCGGCGAGCGAGTCCGCCAGCGCCTCGGCGTCGAAGCGCGCGAGTTCGCCGGCGGACTGCTTGTCGGGCAGGTAATGCACCATCACGCCGAAGCTGGGGGCGGGCGGGCCGGCCTTGCCGGATTCAGCGGAGGGAGCGGATGGAGCGGGGGCGGCAGATTGAACCTTGCGCGCTCCCGCCTGCGCAGGCATGTGCCATGGCCATGCGGCCATCGCGAGCGCGGTGGCGGCGAGCCCGCGAAGCAGAACGGAAGCGACCCCGGGGCGCACGCGGTTCGTCATTGCATCGCCTCCGTCAGCGGAGCGGGCCGGCGCTTCAGCGTGAAGTAGCTTGCGGCGACCGCGCTCGGCACGCAGTCGCGCGAGTGCTGCCAGGTCGGGCGCGTGCGGTGGTGCTCGGCGAGGTAGCGCCCCACCGGTGCGAGGTCGCACCGCTCGCCGCCGATGAAGAAGGCGTAGCCGGAGAACAGCTCCCGGTGCACCGGAATGTCCGAGAGCAGCAGCGGAACGCCCAGCGTGGCCGCCTCGGCCGCCGAGAGGTTGAAACCCTCCGAGGTGGACAGCGAGATGAACGCCGTCGCCCCGCGGTACAGCCGGAACAGCTCGTCGCGCGGAACCAGTCCGCGGTGCCGCACGCTGCCGCGCAGGGCCGGCGCCTGGGCGGCGATCATCCGTTCGATCTCGGCCGCGCCGTTGCCGGTGATGTCGAGGTGATCGACCAGGCCTTCGCGCTTCATGCGCTCGAACAGCTTCAGGATGCCGCCGAAGTTCTTGTGCGGGTAGTAGTGGTAGGCCGCGATCAGGTAGCGGTCGCCCTGCGTGCGGGCGCCGTCGGCGGCGTTCTCGCGGCTGCGGCCGCCCGGACCCGCATCCACCGGATTGAAGATCACCGCGGGTCGCGCGCAGCGCGCGAAGTGCCGCTCGAAGTCTTCCTGGCTGCTCCTGCTGATGAACACCACATCGGCCGCGCTGCGCGCAAGGCGGCGCAGGTTCCAGTCGAGCCACCACCGCTTGACCGGCGTGAAGTACTGCGGGTGGGACTTGTACTGCAGGTCGTGCACCACCACGATCGAATCGGTGTGGCGCCCGAAGGGCGAGAACGGCAGGAAGTAGTTGGGGAAGAGCGAGAACATCCGTTCGCCCGAGAACCATGCGCGCACCCGGTGAAAGTTGTAGAGCAGGATGTCCAGCACGAAGCGGCTGATGCGCAGCCGGCGGGCGGCCTCGTAGACGAAGGGGTGGCGTTCGCTCACCGGCTGCACCTGGTCGTCGGGCGACAGGCGCATGCTGCGCAGCAGCACCTCGGACACGTTGAGCACGCCGCCGGCCGACCTGTTCAGCCGGATGGTGTCGTAGAAGAGATAGGTGGCCATGGGCGCGTTCTTTCTTTTTTCTCTTGGGTTCACGCGGTGGGGGCGCCCAGGCGCGGCGCATCGAGCGCCGGCTCGTGGTGCGGCCGCTGAACCGGCACGCGCACCGTGCGCCGGACCCACGAACTCAGGCCGCCCGCGACCAGCGCCGCGATCAACCCCGATGCGGCGAACGGTCCCCAGCCCAGGATCGGGCCGCGCATGAATGGCACGTAGGCCGCCAGCATCACCAGCGCGCACAGGTAGGTGGCGGTCAGCGCCCGGCGCGGATCGACGATGCGGTCGACGCTGCGGAAGCCCGCCGAGATCGCGAAGCCCAGCATCGCCGGGCCCAGCAGCCCGAAGTCGAAGTACGCGGTGGCAAACGGCGGCAGCGACAGGTTGCTCTGCGAGAAATTGGCGGCCACCGCCGACCAGCCGAGCGGGTCGTAGCCGGGAAACATCTTCAGGTCGCGCGGCAGGAAGAACGAAAGGGCCGACAACAGGTAGCGTCCGAAGCCGGCATCGGGCGAGGGCGCGCGCTCCAGCAGGCCCGCAATGACGAACATCGCGTCGAAGTCCTGGCTGAAGGGAAACGACTCCAGGCCCGCGCCCCACATGGCGTCGCGCGAGATCAGGTTCAGCACCGGGCCCAGGCCCGCGATGGCGCCGAAGACCACCGCCGCCAGTGTCCAGCGGTGGCTGCGCGCGATCGCATGGATGAGCAGCGGCAGCAGCCCGATCAGGATGATCTGGCGCGCCGTGTTGACCGGGTTCGCCGCCAGCGCGGCCAGCGCGAACGCCAGGCCCGCCGCGCACCAGGCCCACAGTGTGCGCTGGCGCACCGCGTGGATCGCCAGCGCCACGAAGCACATCAGCACCACCAGTTTGGGAATCATGGAATAGACGATGAAGTCGATCGGCATGCTGTCGTCGTCGGAGACCACGCCGCGCGCCACGAAGTTGAGGTCGGGCCGGATGAAGAGCGCCGCGAACGCCGCGAGCGAGCAGCTCAGCAGCAGCAGGAAGGGGTGGGCCACGCCCACGCCGCGATCGGCATCGCGCGGCCCGCGCGCCGGCGGCTGCACGGGCATGCCCAGGCGCGCGGCCTCCACGCCGGCCATGTACAGCAGCAGCAGCACCAGCGCCTGCGTGTGCGCCGCGCTGCCGAGGATGCCCACTTCCCAGAAATCGACGTCCGCGGCGATCTGCATCGCCGGGGCAAGCGAGAAGTAGATGAGAACCACCGTGTAGTGGATCAGCAGGAACACGCTGTCGCTCGTACCGCCGAGCATCGACAGCTGCACCGCCGCCAGCACGAACACGGCCGCATAGCCCCAGACGGGATCGACCAGCCCGCAGAGCAGGGCTGAGGCGATGCCGAACCAGAAGGTGAGGGTTCTCATGGCAGCCTTTTTTTCCCCGGTGTGGGTGCGCGTCAGGCGTGCTCGGCGACCGCGTCGACGGGCCGCGTGGCCTTCTGGTAGTCCGCGTAGGTGCGGCGCAGGCCCTCGGCCAGCGGCACCGTGGCGCGCCAGCCGAAGGTGGCGGCGCGCGATACGTCCAGGAGCTTGCGCGGCGCGCCGTCGGGCTGCGCGAGGTCGTAGCGGATGCTGCCCTCGTAGCCCACCGTCTCGCGGATCTGCTCGACCAGCTCGGCGATCGACACGTCCTCGCCGGTGCCCAGGTTGATGTGGCCTCGCATCGGTTCGGTGTGCTGGTCGTAGGCCGCGCGCGGCAGGTTCATCACGTCCAGGCACCCCTCGACCATGTCGTCCACATACAGGAACTCGCGCCGCGCGCGGCCGCTGCCCCAGATCAGCACGCTCGGCGCGCGGCCGATCTTGGCGAGGTGGAAGCGCTGGATCAGCGCGGGCACCACATGGCTGTTCTCCAGGTGGTAGTTGTCGCCGGGGCCGTAGAGGTTGCTCGGCATCACGCTGCGGTAGTCGATGCCGTGGGTGGCGCCGTACTGCCGGTTGTAGCTTTCGCAGAGCTTGATGCCCGCGATCTTGGCGATCGCATAGGGCTCGTTGGTGGGCTCCAGCTTGCCGGTGAGCAGCGCGTCCTCGCGGATCGGCTGGTCGGCCAGCCGCGGGTAGATGCAGCTGGAGCCGAGGAACAGCAGCCGCTTCACGTCCGAGACGAAGGCCTGGTGCGTGATGTTGGCCGCGATCAGCAGGTTCTCGTAGATGAACTGCGCGGGGTAGGTCATGTTGGCGTGGATGCCGCCGACCTTGGCGGCCGCCACGTAGACCTGGTCGATGCGCTCGGTCGCGAAGAAGCGCGCGACCGCCGCCTGGTCCAGCAGATCGAGTTCCGCACGCGATCGCGTCACCACCTCGTGGCCGAGTCCGGCCAGCCGCCTCGTGAGCGTCTGGCCCACCATCCCGCGATGACCTGCAACATAGATACGCATATCGTTCTTTCGGTGAAGGAGTTGATGAATCGGAGGAGAGAAAAAAAGATGACGGGGCCGGCTCAGCGCGAGCCGCGCGCCCCCGCAACGACGCCGAAGGTCTTCAGCACGATCGCCATGTCGCCCAGCACCGACAGCGTGGCCACGTACTCGGCATCCATCGCCGCGCGGCGGCGGTAGCTCACCTCGTTGCGCCCGCTGATCTGCCAGAGGCCGGTGATGCCGGGGCGCACCGCGCAGTAGTGGTTCCAGTACGACCCGTACAGGCCCTTCTGCGCGAACATGCAGGGGCGCGGCCCTACCATGCTCATGTCGCCCTTGAGCACGTTCCAGAACTGCGGGAACTCGTCGATGCTGTACTTGCGCAGGAACGTTCCCAGGCGGGTGATGCGCGGGTCGTGCTCCAGCTTCTGGAACTTCTGCCACTCGCGCAGGGCGTCTTCGTTCTCGCGCAGGTGCCGCGCCAGCACGGCCTCGGCATCGGGGACCATGGTGCGGAACTTGTAGAAGCGGAACACCTTGCCGTTGCGGCCGTAGCGCGGCTGCATGTAGATGGCCGGGCTGCCCGAGGTGAGCAGCACGCCCGCCCAGATGAGCGCATACGCCCAGCCGAAGCACACGAAGAAGGTGCCCGCCATGAGCATGTCCACCGCGCGCTTGGCGCCGCGCAGCAGCCGCGAGCCGCCCAGCGGTGCGGCTGATGGTGCGGCCGTGGGCGCGGGGCGGCCGTCCGTGTCGGAGTGCAGCGTGTTCATGATGCGGCGTGCTCCGGCTCGGGGTGCCGGGTGTGGCCCAGGGCGGGATAGGCGTGCGCGCGGAAGCGGTAGTTCCCGTACCCGTAGCCGTAGCTGCCGTAGTGGTGCTGCCGCGTGTCCAGCCCGTTGAGCACAACGCCGTGGAACGACGCGCCCACATGCGCGAGCCGCTTGGTGCTTTCCATCAGGTCGCCCAGCTGGCTGTCGCCCGCGCGGGCCAGCAGCAGCAGCGTGCCCATGGCCGATGCCATCGCCACGGTCTCGGTCGCCAGCAGGATGGGCGGCGCATCGATGAGCACGATGTCGTAGTGCGCCGAGACCGTGGCGAGAAGCTGCGTGAACGCATCGCCTGCCAGGGCCGTGGCCGGGTCGTTCGGCAGCGTGCCGCTGGTGATCACGTCCAGGTGCGGCAGCACCTGCGGTTGCGTGGCCTGCGGGAGCGTTGCGCTGCCGGCGATGAGCTCCGACAGCCCCGTGGCCTGCGCCAACCCGAACTGGCCCGCGAGGCTGCCGCGGCGCATGTCCGCATCGATCAGCAGCACGCGCTTGCCCGAAGCCGCGAGCATGGCGGCGAGGTTCGACGAGACGAAGGTCTTGCCCGCGCCCGGCGTGGCGCTGGTCAGCAGGATGCGGTTGTTCGGTGCCCCGAGCATCGTGAAGCGCAGCGTGGTGCGCAGCCGGCGCACGCCCTCGAGCGCCGCATCTTCCGGATGCAGCGCCGCGAGCAGCTTCATGCCGGGCTTGCCCAGGCGGATGGCGCGGTCGAGCTGGGCTTGCTGCGTGCTGAGCGCGATCGTGCTGTACACGTCCAGGCCGGTGTGCGCCTCGATCTCGTCGGGGTTGGCGACCGTGCTCTTGAGCGTCTTGTGCAGGATCGCCGCGACCGCGCCCAGGAAGAGGCCCCCGATCAGCGCGAGCGCCATCGCGATGGCAGCCTTGGGCCGCACCGGCTTCTCGGGCAGCAGTGCCGGGTCGAGCACGCGGACGTTGCCGGTCCTGCCTTCGCGGGCCAGCCGCATCTGCAGCGAGCTGTTCAGGAGCGATGCATACAGGTCGGTGTTGACCTTGATGTCGCGCTGCATGCGCACCGCGTTCTGCTGCAGCATCGGCATGCGGCGGATGCGGCCGTCCACCGCGCCGAGTTCCTTGCGCAGCGAGGCGATCTGGGCATCCAGCGTCATCACCATCGGATGCTGGGCGGTGAAGCGGCTCATGAGGTCCAGGCGCTTCAGGCGCGCATCGAACAGCTTGGCCTGCAGGTCGACGTTCTGCGCGAGCGCGTTGCGGGCCTCGTCGTCCAGGCTGATCGTTCCGTTCTGGTTGCGGTACTGGTTGTAGACCTCTTCGGAATGCTCCAGCTGCTGCCTGAACTTCGGCAGCTCGGTGCCCAGGAAGTCGAGCGTGCGCTCGGCCTGCGCCGTCTTCTGGTCGATGTTCTGCCGTACGTAGAGGCGCGACACCTCGTTGAGCAGTTCGGGCAGCTGGATGCGGTTGCCGGTTTGCCAGCTCACGTCCATCACGCCGGACTGCTTGCCTTTCTCGATCACGCGCAACTCGCTCTGCAACTCGAGCAGCACGAGCTGCATGGAGCGCCGGGTCAGCTCGAAGGCGCCGCCGGGCCGGGCCTCGAACGAGCCCACCAGCAGGTGGATCGCGCCGCCCGGCACCGAGGCATCGAGCGGCACGCCGACGCGTCCCTGCAGCGGCGTGGCGAGGTCCGGATGCGTGAGCGTGTAGTTGCCGTCGTTGCCCGCGGTAAGCAGGAACCGCTTGCCCTCGAAGGCCGGCGGCACGTCCATCTGCGCGACCGCGATCCGCTCGGTGCCCGATACATAACTGCCCAG
>CXWL01111075.1_pt1 | contig 19786 bp, 24 predicted proteins | sample 590931 | NCBI WGS metagenome assembly CXWL01 (sample SAMEA3498368, study PRJEB10139) | groundwater metagenome | biome: water well; material: biofilm material | place: Germany | collected 2015-04-27 | reverse complement strand
GACAAACTTCGCATCTTCGGAAACGATGAGCGCGCGCTTGAGGTTGTTGGATATCCTGGAGTAATCCGCCCACTTGTGCTGCAACTCGGCATCGGGGTTTTTGTCCTGCATTACCTGCAACCGGTCATCCATAAAGGCGCTGGTCGCCGGGTTGAATTTGACCCACCAGCAAATATGCGCGAACAGCCAAAGCTGGTACAACACCAACAGCGCGAACAACACCGGCACGATGCGCCAGAAGAGACTTTTTACAGGGCTCATTTACGCATTTTTTCGAGCACGGATTTGGTTTCAGGGCGCACCTTGCGCCATAACGCGAAGGCTGTCGCCGCCTGTTCCACCAGCATACCCAAGCCGTCGGAAACCACGTGCGCACCTTGTTTGCGGGCGAACGCCATGAAAGGCGTGTCCTTGCCGTACATCATGTCATAGGCCAGCGCGCCGGGCTTGAACAGACCATCGGGAAGCGGCGGCAAATCATCGGACAAGCCGCTGGAAGTGGCATTGATAACCAGATCAAAACTGCGGCCGGCCAGATCCTCATAACGTTTGGCAAACACAGTGCCCGCACCTTCGAAAGGTATGGCAAGCTGTTGTGCTTTTTCCAGGGTTCGATTGGCGATAATGATGCCGACACCGGCATTGAACAGCGGCCAGAGAATACCGGCCGCCGCGCCGCCCGCGCCAAGTATGAGGGCATCTTTGAGAAACAATTTGTAACCGAGATTCTTTTCGATGTCGGCGAGTAGCCCGATGCCGTCGGTATTGTCGCCCAAAATTTCTTCGCCTTCAAAAATTATGGTATTCACTGCGTGCGCATCGTGCGCGCGGCCGCTGCGCTGGGTGGCGATCTCATAGGCTTGAAACTTGAACGGCACGGTCACGTTGCAACCTTTGTAGCCTTCTGCGCGCAGCTGTTGGATGGTGGCGGCAAAGCCGTCCAGCGGCGCTTCGATGGATTGGTAGCTGATGTCCTGTCCGGTCTGTTCGGCGAACAGCCTGTGAATCAGCGGCGATTTGCTGTGCGCGATGGGATTGCCGATGACGGCGTATCTGTCGGTCATTAGTAAGTCCTGAGTGCTGAGTTGGCTGTGCTGAGCTAGGGCGAGCGGATTATAACTTCACTCAGCACTCAGCACTCAGCACTCAGCACTCAGCACTCGACTTTCGCGTCAGTATCGCGGTCATCAATCCGACTACGGCCAGCGCCCACACGATGGCGACCCCTGCAGGCAGGTCAAACCACACCGAGAGCAGCAAGCCGAGCGCATAGCCAGCGATGCCGATAGCGAAGGCATACCCCATGCGTCGCTCTTGCAATCTGTAGGTAGCGAGCGCGGGTACGATGAGGCTGGCGAACACCAGATAGATGCCGACCAATTGAACCGAAGCAGTGACTGCAAGGGCGAACAGTCCGTAGAAAGCGAAATGGCTTTGGCTGGTGCGCAATATGCGCCATGCAACGAGCAACACGGCACTGAGGATGGCGGTGCTGATGAGTTGTGCGTGGCTTACCCAAAGTATCTGCCCGACCAGCAGGTCTTTCAGGTGTTCGCCCGCATGCGCGTTGCGGCTCATCAGCAGGATGCCGAGGCTGGCGGCAAGCACGAAAGTGAGGCCGATATACGCCTCTTTTACTTCCGCCGTGCTCTTCTCTATCCAGGACAGCAACGCTGCGCCGCACAATGCGCTACTCGCGGCGACGAGTTGTACCAGCAAGGGCTTTTCGGCGAGATCGAGCAATCCGGCGATGACCACGCCGAGCCCGGCGATTTGCGCAACGGCGAGATCGGCAAAGATCACCCCGCGTTGCAACACGCGCATGCCAAACGGGATGTGCGTGGCGAGCACCAATAATCCCGCGAGGAAGGCGGTAAGAAGTATGCCGAGTTCAAGTGTGTTCATATCATCCCCGCCAGCAAACGCGCTATCGTGTCATCGAACAACCCATACAAATCCTTCGCCTTTTCGTTGCCGCCCACCGTGTAGGGCAGTTCCACCGCAGCGATGTGCGCACGCTGCACAATCCATTCCGAGGGCCGCGCATCCTGATATGCGGCGCGCAGCACCATCTGCGCCGGATGCTGTTGCAGGGTGGCGAGCACTTGCGACAGATGTGCCGCGCTGGGTTCCATGCCGGGCTTGGGTTCCAGCGCCGTCACCTCTTTCAGTCCCAGCCAGTTGCTTAAGTAGGGAAAACCTTTGTGTTGCACGACCACCGATACGCCTTTGAGCGGAGCAGCTTGCAGTTCCCATTTTGAAATCGCAGCGCGCCATTGTTGCTTGAAAGCAGCAAGGCGTTGTTGGTAATCGGCCGTATTAGCCGGGTCGAGTTGTATCAGACGTTTGGTGAACGCTTCGGCGATGGGCAGAAAATTGCGCGGGTCGGTCTGGATGTGCGGATTGCCCATCGCATGTACGTCACCTTCGCCGCGATCCATGCGGGCCGGCACTTCCAGCGTCTGCACGACAGATGCCGCCTCGAAATATCCGGCACTGCCAACCAGCACAGTGCTGTTGCCGGATTCGCGCAACACCACGGGCAACCACGCCGCTTCCAATTCCGCACCGGTGCAAACCACCAGATTTGCACGGCGCGCCTTGGCGATCAGGCTGGGGCGCGCCTCGATGCGGTGCGGGTCTTGCAGCGCGCCGGTGGCGGTGTAGACACTGGCTTTGTTGCCAGCCAGTTCCTGTGTGAGCGCTGCCCATTCCGGTTCGCAGGCGAACACGTTGAGGGCGGCGTGTGCGGAAATGGCGAGCAGTAGAAGTGGAAAGAAAAGGCAAGACCATTTCACCACAGAGACACAGAGACACAGAGGAAAACCAACCTTAAATCTCTGCGCATTGTTTGATGTGGATGGTGTTCGCTTTTCGCTTTTCTCTGTGTCTCTGTGTCTCTGTGGTGAAGCTTTGGAATTGAATTTCATTTCCGCCTCCTAATAGTTGTGCGCGCCGTGTGCGCCCAAACTCATGATGTATTGCAGGAAGAGCTGGTTGTCAGATAATCCATGGCGTGATTGGTCATTCGCCACTTGCACGCGCAGACGCGAGAACTCGCTGGGGCTGTAGTCCAGCATCAGCGTGGTGCGGGTCGGGTTGTAAGCGTAGTCGCTGATGACGTTGCCAGCATTCAGTGCGCCGACTTGGGTGACGCCGGGATCGAGGCGGTCATAACGCAGTCCCATTCTCCAGTGCGGCATGAACTGATACACGCCCTGCACATACCAGCCGCTCTGCGCGATTGCGTAGCGGTCGGTGATGTTGGCACCACCGGCTTTAGTGTCATAGGTCAGATCGCCCGTTTCCTTGCGCCGGAAATATTCGCCTTGCAGCTTCACGTAGCTGTTGCGCACGTTACCGTTGGGGGCATATTTCCAAACGAAATCCAGCCCGCTGGTCTGGCAGTTTCCGCTGAATAGATTCGTTACCAAATTGCCATTCACATCGGGCACGTCCACGCCCCCGGCATCGACACGCCGCGTTTGATGCAGCGATGCTCCGACCCGCCAGCTTTGTTCGATGCCGATGTCGTCCCCGGCATGCGCGAACACCACACCAGCGCCATTGCCGTTGCGCACATTGTCAGTGCCGGGGAAGCCGCGGCCCTTGCCGACTTCACCACCGACTTCGACAAACATCTCGGTCGGCGCCAGCCACTTCAACTGTATTCCGTCCTCGCCCAATTGGTTCTCCCACAGCGCGGCATACACCAGCGGCTGATCAACGAAGTCCCATGCATGCGCGTGCTGTTCGTTGAGATAACCCAGGCCGGAAAAGAAGCGACCGAACTTGAGATTGAGCCCATCTCCCAGGGCAGTGGTTTGCACGAAGGCATTTTCCACGCCGATCCCCCCGGCGGGGTTGAGTGCCAGCGTTGCCACGCCACGAAACTGTGGATCAATGTTAGCGGAGATGCCCATCTCCGCTTCGCCCAGATTGAATCCCTGCCCGTGGCCCGGGTTGGGATTCATTGCAAACCCGGTAGCAGGAATCGCGGGGTCGCGTTGCAAGTTGCCATAGGTGCCTGACAGGATGAGCGAGAAGGCGGGATTGAAAGCCGTCTCGTTGTTGTTTGCCGCATGGGCAAACATGGCATGGCTGGTCAGCACGGCGATGGCCGTGCCCGCACAAATTATTTTGAACATGGTACTACCCCGAAAAGAAAATCAAAAACCCTCGCATCACCCGATGCGGGAATCTGGAATCAACTTAAGCGGAGTAAGGCGGTGCGCGTGCAGCGAATGCACTGAACGCGAGTGAGTGGAAGGTTGAATCCGGAGCCGCCTGGAATGTGTAGCTGTGGGTAGTAACAGCAAGTTGAACGGGTGTGCCACCCAGCGCGCTACCAACCTGTGAGTAGGCCGCGCACAGATCGCAGTGCTTGTCGTGCGGTAACGATTGATCCTGCGACTGCTCTGCCAGCGTGTGTGCAATGCCATGCGTCAGCCCGCCCGTCTGGGCAAGCAGCAAGGCTAAAACGAGCAGCAGACGGATGGACAGAGAGCGATACATGCGGCGCATGCTAACGGATATGTTATTCAGCCTCAAGCTGGTCGTGGGTGGTGAACGTCCAGGTGCGCGTGATGCTCAGAATGTCGGTCTCTTTGCGAATGTCCGGCGGGAACGGGGCGTACGGCGCGGCCAGCTTGACGATGCGTTGTGCGGCGGCATCAAGGATGCGTTGTCCGGATGATTTGTTGATCTCGACGTTCTCTACACTGCCGTCGGCGAGAATATTGACAGTTAGTGTGAGCTTGCCATAGATCTGTTGGCGTCGCGCGGCTTCGGGGTAATTCAGGTTGCCGATGCGTTCGACCTTGCCGCGCCAGTCCTCGACATATTGGGCGTAGCGATATTCCTGCGTGCGTGCACCGATGAACTTGCGCCTGGGCAGCTTTTCGTACAACAGGATGTTCTTGTTAATTTCGGCTTCCAGCCTGGCGATCTCCAGCGAACGCTGCACCAAGTCCTGTCCGCTGAGAGTGTTATCGACTTGTTGTGCCACTTCCTTTTTCTGGTCGATGCTGTAAGCGCTTTTCTTTTGTGTGAGAAGTCGTTTAACTTCCTGTTCCAACGATTTCACGCGCTGGGTGGCCTGCTCGGGGGTGAATCTTGTGTCGTTACCCAGCACGGGGAAGGGTGTTCTGGCACGTCGGTCATCCTCGGTATTGCCACCGCCATCCAGATTGTGTTGGGCGTAAGCGCTGGCCTTGTTCGGACGCGCGCGCGATTTGCTGTTGACCAGAGTGACTTCCAGCGGCTCCAGTGTTTTGCCGAGTTTGTGCGGGTCGGGCAGGGTGAAGGTGATGCCGAACAATACAAAGGCATGCAGCGCGAGCGAGAACACGGTGGCGAACACCAAACGTTCTTTCACAAGCAACGTTTTGGCGAGCAGTTTTTTCATGCCGTTGTTTCCACTTGGGCAATGTAGCGCGCTTCAAAATTCAGATCGAGCAAGTCGACTGAGACTATCTCCAATGTCACGCGTGCATTGGGCGGCAGTTCCGGCAGCGAAGAAATGCGTCCGACCAGCGGGATGCTGACGAACTTGACCATGTTCTCGCGCAGTACGGTCGCTTCGATCTGTTTGATATTCTCCTGCAACAACCAGCGCAGGCACCAGTAGCGCTCCATATTGCGCTGGAATTCGTTGTAGGTGGTGTAGGCGGTATCGAAGTCGCGCAAAATGGCGAACAGCGCAGTGACATTCTTCGCATAAGCCGGAGATTCTTCGCGCAACACACTGATGATCTGGCGTTGATTCACCAGATCGACATAGCGCCGCAACGGTGAGCTCGACCAGGCGTAATGAGCCACACCCAAACCCTGGTGCGGAGCGGCGACGGTGCTCATTTTCACCTTGCCGTTGTTTTGCGTGCGGTAGATGCCCGCCACGTCGTGATCGTCCAGCAGTTTGCCCCAGGTGCTGTTGGCGAGGATCATCAGTTCCGACACCACTTTGTCGATGGGCGACCCGCGCAGGCGCTGACCGATAGTGACGCGGTCGTCCTCGACATGGAAGGTATAGTCAATCTGCTGCGCGCTGTTATCGGCAGATTTGCCGCGCGCCGATTCGAGTTTCTGCGCGAAGTCCCACAGCAGTTTCAATTCCGCCGCATAAGGATAGTCGAGCTTGCCTGCCGCCAGTGTTGCTTCGTTGAATAATGGCTCCAGTGTGTCATGGCGCAGATTGGCGGCAATGTGCAGACGCTCAACGCGGCTTTCGCTATTCAATACCGCCAGTGACCCGGCATCCACTTCCACATACAGCGAGAGTGACGGACAAACGTTGTCCGCGCTCAGTGTGAAGGCTTGCACCACATTGTCGGGCAGCATGGTGATCTTTTCGCCCGGCATATACACGGTGGACATGCGCTGCGCGGCGATGGCGTCGATGTCCGAGTTCGGGACAATACCCAGCGCGGGTGCGGCGATGTGAATACCGATGCGCCAGTTGCCGTCCGGTGATTTTTCAATCGAGAATGCATCGTCGATCTCGGTGGTGCTCGCATCGTCGATGCTGAAGGCGTTGACGGCCGCCAAAGGCAGCTCCGGATGTTCTTCCACGATCACTTCAGGGAAGCCTGTGCCGCGCGGGAAATTCTCGAACAGAAACTTGTTCAGATGGTAATCGTGAGTGGAGGGCAGGGCGCCGCAGCGCTCCAGCAGATGTGCCGCAGTCAGGTGGGCGGCGGCACAAGCGGCTTCCAGCGCCTTGACTTCGATGGTGTTGCGATCCGGCTGGTACAGGATCATCGCCAGCTTGTCGGGGAATTCCGCAGGCAACTGGAATGAGCTGAGTTGTGCAGTGAAGCGCGCTTGCAATTCGGCCTGCCGGCGCTTCTTCTCGGCGCTGGCCAATGCCGACTTGAGTGCATCGGGTGGCGCGGCTTTGTAGCGGCCTTTGCCCTTCTTGTAAAAATGCATGGGTGACCCATGCAAACGGATCAATGCACCCGCAGCCTCGATGGGATTCGGTGCATGGCCGAAATAATCCTGCGCCAGCACATCGAAATTAAATTCTTCCGGTGGCGAGGCTTCCCACAGGAAATCGACATCGATGTCACCGGCGACCTGTTCCGCCTGTGCCATGAATTCGGCAAGGCCGGGTTGGGCGAAACGCAACATGACGTTCGCCGATTTGATCTTGCTGCGTTTGCCGTGGGTGTTCTCAACCTGCAGGGAGGTGGTGTTGTCGGCGAGGATGTTGCCGACCTTGAAACCGCCGTCTTCTTCGTAAAAGATGTTCATTGGGGGATACTGAAAAAATTGCAGCGGATTATACCCGACCACCCGGTAGTGAACTTTGTTCGTGTTACTGTGTCTGTGTCGCACCAACTGAAGTTTGGGCTGACTGATCAACCACCACAGGAGAGAACCATGAACGCTTTTTCAAAATTGATTATTGCAGGTTGTTTGGCATGCGCCGCACCGCTGGTGCAGGCATGTGAGCCCGGGAAGCAGTGCGGGCACGCAGGCATGATGATCCATGAGATGGACAAGAACGGTGATGGCGCGATCAGCAAAAAGGAATTCGATGCTTTCCACAACGCGCACTTCAAGGAAGTGGATGCCAACAAGGATGGAAAGATCACTCAGAACGAGATGGATGCCATGCATGAAAAAATGATGGGGCATGCCAAAGATAGATTCATTAACCGCTTCGAGGAGTCCGATATCAATCATGACGGCGCTTTGAGCAAGGACGAGGCGGAGATAGGGATGCCGATGCTATTCGCGCATTTCGACGAGATCGATGCAAACAAGGACGGCAAGGTCACTAAAGAAGAATTGACCGAGAGCATGAAGAAGATGCGTGAAAACAGGCAGGAAAAGCACGGCGAAGGAATGATGAAGCACGACCATAAATAAACTCGCGCACTTCGTTGGCACAACAGGCCAGCATCAAGCTGGCCTGTGCTTTTGGGGCAATGCGGTTACTTGGTTGCGAGTATCGCAGCGACCATCGCCTTGATATCGTCGTCACCCACCTTTGCGGGGGTGGCGGGCATGGGCATGGTTCCCCAAGCACCCGCACCGCCGGTACGAACCTTCTTCGCCAGCTTCTCTGCGGCACCAGCGTCGCCCTTATATTTGTCTGCGATCGCCTTCAAGGACGGGCCGACTGTTTTGTTTGTGGCATGGTGGCAAGCGCCGCAGCTGTGTTTCTTCAACAATGCTGCGCCGTCATCGGCAAGAGCGGTGTTGGCCAGCAACATGCCGGCGGTCAGCATCAGTGCGTGTGGAACTTTCATGGTGTACTCCTCAGGGTTGAAATAATTTGTATCGCGGACATTATAACGGGGCTGCCGCCGTTTTGCTGACCTGGCATCTTCCCTGCGCTGACATCATTAGGGTACTTTGGCCAGTTTGGCGCGGGATGGTAACATCCGGCTTATTTTGCACAGCAAGGAAAAATCATGGCAGGGCACAGTAAATGGGCGAACATCCAGCATCGCAAGGGGCGTCAGGACGCCAAGCGCGGACAGATATTTACGCGCCTCATTAAAGAAATTACCGTTGCGGCGAAATTGGGCGGTAGCGATCCGGACATTAATCCGCGCCTGCGACTGGCGATGGAAAAAGCGTATGACCAGAACATGCCGAAGGATAACGTCGAGCGCGCCATCAAGCGCGGCGCGGGCGAGTTGGAGGGCGTCGATTACATGGAATTGCGCTACGAGGGTTACGGCATCAACGGCGCCGCGGTGATGGTGGATTGCATGACTGACAACAAGACACGAACCGTGGCTGATGTGCGTCATGCCTTCACCAAGTACGGCGGCAACCTCGGTACCGACGGCTCGGTGTCTTTCCTGTTCAAGCATTGCGGACACATGATCTTCGCGCCCGGCACCGATGAGAACGCTTTGCTGGAAGTGGCACTGGATGCCGGTGCGGAAGACATCATCAACAACGACGATGGCAGCATTGAAGTTATTACTTCGCCCAACGATTTTGTGGCCGTGAAGCAACGTTTGGAAGCGGCGGGTTTCAAGCCGGAGATGGGCGAAGTCACCATGAGGGCGGAGAACGAAGTGTCATTCACCGGTGAAGATGCGGTGCGCATGCAAAAACTGCTGGACGCGCTGGAAGACTGTGATGATGTGCAAGAGGTCTATACCACTGCTGTGATTGAAGAGTAAATGAGAAGGGATAAGGGAGAAAAGGGAAGGGTAAATCCTGTGGCGCACCGATGACGCACACTTCTCCCTTCTCTCTTCCCCCTTCTCCGATTCGCATCTTGGGCATCGACCCCGGCCTGCGCATCACCGGCTTTGGCGTGCTCGATAAAGCAGGTCAGCAGTTGCAATATGTTGCCAGCGGCTGCATCAAGACGCCGGATGGCGAATTGCCGGAACGCTTGAAAGTCATTTTGAGTTCATTGGGCGAAGTCATCGCGCAGCACAAACCAGATCAAGTCGCGGTGGAAAAAGTGTTCGTCAACGTCAATCCGCAATCGACTTTGCTATTAGGGCAGGCGCGCGGCGCGGCAATCTGTGCTGCGGTGCTGGCGAACCTGCCGGTGGCGGAGTACACCGCGTTGCAGGTAAAACAGGCGGTGGTCGGTAACGGCCATGCCGACAAGGAACAGGTGCAGGCAATGGTGCAGCGCTTGTTGAAATTGTCCGGCACACCCAGCGCGGATGCGGCAGACGCGCTGGCCTGCGCCATTTGCCATGCACACGGCGGGCAGGGGCTGGGCGCATTGGCGACCAGAGGATTTAGAGTTAAAGGCGGGAGGTTGATTTAATGATTGGAAGACTGAGCGGCACATTGCTGGAAAAAACCCCGCCGCAGATTTTGCTGGACGTGCAGGGTGTGGGCTACGAACTGGATGTGCCGATGAGCACCTTCTACAACCTGCCCGCATTGCACGAAACAGTGGTGCTGCACACGCAACTCATCGTGCGCGAGGATGCGCATCTGCTGTTCGGGTTCCTGACCCACGCAGAACGCGTGGCCTTCCGTCAGTTGCTCAAAATCAGCGGCGTCGGCCCCAAGCTCGCACTGTCGGTATTGTCCGGTCTGAGCTTGGGCGATCTGGCGCATGCCGTGGCGAACAAGGATGCCGCGCGTCTGACCAGGATTCCCGGCGTGGGCAAAAAGACCGCCGAACGCTTGCTGCTGGAACTGCAAGGCAAGTTTGCGCTGAGCGGTGCAGGTGCGGCGCAAGGCGCACCCGTTGCATCATCCGCTAACGACATCGTCAATGCCTTGCTGGCATTGGGCTACAACGAGAAGGAAGCCGACTGGGCAGCCAGGCAGTTGCCCAAAGAGGCCGGCGTCTCGGACGGTATCCGGCAAGCGCTTAAGTTATTATCCAAAACATGATCCACAACGACGACCTCTCTGCCGAACCGCGCATCATCTCGGCCGCGCCTGCCTCGCAGCAGGAGGAGGCATTGGAACGCGCGTTGCGCCCCAGGCAACTTGATGAATATGTCGGGCAGGAGAAGATACGCGGGCAGTTGGAGATATTCATTCAGGCGGCGAAGCAGCGCAAAGAGCCGCTCGACCATGTGTTGCTGTTTGGTCCGCCCGGTCTGGGCAAGACCACGCTGGCGCAGATCATCGCACGCGAGATGGGTGTCAACCTGCGCCACACCTCCGGCCCGGTGCTGGAGCGCGCGGGCGATCTCGCGGCATTGCTGACCAACCTCGAACCGAACGACGTGCTGTTCATCGACGAGATTCATCGCTTGTCGCCTGTGGTGGAAGAAATTCTGTATCCCGCACTGGAGGATTATCAGATCGACATCATGATCGGTGAAGGTCCGGCGGCGCGTTCGGTCAAGCTTGACCTGCCGCCGTTCACGCTGGTGGGTGCGACCACGCGCGCGGGCATGCTCACCAATCCGTTGCGTGACCGTTTCGGGATTGTCGCAAGGCTGGAGTTCTACACGCCGGAAGAATTGCAGCGCATCGTCACCCGCTCGTCCGGGTTGCTGGAACTGCCCATCTCACCCGACGGCGCGCTGGAGATCGCCAAACGTTCGCGCGGCACGCCGCGCATCGCCAATCGCCTGCTGCGCCGCGTGCGCGACTACGCCGATGTGCGCGCCGATGGCCATGCCACGCGCGAAGTGGCGGATGCTGCACTGATCATGCTGGATGTGGATTCGCGCGGGCTGGATGTGATGGACCGGAAATTATTGCTGACCGTCATCGAGAAATTCCTCGGCGGGCCGGTCGGCGTGGACAATCTCGCCGCCGCCATCGGCGAAGAGCGCGACACCATCGAAGACGTGCTGGAGCCGTACCTTATCCAGCAAGGCTACCTGCAACGCACACCACGCGGACGTATGGCCACCGCCAATGCATATGAGCATTTTGGTTTGGTACGACCGCGCAGTGGAAACAACAAGGAGTTGTGGGATGAGTAAGCGCGAAAAGATATTCTCGTTACCTGTCAGGGTGTATTTTCAGGACACCGACGCGGGCGGCGTGGTGTATCACGCCAGCTATGTGAACTTTATGGAGCGCTCGCGCACCGAGTGGTTACGCACCTTCGGTTACAGCAACGCGGGCTTGATGAAGGAGTTGGGAGTGGTGTTCGTGGTGCGTTCGCTCAAGCTGGATTATTTGAAACCTGCGCTGCTCGACGATCTGTTGACGGTCACTTCGCAGATCAAGGAAATCGGACGCAGTCGCGTCACGCTGTTGCAGGGCGTGCTGCGCGGTGACGAGGTGCTGGTCGAAGCCGAGGTGCATCTGGTGTGTGTGGATGTGCAGACCTTCAAGCCGGTGAGCGTGCCGGATGTGTTGCGCAAACAATGGGATTGAGCAAATGGAAATGATCAGAGACTTGTCGTTTATTCATCTGATTGCCAATGCCAGCTTGCTGGTGCAGTTGGTGATGGGTTTGTTGCTGTTGGTGTCGCTGATGTCATGGTGGTACATCTTCATCAAGTTGTTCGCGGTGCGTGCGGCGGTCAAGCAGACACGCGAATTCGAGGATGCGTTCTGGAGTAACTCGAATCTGGTTGCGTTGTATCAGCAGGCCAGTAGCAAATTGCGGCACGATCAGGGCGCGCTGGAGAATATCTTCGCGGCAGGCTTTACAGAATTCGTGAAACTGAAAAAAACGCATGGATTGGACAGCGCGGCGGTGATGGACGGCACGCGCCGCGCGATGCGTGCCCGCTACCAGCGCGAGATGGATCAGCTTGAATCGCACTTGTCTTTCCTGGCCACGGTCGGTTCGGTCAGCCCTTATGTGGGTTTATTGGGCACGGTGTGGGGCATCATGAATGCTTTCCGCGGTTTGGCCAGCGTGGGGCAGGCGACATTGGCGCAGGTCGCGCCGGGTATTGCCGAAGCACTGGTGGCGACTGCGATGGGATTGTTCGCGGCGATCCCCGCGGTGGTGGCGTACAACCGTTATGTGCATGATGTGGCCCGGTTGTCCTCGCGCTTCGAGAGTTTCATCGAAGAGTTTTCGAATGTATTGCAGAGGCAGCCGTGAGTTATAGCCGCCGGACATCTCACCGTCCGCTCAGCCAGATCAACGTCGTGCCCTATATCGACGTGATGCTGGTGCTGTTGGTCATTTTCATGGTCACCGCACCGCTGATGAATCCCGGGCAGATCGATCTGCCCAGCGTGGGGAAATCACTGGCACCGCCGGTTGCGCCGCTCGAAGTGATCATCAGGAAAGACACGACCCTGGCGTTGCGCGACCATGGTAAAGGTGAGCAGGAGCTGCCTGTTTCGCGCGAAGAGCTGGCAGCGTTGCTGAATCAGAAATTGGCCAGGAACCCGGAGCAGTCGGTGGTGATCTCCGCCGATAAAAGCGTGCGCTACGAGGAAGTCATCAACGTGATGGATATGTTGCAACAGCAGCGCATCAAAAAGATCGGCCTGCTCACCAAAATACGATGAGTTACGCACTGTCTTATCAGGAACCGAACAGGCTGCCGGCAGGGCTGTTGGCCTTAACGGTGCATGCAGCATTCTTTGCGATGTTAATGTTCGGATTGCGCTGGCAAACACTTCCTCCCGAAAATTACGCGGTCGAGCTGTGGGACAGTCTGCCTTCCATTAATCCTGTTCCGGAACAGATGCCGGCGCCCCCCACGGAGCCGATTCCGGAACAGCTACCGGCGCCCCCCCCGGAGCCGATTTCGGAGCAGCTACCGGCGACTCCACCGGAGCCGATTCCACAGCCTGCGCTAAAGCCCGCACCGCAGCAACCGGCCAAGGCCGAGATTGAACTGCGTGAGAAGAAAGTCAGCAAAGCCAAACCCGGCGCCAAAGAACTCAAAGCTCGTCGCAAGGAAGAGGAGCTGCGTCAGTTGGCGGAGCATGCCGAGAAACGCAGACAGGACGTGCAGGCGGGCATCCGCGCCGAAGTTGCTGCAGCCACTGCAGCGGAAGTGGGGCGCTACCAGGACATGATCCGCAGCAAGATCAGGCGCAATATCGTGATGCCGCCGGATGTGTCTGAAAATGCCGAGGCAATCTTTAAGGTCACCTTGTTGCCGGGAGGTATGGTGATGGATGTGGCGATGCTGAAGAGTAGTGGCAACGCAGCTTATGACAATGCGGCGGAGCGCGCTATCTATAAGGCGCAGCCGTTGCCGTTGCCAACGGATACAGTGCTACAGCAGAAATTTCGTGAGTTGAAACTGACCATCAGACCAGAGGAGAGGTGAGGAATGTCACGTTGGATATTGTTATGCATGTTGTGTGTCGTGTGGCCGGTGCAGGCCGAACTTAACATCGAGATTACCGGTGCGGGTGAGCACCAGACGCCCATCGCGGTGGTGCAATTCGCCGGTGAGGAGCAGGCGGCGCAGAACATCAACAGTGTGGTGACCAACGATCTGATGCGTACCGGATTATTCAAATTGATCGATCCGGCCGGCAGGTCTCCGCATGAGACGAACGAAGTGAAGTATACCGAGTGGCCCGGGCTGGAGGCGCTGCTGATCGGCAGCATCAAAACGCAAAATGGGGGCGGCCTCGTCGTCAAGTTCCGTTTGCTCGACATGGTGCGGCGTACCGAGCTGATGTCGCAAGTGGTGACGGCGAAGGGCGAGCAGGCAAGAGCCATCGGGCATCGTATCGCCGATCTGGTGTATGAGAGGTTGACTGGGAGCCGGGGCGTGTTCAGTACGCGTATCGCTTACGTCAACCGCGATGCGGGCACTTATCGCCTGGTGGTGGCAGACAGCGATGGTTTCGGCGAACAGGCCTTGCTGACCTCCAAGGAACCGATCATGTCCCCCGCGTGGTCGCCGGATGGCAGGCAGATTGCCTATGTCAGTTTCGAGCAGCAGCGTGCCATGGTCTATGTGCAATCATTGAGCACACGCCAGCGCACGTTGCTGGCAAGTTTCCCCGGCAGCAACAGCGCACCGGCATGGTCGCCCGACGGCAAACGGCTTGCTCTTGTGTTGACGCGTGATGACTATTCACAACTTTATTTGGTGAACGCTGACGGCAGTGACCTGCGGCGCATTACCTACAGTGAATCGATTGACACCGAACCCACCTTTTCACCCGACGGGAAATTCTTGCTGTTCACTTCGGACCGCGGCGGTAGTGCGCAGATCTACCGTGTGTCGGTGGAGGGTGGAAACGCTGAGCGACTGACCTATGAAGCGGGTAACAGCTTTTCTCCGCGCTTCAGCCCGGATGGCAAGAGCTTTGTGTTTTCTTATTTCACCGGCGGTGTCTTTTTCGTCGCGGTGCAGGATTTCGAAAGCAAGCAAGTGCAGATTATGACCGCAGGCNNCGTGGTATATTGGCGACCGTGTCAAGCGATGGCAGGGTGAAGCAAAAGATGGTGTCCCAGCGCGGTGATATACGCGAGCCGACTTGGGGACCTTTCCTGAAATAACAAACCGAAAGGGTGAATCATGAAAAAACTGATTTTGAGTGTTGCATTGGCCAGTCTTTTGGCGGCGTGCGCAAGCCAGGCCCCAAAAGAACCTGTTGCACAACCCCAGGAAAATAACGCGGCACAGGCCGAAGCTGATGCAGCTGCTGCCCGTGCACAAGCCGCAGCTGATGCTGCTGTCCGTGCACAGGCCGAAGCTGATGCAGCTGCCGCTGCCCGTGCACAGGCCGAAGCTGATGCAGCTGCCGCTCTGGAAAAGCGTAGCGTGTATTTCCCGTTCGATGTGGATGTGGTGCAGGATGCCGACAAAGAAACCATTCTCGCGCATGCAAGGAATCTTGCGCAAAACCCGGATTTGAAGATACGTGTCGAGGGTAACGCGGACGAGCGCGGCAGCAGCGAGTACAACCTGGGTTTGGGACAACGCCGTGCGAAGAACACCAGAAATGCGCTGGTGTTGGGTGGTGCCAAACCATCGCAGATCGAGACCGTCAGCTACGGCGAAGAAAAGCCGCGTTGCACCGAACATAACGAATCATGCTGGTCGCAAAATCGCCGTGCCGATATCGGCAAGTAAATGTGAATAGAGCAGCCTTCTGCTTGTTGTGCGGTTTGTTTATGGTAAATGGCCCCGCTTCGGCGGGGCTGTTTGCTGACGACGACGCACGCAAACAAATTCAACAGCTCGAAGCGCGCATTATGAAATTGGAACAGCAGCTGACTGAGCGGCTGGCAGCTGCTGATGGGCAAAATAAATCGGCAGTTCGTTCTTTGCTTGATTTGCAGATGCAACTGGAAGTTCAGGCAACCGAGTTGCGCAAGCTGCGCGGGCAGAACGAGGAGCTGATCCACAGTCTGCAGGATGCAGAGAAGCGACAAAAGGATTTTTATATCGATCTGGATGCGCGACTGCGCCAGTTTGAGACGGGTGGTGCGGGTGCAATACCCGGAAGCCAGATAAATTCGGCGGATGGCAGCAAGGATATCAGCGCAAATCCGGTGGGTGAAAACCGTGCATTCGAGGCGGCCTATGGATTCTACAGGACCGAAAACTACCAGAGCGCAGCGATCGCCTTCCGCGATTTCCTGCAACAATTTCCGCAGTCGGTTCACGAAGCCAATGTCTATTACTGGATGGGCAATGCCTACTTTCTTTCCAAAAACTATGCCAACAGTTTGGATGGCTACCAAAATCTGCTGAATAAATACCCGGATCATCCGCGCGCACCGGAAGCCATGCTGAATATGGCGGAGTGCCAGCTGGAGTTGAAAAACAAGACGGCAGCAATAAAGACTCTCAAACAACTCACCTCCCAATTCCCCGGAAGTGATGCGGCCGACAAAGCCAAGAAGCGTCTCGCCACCCTCAAGTAAGCCGACCTGAAGTCCATGACACAACCAGCCGGCGAATCGTTGCGCATCAGCGAAATATTTTTCTCTTTGCAGGGAGAGACCAGCCGCGTTGGTTTGCCCACCGTGTTCGTGCGCCTGACCGGATGTCCTTTGCGCTGCACCTACTGCGATACGACTTATGCTTTCAGCGGCGGGCAGACCATGGCACTGGCAGCCATATTGCAGGAAGTGGCGCGACATGCTCCGCGTTACGTGACGGTGACGGGTGGCGAACCGCTCGCACAGAAAAACTGCCTGTTGTTATTGCAGGCTTTGTGCGAAGCCGGATATGAGGTGTCGCTGGAAACCGGCGGGATGCTGGATGTGTCCGGCGTGGATGCGCGGGTGAAGAAAGTGCTGGACATCAAAACGCCCGCTTCCGGCGAAATGGAAAAAAATCTGTGGAGCAATCTGGAACATCTCAATGCGCAGGACGAGATCAAATTTGTGATCTGTGACGAGCATGATTACCAATGGGCCAAACAGTTGCTGATAGAACGCCAACTTCCGCAACGCTGTGCGGTGTTGTTTTCTGTGGCACAGGGACAGCTTGCACCGAAGGATGTGGCGGAGTGGATCTTGCGCGACCACTTGCCGGTGCGCCTGCAAGTGCAATTGCATAAGATATTGTGGGGAAACGAGGCGGGGCATTGAAACGAGCCGTGATATTACTGTCGGGTGGCCTGGATTCGGCGACGGTGCTGGCGATGGCACGCGTTCAGGATTTTGCGTGTTATGCCTTGAGCGTTAATTACGGGCAACGCCACCATGCCGAACTCGCGGCAGCGCAGCGCGTGGCGCAGGCGTTGGGAGCGGCTGAGCATCGGGTGGTAAACATCGATCTCACCGGGTTCGGCGGGTCGGCGCTGACCGATGCCAGCATTGCGGTGCCGGAGAGTGCAAGTATCGGCATTCCGCTGACCTATGTTCCCGCGCGCAATACCATCATGCTGTCTCTGGCGCTCGCATGGGCGGAAGTGCTGCAGGCACAGGATATATTCATCGGTGTGAATGTGGTGGATTATTCCGGCTATCCGGATTGCCGACCCGAATATGTCGCTGCATTTGAACATATGGCGAATCTGGCGACCAGAGCGGCGGTGGAAGGTAAGCCGCTCACCCTGCATGCCCCTCTGTTGCATTTGACCAAGGCCGAGATCATTCGGCAAGGACTGCGTCTGGGGGTGGATTTTGGGCTCACCGTTTCCTGTTATCAGGCCGATGAGGAAGGTCGTGCATGCGGTCGCTGCGACTCCTGCCGTTTGCGCCGCGAAGGATTTCAATCGGCCGGAGTGCCTGATTCCACGCGCTATCGCGGGGTGTAGTACCTTGTCTGTTCGTTTGACACTCGAAGTCAAACCCGTATAATGCGCGCTCCCTTTTTGGGCGGGGGTCGGTAGCTCAGTCGGTAGAGCAGCGGACTTTTAATCCGTTGGTCGCGAGTTCGAATCTCGCCCGACCCACCAGTTTCACCAGTAACGCCGCTTTAGCTCAGTTGGTAGAGCAACCGCCTTGTAAGCGGTAGGTCATCAGTTCGAATCCGATAAGCGGCACCAATAAAAATAAGGCCTGCAGCGATGCAGGCCTTATTTATTCCCGGGGCATTATTTTTCGGGGTGCAGTGCAGGAGTTTCCGAGCAGCAGCATCACTCACTCGCGCACAAATACAAAACCGCCGGGTTATCTCCAGCAGCAGCGGTGTTGTATGACTAGACGCCTGACAACCTGAACGTGCCTGTCACTGCGACCGGCAGCGGTTTCTTTTTGGGTTTCTTCACTTCCTTGTTTTTGCGTTGCTGACCTTTAGCCATGTTCCATCTCCTTGTTTAGCTACATGTGCATAGTAATACGGACAGGTGACTTCGGGCGCACAGACTAATAACAACTGGTGGCACCGTTAGTTCCGATGCCGAGCACAAGCGGCATCGTTTTTTGATTTTACCTTACGCAGTTCCGAACTTGGTGTCTACCATTACGCCGATCTCTTTGAGGAACGGCGTCGGCAGGATGCCACCGGCGCAGACGATGATCGCGTCGTTGGGCATCTCAATCATCTTGCCTTCCTGCTCAAGCACGAGCTTGTCTTTCTCGATCCGTTTCAAGTTTGATTTCAGGCGCACGGTTATCCTGCCTTTGTCCGACATTTCTTTCAGGTGATCGCGGTTCTTCGGTTTGCCGCGACCGAAGGCATCGCTGCGATAAGAAAGGGTGACTGTTGTGCCCGGTTGTTCGGCAATCGCGATGGCGGCTTCCAGCGCGCTGTCGCCGCCGCCGACCACCACGACATGCTGGTTGCGGTATTGCTCGGGATCGATCAGGCGATACACCACTTTCGGCAATTCCTCGCCGGGCACGCCCAGTTTGCGCGGTGTGCCGCGACGACCGATGGCGAGCAGGATGGCGCGGGTCGCATAGGAGCCCCTGGTGGTCTTCACGATAAAGCCTTTGTCGGTTTTGGTGATGCCTTCCATGCGCTCGCTGTAATTCAACTTCATGCCGGTTTTCCGGATGACGCCATCCCAGAATTCGAGCAGCCGTTCCTTGCTCACTTCCTTGAATTGCATGTCTCCAACGATGGGTAATTTAACCGGTGCGGTCATTACCACTTTGTTGCGCGGATACTGGAAGATCGCGCCGCCGAGTGAGGTTTCCTGTTCGATGGTGACGTAACGCAGTTTCTTTTCGATCGCCCCCAAAGTGGCGGCCAATCCGGCGGGGCCGGCGCCTATGATGACCACGTCGTAATCATTATTAGCGCTGCCTTTTAGTTTGGCGATGCTGTCCATGGCCTGGGTGCCCTGGCTGGCCGCTTTGCGAATCAAGCCCATGCCACCCAACTCTCCGGCGATGAAGATACCCTTCACATTGGTTTCAAAATGCGGGTCTATTTGCGGAATATCCATGCCGCGGCGCTCGGTGCCGAATACCAAAGTGATTGCACTATGCGGGCAGGCAGCCGCGCAGGCACCGTGACCAATGCACTCTGTCGGATGGATCAGCACCGCTTTGCCTTTGATCATGCCGATTGCATCTTCCGGGCAGGCGGCGATGCAACTGCCTGCCCCAAGACAGAGTCTGGGGTCAATCTCGGGATGCAGAGAGAACGGCTCCATCAGACCCGCCTCCATCGATTCATTCAATTGTTCGACCGCGATATTCTCTTTTTTCTTTCTGCCGCTCAGATAGAAATAGACGATGATCGCCAACGGGATAAGATAAACGGCGTAGTCAGTGATGTTCATGATGTGGCTTCAATGAAAATGGTGTCTAGTGTAAGCGATTGGAGTTGGTCTGACAGACAATACCCGAGTGCGGTATGGGGGTTCATGGTCATGCCATTCTGAACTTCTCCAAGGGCTGTCTGTCGCAGGCCGGGCAATTCTATGTCGCATTAGCAACATAAGACAATTTTCCAGTTGGTGGGGGCAAATTTCATGGCTACAATCCGCACCCCAGTAAAACGAATTCACCGGGAACAGAGATGAAGGCAAAGGATCAATCGGAACATCGGCACTGGCTGGTATTTATCGGCATCATGGGGCT
>CXWL01004014.1_pt1 | contig 19790 bp, 21 predicted proteins | sample 590931 | NCBI WGS metagenome assembly CXWL01 (sample SAMEA3498368, study PRJEB10139) | groundwater metagenome | biome: water well; material: biofilm material | place: Germany | collected 2015-04-27 | reverse complement strand
CGACCCGCGCCGCGCGCTGGAGCCCGAGAGCGCCGCCGCCGCGCTCGGCCGCGGCGCCTACCATGCGCTGGCGCTGCTGATGCCGCACCTCGACGATGCCTCGCGCGCGCACCTGCACACGCTGGCCGGCGCCTACCTGCAGGCCTGAGCCCCAGGCCGGACGCAGCGGGCTGCTGACCGCGATGGCGCGCACACGCGCCGCGTCACTTCGATACGCCGCTGCTGCGGCAATCGAAGGGCAGGTGGGGCGCCGGCAAGTCAGTCGCGCTGTCGCCGCTGGCTTTCATCTTGCCGGGCACCGCAGCGGTGCCGCAGACCCAGGCGATCGGTACCTGCGGGTAACCCTCCACGGTGGCCGGCCGCACCGTGAGCGTCTTGCCGGCGAGGTTGCGATTGGCCTGGTTGCCAAAGCTGATGTGCAGCGCCCCGCCGCGCACGGCCAGGGCCGAGACATGATTGCCGACGATGCGGTCGGCCGGCGGCAGGCCGGCGGCCTGGTTGTCGGCAGGCAGGCTGTGCGTCCTGGCGTAGTGCGCTGCCACCGCCTGCTTGGCAAAGTCGGCCAGCACCAGCCCTTCGGTCACCTGGGCGCGGATGACGCGGTCCTGGTACGAAGGCACCGCCATCGAAGCCATGATCCCGATGATGGCAATGACGATCATGAGCTCGATCAGCGTGAAGCCACGGTCAGCGTCTTTCATGCGTTAGCGCTCCTGGTTCAGATGACTGCGCCGAGCCTGAAGATCGGCAGATAGACCGCGATGACGAAGGTGCCCACCGTCACACCCACGAGCAGATAGACGAGCACGACCGCCCCGCGCTCCAGGCGCGCCAGCGCGTCGCGGTGTTCGATCTCGGCGGCCTCGCACAACTGCGCCATGGGTGCCGCCAGATCGTGCATCTTCTCGCCCAGCGCCGCGTAGAGCGCCAGCTGCCGCGGCAACAGCGGCTCGCTGGCCAGGGCGTCGGCCAGCCCCGAGCCGCCGGCCAGTGCCGCCTGCAGCCGCGACGCCACCCCGGCCAGCGCGGGAGGCGTGGCGGTGGCGGCCAGATGCCCCATTGCGGCGGCTTGCAGATCTGCGGCAGCCAGGTGGGCACGCAGCATGTCCAGCAGGCGCGAGACGAATCGCGCGCTGCGCCAACGCCGCACAAACCCCAGCCGCCCCGGCACCGCGTCGATCGTTGCCGAGAGCCCCGCCGGCAGCCGGCGCGTGGCATGCCCGACCACCAGCAGCACCAGCAGCGGCGGCCACAGCCACCAGCCGCCCGCCGCGTAGCCGGCCACCGCGAAGGTGTACCGCGTCAGGGCCGGCAGCTCGCTGCCGAAGCTCGCATAGACCGCACTGAATTCCGGCATCACAAAGACTGCCAGCACGGCAAACAGGATCGCGACGCCCAACGCCAGGCACAGCGGCCACACGAGCGCCAGGCGCACGGCACGGCGCCCCCGCTCGCGCTGTTCATGGTCGCTGGCCAGCGCGTCCAGCGCCGCCGCGAGCTGACCCTGCTGCTCGGCCAGCCCCAGCCATTGCGTGGTCTCGGTGGCAAATGCCTGCGGCGATCGACCCATCGCACCCGCCAGCGTATCGCCTTCGGCGAGCGCCGTGGCGAGCCCGGCGATGGCGGCCCGGCCCCGCGCCCCGGCCTGCGGGTCCTGGGCCAGGATATGGGCCACTTCGTGCAGCGGCAGGCCGTGGCGCGTGGCGGCGGCGAACTGGCGGAACAGCGCACAGCCGATATCGGGGGGCAGGCCTGGTTTCATATCCGGGTATCTCGGCAAACGAAAGGCAGCTGCTCGGCCGACAGATGCGCGGCCAGCGGCAGTGCCGGTGTGTGCAGGCCGGGCGGCGCCCGCCGCAGGCCACACAGCCAGATCACGCTCCAGCCCAGGTCGGCCGCGCCGACGGCGGGGTTGAAGGCAAGCTGAAATGGCGCCTCGCCGCGGCGCAGCACACCGCCGGCAACGACACTCGTGCCACTGTGCCGAAAGGCAAATGCGCCGGGCCCGCCGCTGGCCACTGCGGCCTCGCCAGGTGTCGGCGCGACCAACTCGCCGCCCAGGGCGTAGCGCTCGACCGCAGCACCGCGCTGCGTGGCCAGCCCGAACAGGGCCTCGACCATGCGCGCCTTGCCCAGGATCACTGGCGCTTGCGCCAGGCACAGCGCGATGCACACACCGATGATCGTGAACGCCAGGCTCAAGTCCAGCGGGAACAGGGTCACCCAGGTCAGCGGTGCGGGTGTGCGCGGCATCACCATTTGCAAGTGCCGGGCAGGTATTTGTTGGGCAGCATCTGCCACGACTCGGCGGGTGCCCTCAGGGTCATGCCCGGCGGTGCAGCATGCCCGTTGCAGACCCAGACCAGCGGGCCCGCCGGCCACGCCGGATCAGTGGCCGGGCGCAGCAGCAGCACCGACTGGCCCGCCACGTCGCCCGCCAGGTGCGGCACGAAGCTGATCGCGATCGAACCTTCCCTGATCTCGATGCCCGAGACCCACGCGCCGCGCAGGGTGGCCGCAGGCGGCAAGCCGGCGGCCGCGTTGTCGGGCGGCAGCAGGCCCCAGCGGTCGCGGTATTCGGAGACGGCCTTCTCGACCGCCAGCCCCAGCTCCAGGCCCTCGGCGACCTTGGCTTTCACCGTGTAGTCCTGATAGGCCGGCAGCGCGACGGCCGCCAGGATGCCGATGATGGCCACCACCAGCATCAACTCGATCAGCGTAAAGCCTCGCTGCACCGACAGCCTCATCCGTGCCCTCCCCGAGCCTCTGCGCGCTGTGCGCTGCGGACGATGATAGGCGCAGGCTGGACAACCCGAAAAAAGCTCAGGCTTCCTCGCCCTCCGGCGCGCGCGCCGGGATCTGCAGCCGCTTCATCTTCTCCCACAGGTTCTTGCGGCTGATGCCCAGGTAGGCCGCCGTATTGCCGATCTGCCCCTGGCAGCGTTGCAGCGCCTGCTGGATATAGCCGCGCTCGCAGTCGCGGATGTACTGGTCCAGCGTACCGGCGGCATGGGCGGATTCGATCGCGCCATCGGGCCAGCTTTCAAACAGCGCGGCGGGCTCCAGCGTGGCGGCACCCGAGAGGATGCAGGCGCGCTCGATGCTGTGCCGCAACTCGCGCAGGTTGCCCGGCCAGGGGTAGCTCATAAGCGCCTGCTCGGCGCTGTCCGACAGCTGGCGCTTGTCGCCGCCGTGCGCCTGCGTGAATTCGCGCAGAAACTGGCGCGCAAACCACAGGATGTCGTCGCGCCGCTCGCGCAACATCGGGATGCGCAGGTGGATCACGTTGATGCGGTAGTACAGGTCCTCGCGGAAGGTGCCGGCCTCGACGCGGGCGCGCAGGTCCTGGTTGGTGGCGCAAATGATCCTCAGCGCCACCGGGATCGAGGTCTCGCCGCCGACCCGCACGATGCGCCGCTCCTGGATCGCGCGCAGCAGCTTGACCTGCATCGCCAGCGGCATGTCGCCGATCTCGTCGAGAAACAGGGTACCGCCGTGCGCCTGTTCGAACACGCCTTTGCGGGCGCGCTGCGCGCCGGTAAATGCGCCTTTCTCGTGGCCGAAAAGCTCGGCCTCGATCAAGGTCTCGGTAATGGCCCCGCAGTTCACCGCCACAAAGGGCTGCTCGGTGCCGCGCGCGGCCAGCCGGTGCAGTTGCAGCGCCACGCGCTCCTTGCCGACACCCGATTCACCGGTGATCAGCACCGTGCCGGCGTGCTCGGCGAGCCGCGGCAGGGTGGCTTCGATCTTCTGCATCGCCGCCGAAATGCCCAGGCGCTGGCCCGGCGTGGCGCCGGCGATGTCGGCGGCGCGCGCGGGGCAGAGCTGGCGCACCTTGTGCACGAGTTCGTCCAGGTCGAAAGGCTTCGTGACGTAGTCTGCGGCCCCCATCTTCAGCAGCGCCACGGCGCGCTCGATCGAGCCGTAGCCGGTGATGAAGACAAACGGCGGGATCGGTGCGCCGCCCTCGCGCAGGCGGGCGTACAGCGTCTCGCCGCTGAAATCGGGCAGGCGGATATCGCTGATGACCACGCCAAAGGGCTTGCGGCCAATGGCGTGCAGCGCATCGGCCGCGGTCTGGTGCCAGTCCACGCTGAAGCCTTCGAGGCGGAAGCGGTCGCACAGCGACTCGCCCATGATCGCGTCGTCTTCAACCAGGCACAGCGTGGGCGTTTGCTTCATCTTGCTTCTTCAACGGCAGGGCCACGCTGAACACGGTTTCGCCGGGATCGCTGCGCACGCGGATATCACCGCCGAGCTGCTGCACGATCTGGTAGGTGACCCACAGGCCGAGCCCCGAGCCCTCGCGGCTGAGCAAAGAGAACGGTTCGAACAGGTAGTGCAGCTTGTCGCTCGGGATGTACTCGCCATCGTTCGAGACCTCGATCTGCAGCGCGCCGTTGGCCAACTCGGTGCGGCATTGCACTCTACCGCCGCGCTGGATCGCCTGCACGGCATTGAGCAGCAGATTGATCAGGATCTGGCGCGTCAGCGTGGACGGCAGCGGCAGCGCACCTGTGATCCCGTTGCCCCAGATGAACTGCGCGTCCTTGGCCTGCGCATCGGGCAGCACCAGCGTGTGGGTGTCCTCGACATCCTGCCGCGTCAGCGCGTGGCTCTCGACCTTGGCCTCGACCAGCAGGGCACCCACCGTCTCCTTGATCTGCAGCAGCCCGCGCTCCACCAGCGACAGCGTGCGCGCCGTCATCGGGTCAGCCGGGCCGTGGCGCTTGAAGGTATTGATGGCATTCAGCATGCCACCCAGCGGGTTGTTGATCTCATGTGCGATGCCGGCGGTGAGGCGGCCTATCGCGGCCAGCCGGTCGGAGGCGATCATCTGCCGCTCCAGCGCCTCCTTGCCGCGCAGCTCGCTGAGCATGCGCTGGAACTCGAGGCCCAGGCGGCCGATCTCGTCGCGCCCGCGGTAGCTGGGCGCGTATTCCAGGTGTTCGGGCAGGTGCGGTCCGACCTTGCCCATCGCGCCGGCCAGGTCGACCAGCGGTTGCGCGATGCGCCGCCCGAAGAACCAGCCGGCCGGCAGCAACACCGCCAGCACCACGGCCACCACCCACCCGGCGCGCTGCATCAGGCCCAGGAAACGCTGCACGAAGATCGTGCTCGAGTAACCCATCACCAAGGTCCCGAGCCGCACGCCGTCGGCGACGATGGGCGCCACCATATACAGCTTGTTCGACTTCGGCGACACCATCGCGACGGGCTCCAGGGCGCGCAATTCGGCCACCGCCTGTTGCACCGCGGCGTACTCGGGGTCGGTGCGCGCGGGGTCGCTCAGCATCGGGTAGTCGGGCGGGCGCGTCGAGACATAGACGCGGTGCTGGGCGTCGAGCACGAGGACGATTTCAGCAGCCTGCCCCGCCTGTTCGCCGGGGCTGGCCTGAAACGGCGTATTGATGATCTCGTAGGCGCGCCAGGCGTCGTCGTGCACCATCGGCTCGATCAGCGTCTTGGTCAGCACGCGTGCAATATTCTCCGAGTGCCCGATCAGATCGCGCCGCAATTCGTCGCGCTCGCGCGCCACCAGCGCCGCCGTCACCAGCAAGGCCGTCACGACGACCAGCAGGCTGATGCGCAGCGGCGTCTTGTAGGCCAGGCTGAGATCGCGAAACATCGGCCCGTCAGTTGGCGGAGACCGTGCGAAACATCGCGGCCACGCCGTCGAAGAGCGCCGGTGACCCCGCTTCAAATCCGTCCAGGTTGAGGCGCTTGAGCAGCGCGGCGCCTTCGTCGTTGGCGGCCATCCGCAACAGCACGGCTTGCATCGCCTTGAAGTCGGCCGCCGGCACCGTGGCCCGCGCCACGAAGGGCGGAAAGCCGAATTCCGGTGAGCGATCGGCGATGCGCGTTCGGGCGGTCAGCTCGGGGTGCAGCAGCGCCAGCGTATCCCAGACATAGCCGTCCACCGCGCCGCCCTGCACCAGCCCCACCGCCACCGCATCCACCACCTTGCGGTGCGCCGAGGTGAAGAAGCTCTTGCCAAAGAACGACGCCGGCTGCTCGTTCAGCCGGCGCAGCGAATATTGGATGTACAGGTAGCCCGAATTCGAATCGGGGTCGGAATACGCAAAGACCTTGCCGCGCAAATCGAGAATCGAATGCGTCGTGGTGTCGTGCGACGGCACGATGAGGTACGAGCGGTACAGCGGCTTGCCGCGGTAGACCGGCACGGCGAGCAATTTCATCTGGTCACGATGCCGCACGAAGGGGTAGCCGCACAGCCAGGCGAAATCCAGCTGCCCCTGGTTGAGCAGATTCACCACCTCGCGGTAACTGCCGCGCTGCACGAACGTGACCTGGCGCCCCAGGCGACGCTCCAGGTAGTTGCGCCAGACATGCAGGAAGGCAACCTGGTCGTCGAGAAAGACAGGTGTCAGGCCGATTCGCAATGGCGCCGAAGATTCGTCGGCACGCACCCAGCCCAGGCCCGTGGCGCACAGCGCCGCGGCAAGCAATGCACGTCGCAGAGGGGTTTCCATTCGGGTGCGTAGCGCCTGAAGTTGCCAATTCATTCTAGGCAGCCAGCTCCTTCGCGCACAGGCGGTTTGCGCCTATGCCGAGCAGGCTTCATGAGACTGAATTCAACCGCCGCGTTACCGGCCCGTAACGCGCCGGCGGCCTCGATGTCACCGAATGGAAACCACGCCGGGCACGGGCCGGTGTTGCGCTGCCTGTGCGGTCCCCGCGTAAACCCAGGCCACCCGTCTTCTGGCTCGCAAGTTGCTGATACCGGATGCCCGGTGCCGCACGCGCCTGCGGCCAACACAGGAGACATCCCATGAGCGAATTGCGTACCTCGTCGATCGAGACGCGCGGTGTGCCCGGCAAGAAGCGCTATGCGATGGTCATCGACCTGCGGCGCTGCATCGGCTGCGATGCCTGCATGGTGGCCTGCAAGGCCGAGTTCGACGTGCCGCTGGGAGTCTTCCGCACGTGGGTGCCGTACAAGGTGGTGGGCACCTACCCGAAGGTGACCAAGCAGTTTCTGCCGCGCCTGTGCAACCACTGCGACGACCCGCCCTGCGTGCGCTCGTGCCCGGTGGACGCCACCTTCAAGGTCGAGGACGGTGGCTTCGTGCTGCAGCGCTACGAGCGCTGCATCGGCTGCAAGGCATGCATGGCGTCATGCCCGTACAACGCGCGCTTCATGCTGCCCAAGCACCGCAGCTATACCGACATCACCAGCGTGGTCGACAAGTGCACCTTCTGCCACCACCGCGTGACGCAGGGCCTGGTGCCGGCCTGCGTGCAGACCTGCATCGGCCGCTCGCGTGTCTTTGGCGATATCAACGACCCCAAGAGCGAGGTCTCGTACCTGGTCACGCACATGCCCACGCAGGTGTTGCGCCCTGAAGAAGGCACCAAGCCGCACGTCTTCTATATCGGTGCCGATCGCAACCTCACCGAGCACGGGCGCGCCCTCTACAACCTGCCCGAAGGGCTGGAGGAAGACCGCAAGTCCTTCGGCGCCGCCAAGTTCTGACCGGGAGCCCACCATGGCCGACTACAACATCTTCCATCACCTGCCCTGGAGCGGGTCGTACGCGATCTACTTCTTCACCATCGGCATCTCGGCGGCGTTGTTCTTCTTCTCCGCGATGTCGTGGTTTCGCGAGGAATTCAAGCCGCTGCGGATCAAGGCCGACTATGTCTCGTTCGCCCTGCTGGTCGTCAGCGGCGCATTGCTGGTCGGCGACTTGTCGCAGCCGATGCGCTTTCTCTATGCCATCAGTCCGATGTATCTGAACCTGGCTTCGCCGCTGGCCTGGGGGGCGCTGAACCTGGCCTCGTTCGGCATCGTCTCGCTGCTGTATATCGTGACCGTGAAGAAGGGCGTCAACGAAGCCTTGGCCAGGAAGCTCGGCGTCATCGGTTCGCTGCTGGCGCTGGGCCTGCCGGTCTATACCGGGTTCGACCTCACCGTGCACCAGAACCGGCCGGTCTGGAATACGCCGCTGATGCCCGTCCTGTTTGTCGCCCTCTCGCTGGTCTCGGGTGCGGCAGTGGCCGCCTTTCTCGCGGCCGGCGAGGCGCGACTGGTGGCGGTGTTGCGCCAGATCATGCTGTGGGCCGTGGGCAGCGTGGCGGTGATGCTGGTCTCGCTACTGGGCACCACCGCGTACGGCGGCGTGGGCCAGGAGCTGACCTTCATGATCCTGACCACCGGCTCGCTGAGCCTGGTCTTCCTGTGGCTCGGCGTCATCGTGGGCACGGCCGCCCCGATCGCCCTGCTGCTGGCACCGTTTGGCCGCCAGACCAATGCGGTGCTGTTGTCAGCGCTGCTGATCCTGGTCGGCGGCATGGCGCTGCGCTACTCGATCCTGGTCGGCGGCCAGATCGTCCAGACCTACTTCTGACCCGCGTGAACGAGGAGACAAGGACCATGTTCGAATCCACACGTCGCACCTTCCTCAAGGTCAGCGCCGGCACCACCGCGGCCGCCGCGGCCGCCCCCCAACTGCTGCACGCGATGGAGCAAGAGCTGGGCGGCAAGGACATCTCGCCCACCACCGCCGCCGAGCGCCAGGCGATCCCCCTGACCTGCCATGTGTGCAATATCCAGGACGGCGCGATCGCGTTCGTCGAGAACGGCCGCATCGTCAAGCTCGAAGGCAACCCCGAGCATGTGTCCACGCGCGGGCGGCTGTGCGCCAAGGGCAACTCGGGCATGTGGACCAGCTACGACCCGGATCGCATCCTCTACCCGCTCAAGCGCGTGGGCGCGCGCGGCGAAGGCAAGTGGAAGCGCATCACCTGGGACGAGGCACTGGGCGAGATCGCGGCGCGGCTCGACGCGGCGATCAAGGAAGACCCGAATACGATCTCGATGAAGTGGGGGCGCAACCGCACCGGCGGCACGCTGCCGCGCTTCATGCACACGCTGGGGTCGGCGACGATCCTCAACCACACCTCGGTGTGCGAGTCATCCAAGAAGATCGGCATGGAACCGACCTGGGGGCCGGATATCGAGACGCCGGATTTCGCCAACGCCAAATACATCCTCAACTTCGGCTCCAACATCCTGGAGGCGGCGTACTTCCACAACCCGCTGTCGCAGCGCATTGCTGAAGGCATTGTCGACAACAAGTGCAAGCTCGTGACCTTCGACGTGCGCCTGTCCAACAGCGCGGGCAGGTCGGACGAGTGGATACCCGTGCTGCCGGCCACCGATGGTGCGGTGGCGCTGGCGATGGGCCATGTGATCCTGCGCGACGACCTGCAGGACAGCGAGTTCATCGACACCTGGTGCAACGTCACCGTGGCCGAGCTCAAGGCCCACTACAAGCAGTACACGCCCGAGTGGGCGGCCAAGATCTCGGGCGTGCCGGCCGAGACCATCGAGCGCATCGCGCGCGAATTCGCCACCACCAAACCGGCCACCCTGTTCACCTACCGCGGCCCGGCCAAGCACCTCTACGGCTCGTACAACGAGAAGGCCTGCATGATGTTGCCGATCATGACGGGCAACGTCGAGAAGCGCGGCGGCTACTGCCTGCCGCGCGGCATGGGCTGGCCGCAACCGCAGCCCGAGCCGCCGGCACCGAAGCAGGGCTCGTGGCTCTCGGGCCCGCCCGACTACCCGCTGGCCGGCCACAAGGTGAGCCAGAACCTGCCCTTCTGGATCGCCGAAGGCAAGCAGAAGATCAATGTGCACTTCACTTACCAGGACAACCCGGTCTATACCAACCCCGGCGCCGATACGGTGTGGGGCAAGCTCTACCGGGACGAGAAGCTGATTCCGTTCTTCGTCTCGATGAGCCCCTTCATGGGCGAGGAGACGGCGCTGGCCGACATCGTCCTGCCCGACTGCCCGTACCTCGAGCGCTGGGAGCCCGAGTCGATGCCCAACTCGCTGTGGCCCTGGCTGGGCATACGCCAGCCGGTGATCAAGCCGCTGGGTGAATCACGCGAGAACCGCATCCTGCTGCGCGACATCATCCTCAAGCTCGACCCGGACGGCAAACGGGGGATGAAGCAGTACTGGAATTTCAAGGACGGCGAAGACTACATGCGCCAGCATTTCGACAACATCCCCGGCCTGAAAGAAGCCGGTGGGCTGAACTTCCTGAAGAAGCACGGCGTCTGGCCGATCTACGGCAAGCTCGACCCACGCAGCGGCAAGATCACCGACAAGACCGGCCGCGAGATCCAGGCCGAGTACGGCCTGCACATGAAGGAAGTGCCGGCGTCGGACATGGCCGGCGCGGTGGTCGACAAGGCCGGCAATATCACCAAGGGCGGCAAGACCATCGGCGTGCGGCGCAATGGCAAGAATATGGTCGGCTTCCCGAGCAAGAACAAGCTGATCAATATTCGCGTCGACGAGTGGGCCGAATACGGCTTCAACCCGATGCCCACGTTCAAGCAGATCCCCTGGCACAAGGAGATGAAGGACGACGAGCTGATCCTCACCACCTACAAGATCAACGTGCACAAGCAGTCGCGCACGGCGGCGGTCAAATGGCTGGCGGAAATCATGCACTCCAACCCGGTCTGGATGAATACCGAAACCGGCAAGAAGATCGGCGTCAAGACCGGCGACCTGGTTCGCATCGAGAGCCGGGTCGGCTATATGGTGACCAAGGCCTATGTCTTCGAGGGCATCCACCCGAAGGTGGTGGCCATCCCCACCGCTTTTGGCCACTGGGGCTATGGTCGGCTGGCGCAGCTCAAGCAGCGCTCTGAAAAGGGCGGCGCCTGGGGCGCAACGAGCGACCCGGATATCGACCACAACGTCTGGTGGGACGACAAGGGCGTGCACCCCAACGCCATCATCCCGGTGGTGACCGACCCGATCGGCGGCTCGCAAGGCTGGTATGACACCGTCGTCAGGGTCACCAAGGCCGGCCCGAACGACAAGTACGGCGATGTGAAGGCCGATTGGGACAAGCACGTGGCGGCGCACAAGGAGACCATGCGCTACGCCTACACCGGCGACCTGCACCGCACGATGCACCCCGAGATGAAGGCCTGGGCCGGCCCGGCGAGCGTCAAGGCCAAGGCCGGTGGCGGGCATTGAACGGCATGACAGGCGTGGCCATGAGCCCGCACGGCCGCTCCGAAGGGCCATACCGCAGTGCGAAGCACGGAGGTTGACTGATGACCGAGAGCGTGGTGCGGGTCGAGCCGCTGTGGGCCGGGCCTGCCGCGCGGCCCGACGAGATCGGCGTTGACGAGTGCCGGGCGCGTGCGCAGCTATTGCGCCTGCTCGCCGGCGCCTTTGCCGAGGAGCCGGGCGGCGATTATCTGCGCGCCCTGCGCCAGCCCGAGTCGCTGGCCGCGCTGGCGCAGGCGGGCGTGCGCTTCGATGCCGATTTCCTGCAGCCCGCGCTGGCCCGGCTCGAGGACACGCTGGCCTGCGAATTTGCCACCCTGCTGGCCTCGCCCGGCGGTTGCCCGCCGGTCGAATCGGCGCGCCTCACGGGGCGCTTTCAGCAGCAGCCCTACTTCGAGGTCCAGCAGGCCTACCGGGCGGCCGGATTCGAAGTGCGGGGCGGCCGCCACGCGGTCTTCGACGACGCCCTGGGCGTCGAGTTGCTGTTCGTGGCGGCGCTGCTGGGCAGGTCGGCCGATGCCCAGGAACAAGGCGACATCGCCGCCCAGGTCGAGGCGCAGAAGGATCTCAAGCGCTTCTGGGTCCAGCACCTGGGTCGCTGGGTGCGCGGCTATGCCGGCCTGGTGATGCGCGCCACCGAGCATTCCTTCTACCGTGAGATGGCCGCCCTGCTGCGCGACCTGGCCGAAGACGAACTGGCGCGTCTGGGCCTGCGCGTTGAAGACGCCGACGGCGGCCGCATGGTGGTGCCCAAGAGCGACGTTGCGGTGCTGTTCAACCCCGACGAGCCGGTCTGCGGCGCCTGCGAGCACGGCCAGCAGCCGGCACCCATTTGTTGAAGCCACGACGATGCTGCCCGCCTACGACTGGGACGAACTCGCCGAGCTGTGGGACGGCAATGACTTCCGCGCCGTGCACGACTGGCTGACCTGCCGCTGGGGCGACCTGGTGAAGACGCGCGTGCTGCGCGACACCGACCCCGACGCGCGCTTCCTGCAAGGCCTGGGCTTTGCCGCGCTGGCGCTGTATTTCACCCAGGACGGCAACCAGGAAGGGGCGCTGATGATGATCGACGACGCGACGATCTACCTCGCGCCGTATGTGCCCAGCCACCAGGGGGTGGCGGTCGAACCGGTGCTGCAGAGCCTGGCCGATCTGCGCCCCTTGCTGGTCGGCCTGCCAGCCTATGCCGCGTGCCCGATCCAGCCCTTCGTCTATCGCAAATTCCGCCTCGCCCGGGCCCTCGCATGATCGACCACCGCCGTGCCTTGACCGTGGCGCGTTGGCTGGCCGAACCCACCGCGGCGCAGCCGATGCAGGCCGCATTCCTGGTTGCGGCCGGCGCACCGCCGGTGGCCCTGGCGCATGCCGCCAGCGTGCTGGAGCGTAGCGTCCAGGGCGACACCCGCGTCGGCGCCTGGCTGCCCGTCAGGCGCATGGAGGTGAGCTGGTCGCTGGATACGCAGTCCAACGGCGATTTCAAATGCATGGCGCCGAGCAACCCGCAAGCGCGCTGGGAGGTCCTGGCCGGCGACCTGGCCGGCGACCTGGCGCGCACCGGCGCCGACGCCGGCGCATGGATCGAGACGCTGGCCCGCCTGGGCCTGACGACGGTGGTCATCGGCGTGGATATGCAGGATGACCGCGACCTGGACCTCTGCGCCGGACTGATCGAACGCTGGGGCCCGCTGCTGTGGTTCAGTCCCCTCACCCCTGCCGACGCCGACCTGGCGGCCTGGGTCGAGTTCGGCCAGGTGGCCCGCCTGGTGCTGCCTTCCACAGCCGCCGGCACCGCCCTGGCCGCACCGTTGTTGGCGCGCTTCGGGTCGCCCCGGCCGGCCGCCGAACTGGCGACGTGATGAAGCGCTGGCCGGGCGCCTTGCTGCTGGGCGCGGCCCTGGTTGCCCACGCTGCAGCGGCGTCGCCGCAGGACGACGCCCATGCCCGGCCCCGGCCCGCCGCCAGCACGGCGGCCGAGTCCAGCTCGCGGCCCGCGCATGCGGCGCAGTCGAGCCCGCCGGGCACCAGATTCACCTTCGTCATCCCGCGCAACACCTGCCAGCAGGACACACCGCTGCATGTGTTCCTGGCCCAACCCGCGAGGTCCAGCGCCAGCGCGCCCAGGTCGCAAGGGGTCGCGCGATGAGCGTAGCGCCCGAGATCCATGCCACCCGCTGCGTGCGCTATCGATTCCGCTACAGCGAATGCCGGACTTGCGAACAGGCCTGCCCGCATGACGCGATCCGCCTGTCGGACGAAGGCGCGGCGATTGCCGGCGAGAAGTGCCGCGGCTGCGGCCTGTGCGTCAGCGCCTGCCGCACCGAGACGTACACCACCGCGAGCCTGGCGCCGCTGGCCCTCATCGAGCAGGCCCGGGGCCGCGGCACCCTGGCCATCGCCTGCACGCCGTCGGGCGCCGAGGCCGATGCCCAGGTGCCCTGCCTGGGCGCGCTGGGGCCGGCGTTGCTGGCCTACCTGGTCAGGCACGGTACCGAGTTGAGCCTGATCGGCAGCGACCACTGCGCCCACTGCAGCCACGGCGCGCGTGGCGGCGAACAACTGGCGGCGAATCTGGATGCGGTGGAGTCGCTGCGCGCCGGCGATCTGCTGGGAACATGGGCCGCCATCACGCTGCCGCAGCGCACGCGGGGCGGGTCCACCCAGGGCGATGAACGCCGCGCGGGGCGGCGCCAATTCTTCAGGCGCGTGGCCAGCGCCGGCGCGGCCCGCAGCGCCGCGCAGCAGACCCGCGCCGCCATCCCCTTGCGCGCGATCCGCGCGGCTCGGGTGGTGCCCAGCGCGCAGCGTGATCTGCTCCAGCTGCTGGGGCTGGCCGAGGCTGGGGCGCCCCTCCCCACGCACCCCGCCCTGCCGGTGGCCGACTTGCGCCTGGAAGCCGGCTGCACCGGCTGCGAGGCCTGCGCGCGCGCCTGCCCGACCGGTGCGCTGCAGGTGCGCGAGCACGGCACCGCCTGGGCACTGGGCTACGAGGCCGGCCTGTGCGTCGCCTGCGCCGTCTGCGTGGAGACCTGCCAGCCTCGCCTGCTGCACCTGCAGGAGGCGGTGCCCGCGCGCAACTTCACGAAGCGCGACGCGCTGGCGCTGCATGGCATGCCCAAGCGCCGCTGCACGCGCTGCGACCGCTCTTACATGGCCCGCACCGACAGCGCGCTGTGCGAGGTGTGCGCGGGTGACGTGCAGGATTTCGACGCCATCTTCGGTTGAGGTTGAGAGGAGGTCGCACCATGGAATGGGAATTCACCCCCGCGGATCTGGTCACCGGCAAGGTCGAATATGGCCTGGCGGAATTCCGCCGCGACCTGGGCGAAGAGATCGACGCCAACATGCCCGGGCTCGACGCCACCGAACTGGATCGCCTGTATCGCGTGATCTACGACCTGCACTACTGGCTGGCCACCGGCAGCGCCTACCGCGACTACGAGGCCCAGTTCGCCCACCAGCCCAAGCTGCAACCGCTGCTGCGCGCCGTGCACGCGCAATGCACCGGCAATGTCGAGATGCTGGGTGCCATCCTGCAGCGCCTGATCATGGACGGCGTGGCCGCCGGCGTGCCGCTGGATCAGGCCCTGGCACAGGCGGCGCGGCTGCACGAGCGCGCCGCCGCGGTCAGCCCGCTGGAGCGCGCATCAGCGCATTGATGCCGCCCTGGCCAGCACGAAGGCGGCGATCGCCGCGGTGTCCGACAACTCCAGGCGCATGACACCCGGCACGGCCTCAGGTGGCTGCGGCGGGGCCAGCGCTGCATCGCTGGCGATGGCCACGATGCCCGGCCACTGTGGCCACAGCGTGGGCTTGCCGAGCTCGGCGCGCCAGACTTCGAGCTTCGGAAAATCGCCGTTCTTGAAACCCTCGATCAGCACCAGGTCGCAGTGCTGCAGGCGCGCCAGCAGGTAGTCCAGCGGCGGCTCGTCGGCGCCGCGCAGTTCATGCATCAGCGCCCAGCGGTCGTTGCCCAGCAGCAGCACCTCCTTGCAGCCCGACTCGCGCAGGCGGTAGGAATCCTTGCCTGGCCGGTCGATATCAATATTCTTGTGGCTGTGCTTGATCAGCGACACCACCAGCCCCTGTGCCGCGATGGCGGGCACCAGCCGCTCGAGCAGCGTCGTCTTGCCCATGCCGGAATGGCCGGCGATACCGAAGATCTTCATGCCCCGCACTCTATCGCGCCGCGCCTCAACTGCGGCCAATTTCGATCAGCGCAGCATGCAGGGTGGCGCGGTCCATCGTCGCCAGCGGCAAGGCCAGCAATTGCAGCATGCGGTAGCCGATGGCCAGCCGCGTCAACTCGAAGGCGCGCCGCCTGCCCTCGTCACCGCCCTCGGCGTGCGAAGGATCGGGGTAGCCCCAATGCACCTTGACGGGCAGGCCGCCCACGCCACCAAAGAATACCGGGCACGCCTCGGCAGCAGCGCTGTCGCACACCGTGATCACGATGGCCAGTGGCGGCGCGCCATCGCCGCTGAACTCATCCCAGCTCTTGCTGCGGTAGCCACGGGTGTCGATGCCGGCGCACTCAAGGGCCTGGATCGCGTGCGGGTTGACGCGGCCGCTGGGCGCGCTGCCCGCGCTGTGCGCCCGCACGTCGCAGCCGAGCCTCGCCGCCCAGTGGTTGAGCATGCCCTCGGCCAGCACGCTGCGCGCCGAGTTGTGGGTGCACAGGACCAGGACGTGGCTCGTCATCGCCGTGCCTCAGCGCCCGCGCAGGAACAGCGCGTCGAGCTCGGCCATCGTCACCTGGCGCCAGGTCGGCCGGCCGTGGTTGCAGGTATCGGCGCGCTCGGTGGCTTCCATCTCGCGCAACAGGGCGTTCATCTCTTCGAGGGTGAGGCGGCGGTTCGCGCGCACGGCGCCGTGGCAGGCCATCGTCGCCAGCAGGTCGTCGCGCGTGCGCTGCACGACGCGGCTGGCGCCGGCCTGCGCCAGCTCGGCCAGCACCGAGCGCGTGAGCTCGGCCAGATCGGCCCGCTCGGCAGCCAGCAGCGCCGCCGGCCGGCTGCGCAGCACCAGCGTGCCAGCGCTGAGTGCGCCCACGTCCAGGCCGAGTGCCAGCAGCGCTTCTTGTTCGGCCTCGGCGAGTGCGATTTCGGCGGCGGTGGCGGCAAAGCTCACCGGTATCAGCAGCGGCTGTGCCGGNNGCTGTGCCGGCAACGCCGCGCGCCCCTCGGCGGCGCGCTTGAGCCTTTCATAGACGATGCGCTCGTGGGCGGCGTGCATATCCACCACGACCAGGCCCTGCGCGTTTTCGGCCAGCACATAGACGCCGCCGATCTGCGCCAGCGCGCGGCCCAGCGGCCAGGCCGCGGGCTCTGGCCCGGAGGCAGGCGCCATCCAGGGCGCCGTGCCTTCGTGCACTGCGGGCGCGGCCTCGGGCAATGCCAGCCTGGGCTGCCAGGGGCCGGGCGCCCGCGCGACTGCGGTCATTGATGCGGGCACGGATCCGGGTGTCGATACAGGCAGACCTGCCGGCCCGGCCGGCGCACCAAGCGCCACGGTCCCGGCCGGCACCGCCGCGGCAGCGGCAACCGCCGCGCGCGTCGGCGCCAGGGCATCCTCCACCGCGTGGCGCACGGCCTGATGCACCGCGCGCCCGTCCCGAAAGCGCACCTCGACCTTGGTCGGGTGCACGTTCACATCCACCAGCTCGGGGCTGATGGTCAGGAACAGCGCATAGGCCGGTTGCCGGCCGCCGTGCAACTGGTCTTCATAGGCCGAACGCACGGCGTGCGCGATCAGGCGGTCGCGCACGTAGCGGCCATTGACAAAGAGGTACTGCATATCGGCGCGTGCACGCGCCGCTTCGGGCTGGCCGACGCGGCCCTCCACCGCGAGCGGGCCGCGCTCGCTGCGCAGCTCGCGGCTGGCGGCGGCAAACTCGGCCCCCAGCACCTCGGCGCGGCGCTGCGACGCTGCCGCCGGCCGCCACTGCGCCACCAGTCGCCCTTCATGCCAGACTGCAAAGCCCACATCGGGCCGCGCCAGCGCATGCCGGCGCACGGCCTCCAGCGCGTGCGCCAGCTCGGTGGCATCGGTCTTGAGAAATTTGCGCCGCGCCGGCGTGCTGAAAAAAAGCTCCTGCACCTCGACCGTGGTGCCCACCGCGCGGGCCGCGGCGCCGAGCTCGCCGCTGCGCGCCTGCAATCGCCAGGCGTGCGGCGCTGCGGCGGTGCGCGTGGTGATGGTCACATCGGCCACCGAGGCGATCGCCGCCAGCGCCTCGCCGCGAAAACCCATCGTCGCCACCGATTCCAGATCGGCCAGGGTGGCGATCTTGCTGGTGGCGTGGCGCTTGAGCGCCAGCGGCAGCTCGGGCGGCGCGATGCCCGCGCCGTCGTCCTCGACGACGATGGCGCGCACGCCGCCGGCGGCCAGCCGCACGTTGATCTGCAGCGCCCCGGCGTCCAGCGCGTTGTCCACCAGCTCGCGCACGGCCGCCGCCGGGCGGTCGATGACTTCGCCGGCGGCGATCTGGCTGACCAGTTCGTCGGGCAGTTCGCGGATCGGGCGTCTGCCGCCAGCCCCGGCCGCGGGCGGGGCCCAGGGAGGGGCGTTCATCGGTTGAATTGTAGGAGCGGCACTGTCAAGGTTGATGGTGGCGCGAGCCCCGCCCGGCCTTCAGAATCGAGGGGCGCGCTCTTGAGCGCAGGAGATTTCGATGTTGCCGTTTTTTGCCGAGCTGGTGACCCGCACCGACGACGACCGCCGCGCCTTCGAGACCCACCCCACCGTACTCGACGCGGTGGCGCACGGCATGGCGCTGCCGCGCTACCGCGCGCTGCTGCTGGAGCTGTACAACGTGGTCTGGCACTTCAACCCGGTGAGCGCCGCCGCCGCCAGCCGCATGGGCGACCCGGAGCACGAGACGCTGCAGCCGATCCGCCATTTTTTCTACCAGCACATGCAGGAGGAGATGGGCCACGAGACCTGGGTCATGAACGACCTGCAGGCCATCGGCGTTGCGCCCGAGGCCGCGCGCGCGCATCAGCCCTCGGTGCACACGCTGGCACTCAATGGCTACAACTACTGGTGCGCCGACCGCCGCCACCCCTGCTCGGCGCTGGGCATGCTCTATACGCTGGAGGTGATCGCCTCGGTCTATGGCGGGCCGTTTGCCTCTGCGATCCGCGAATCGCTGCTGCTGGAGGGCGACCAGGGCGTCTCGTTCATCGCCTCGCACGCCACGATGGACACCAAGCACATCGCCGACCTGCGGCAGGTGCTGAACCAACTGCACGACGAGGCGGCGCAGGCCGCGGTGGTGGAATCGGCGCGCGTCAACTTCCACCACTTCACGCAGATCATTGCCTGCGTCTAGCACCGTGCCTGTGATCCCTGCGTCCGCCGTCGGCGTGGCCGGCCTGCTGGGCCGGCCCTACCGCACCATCCGTCTCGAATGGAGCAGCGCGCTCTCGCTGCTGCGCGTGCGCACCTGCGTGCGGCCGATCCAGTGCTACAGCCTGGCGGCGATGGGCGAGCTGCAGCAGATGCTGTTCGACATCAGCGCCAACCCCGGCCTGGTGCGCCATTTCGTGATGACCTCGGACGTGCCGCGGGTCTTCAATTTCGGCGGCGACCTGGCGCTCTTCGTGCTGCTGGTGCGCGCCGGTGATATTGAATCGCTCAAGCTCTACGCGCAGCGCTGCGTCGATCTGGTGTGGTGGATGGAAAACGCTGCCAACCTGGGCGTGCACACCACGGTGCTGTCGCAGGGCGACACGCTGGGCGGGGGCCTGGAGTCGGTGCTGCCGTTCCACAAGGTCATCTTCGAGCGCAGCGCGCAGGCCGGCTTCCCCGAGGTGCTGTTCAACCTGTTCCCCGGCATGGGGGCGTGGGATTTCACCATTCGCAAGGCCGGCTTCGCAGTGGCCAACGAGATGATCCTCTCCGGCCGCCTGTACAGCGCCGAAGAGCTGCACTACCGCCGGCTGGTGGACGTGGTGGCCGAGGACGGCGAGGGCGAAGCCGCCATCGAACGCGTCGTGCAGGAGGTGGACCCACGCCTGCGCGGCACCCTGGCCGCGCTGCGCGCGCAGCGGCTGGCGGCGCCCATCCGCTACGAGACGCTGATGGCCATCGTGGACCAATGGGCGCAGAGCGCGCTCGGCCTCACCGACCGCGACCTGCGGCTGATGGAGCGCCTGGCCCGCGCCCAGGCGCGCAAGGCCGGCGGCGCCGAAGAGGGCGCGGTGGAGGAGATCAAGCGCATGGAGCTGGAAGACGCCTGGGGCGAACGCCGCGCCGGCGCCGACCGCCGCGCACCTGTCCCTGACCGGCGGGTGCGCAGCTGAAAGCACAGCTGGCGGACGGGCGCACCCTGCCACTGGCCGGGTTGCGCGTCATCGAGTTCACGCACATGGTGATGGGCCCGACCTGCGGCATGATCCTGGCCGACCTGGGCGCCGAGGTGATCAAGGTGGAGCCGCTGGCGGGCGACAGCACGCGCGGGCTGCTGGGCGCGGGCGCCGGCTTCTTTGCCATCTTCAACCGCAACAAGAAGAGCCTGGCGGTGAACGTGCAAGACCCGCGTGGACGCGAGATCGTGCTCAAGCTGGTGGCCGGGGCGGATATCTTCAGCGAAAACTTCAAGAGCGGCGCGATGGCCGCGCTGGGCTTCGGCGCCGAGGCGCTGGCCCGCCTCAACCCGCGCCTGATCTACGTCTCGCACAAGGGCTTTCTGCCGGGGCCCTACGAACACCGCACC
>CXWL01073935.1_pt1 | contig 19793 bp, 16 predicted proteins | sample 590931 | NCBI WGS metagenome assembly CXWL01 (sample SAMEA3498368, study PRJEB10139) | groundwater metagenome | biome: water well; material: biofilm material | place: Germany | collected 2015-04-27 | reverse complement strand
ACCCGCGCTGCCGTTGAAGAAGGTATCGTTCCTGGCGGCGGCGTAGCCCTGCTGCGCGCACGTGCCAACATCACCGTCAAAGGGGACAACCCTGACCAGGACGCCGGTATCAAGATCGTCCTGCGCGCAATGGAAGAGCCGCTGCGCATGATCGTTCAAAACGCTGGCGAAGAGCCATCGGTTGTGGTTGCTGCCGTGTTGGCTGGTACGGGTAACTACGGTTACAACGCTGCCAACGGCACCTACGGCGACATGGTCGAAATGGGCGTGCTGGATCCAGCCAAGGTCACCCGTTCGGCACTGCAAAACGCAGCGTCGATCGCCGGCCTGATGCTCACTACCGATGCCATGGTGTGCGAACTGGCGGAAGACAAGCAAGCTGGCGGCGGTATGGGCGGCATGGGTGGTATGGGCGGCATGGGCGGCATGGACGGCATGATGTAATTTGCCGGTCCGGAAGCGTTTCGGCGCTTCCCGCCACAATGAAAATGGCCACCTTCGGGTGGCCATTTTTCATTTGCGCGAATGAGCAGTCCTTGCTGCGATTGATAATCTTCACGTCGTCCCCGCGTGCGCGAGGAGTCCTTGCCGCACAAAGGCAACGACGTTTTCAGGCGTGCGGCAAAGGCCACTAGGTGACCCGGACGCCTTGCGTGCCGCGCAGCGTCATGATCTCCATCCACAGCTCGTCCTTGCCCCGGGACGGCCGCCACCAGAACGGCCTGCGCTCGCTGAGATGGATCGGCTCCAGTGGCCCGGTCCAGGTCTCGGAGGCGTCGTCGTTCGCCATCTCCGCCTCGATTGCTTGATCGGGGGGTGATGCACTGTATTTCTTGTACCCGCGTTGCTCCATGTCCGCCATTTCTCACTCCTCAATTCAATGTGCCATCAATACCGGCAGTGTCATCGACCTGAGTATCTCGCGCGACACGCCGCCCAACAGGATCTCGCGGAACCGCGTATGTCCATAACATCCCATCACCAGCAGGTCGGACCCGAGGTCGGTCGCCAGCGACAACAGCGCGGCGCCGATCTTGATGTCGTCGGTGGTCACCTGCCGTGTCACTCTTGCCGCGATTCCATGGCGCGCCAGCCAGTCCACGATGTCCTTGTCCGGCACCGCCCGGTAGGCGGCCGGCAGCTCTTCCGGATCGAACACCGCCACGTCGACCTGGGCGGCGCGTTGCAGCATCGGCAGCGCGTAATGAACCGCCCGCACTGCTTGTTTGCTCGCGTTCCACGACACCAGCGCGCGCCGGCCGGTGCTTTCGACGGCGCTGGCGAACGGGATCATCAACACCGGGACCCCGCACTCCAGGATCACCGACTCGGCGAAGTCGGCCGTGGTGGACGGCGCGGTCTCGTCCGGATCGAACTGCCCCAGCACCACCAGGTCGCAGTAGCGCGCCTGCAGGCTGATGCCGAGCGCGGACTCGTTTTCTTCCAGCCGCGTTTCGATCGGCCCGGGGTGGATCATGCGCGCGATGCTTTCGAAGTTCGCCAGCGCGTCGGCGGCGCGCTGGCGCGGCACCTTCAGCAGCGGCTCGAAGGCCGGGTCGACCGGATTGAGCATCAGGGGATCGAAAAGGAGCGGCGGCACGCCGGTCAGGGCGACGCCGACGAGGTGGGCATCGTAGAGCGCGGCCAGGCTGGCTGCAATCTGGATGCGCCGGTTGACCTGCCTGGAACCATCCACATGCACGAGAATTGTTTTGTAGGACATGGCGTGCTCCCAGTCGCATCGACGATTCCAGCGTAGGCGCTTGCCGCGACTTAGTCCAGCGATTTCTGGCTTGCGCGCGCGGGCAAAACAGCGCTGGTGCGGCTGACGGGTGTCGCCTATCATGAAGCATCGACGTCTTTTCCGATCAACGGGCGGAGCGGCATGCGATGCACTCGAGAATAGCCCGCGTCGCCTGCGCCGCGCTGTTGCTTGCCGGTGGCGTCAGCGCCTGCGGCAGCCTGCCGCAAATCGAGCGCAAGAAGGCACATGCACTAGCCGACAACAGCGGCACCCGCCTGGGGCAGGCGGTCCTGGCGCTGGTCGGCGCGCGGATCGGGCTGGTCCGCGCAGCGTCGCGCACGCTCGACGTCCAGTACTATATTTTCCATCCCGATGACACGGACCATGCCTTCCTCGGCGAGCTGCTGTCGGCCGCCAACCGCGGCGTGCGCGTGCGCCTGCTGCTCGACGATATCCATACCGCCAGGCTGGAGCGCATCCTGGTGCCGCCACCCACCCGAACATTGAAGTCAGGCTGTTCAATCCGTTCGCGCACCATCGACGATCAACTATGAATGCGATTTGGAGGCAACATGAAAACGCAGATCAGCTTTGACAATCTTGAAAAAGCTGCCCATGAGAAGCTGGAAAATACCATCCACGAACTGGCCAGGCGCCACATTGAACGGTATCTGTCCAAGTTCCCGTCCGACACGCTAGCGCTGCAAGTCCATCTGGATAAGAGCCGCCACCGCAACTACTACCGGGTCAGCGCGCATCTGGCCCTGCCTGGCGGTACGTTGACGGGCCGGCAGGAGGGCTACGAGCTGATGGCGGCGCTGCGCAAATCGTTCGACGAACTCGAGCGCGAACTGCTGCGCCACATTTCGCACCTGCGGCAGGACGACGCGTGGCGCCGCAAGGAGCGGCGCGAGGAGTTGCGGCAGCTGAAGACGGCGGTCGACGCCAAGCCCGAAACCGGGGCCGGGGAGTTCGGCGACCTGGTGCGCACGCTACTGCCGAAGCTGCAGCGCTTTGTGCGGCGCGAGGTGGCGGCGCTGCGTGCGCGCGGCGACCTCAACCCGGGCTACCCGACGCCGCAGGATATCGTCGACGAGGTGCTGGTGCGCGCCTACCAGCAGGTCGGCCAGCGGCCGCAGGACCTTGACCCGCTGCACTGGCTGTACCAGCTCACCCACGAACTGCTGAATGACGAAGCCCGCAAGACCTGGAAGGAGGCGGGTCGCTTCGTCGCGATCGAATCGAAACCGCCGCAGCCACGCGCCTACACCCTCGACGAGCAGGACCAGAGTGTGTTCGAATTCTGGCAGCCCGACGAGATGCTGAAGATCGAAGATGTGGTGCCGGTCACGGCGGAGACGCCCGAGCAGCAAGTGGGGGAAGAGGAACTGCGCAAGTATTTTCACGATGCGCTGGCCAGGATGCCCAACAACTGGCGCCGGGCGATATGGCTGACGCAGGCTGAAGGGATTCCCGTGGCCAAGGTGGCGCGGATGATGGGGGTCGGCGAAGCGGAAGTGAAGCGCTGGATCCAGCAAGGCGACGAGTACTTGCGCGCGCGGCTCAGAGAAGCGGGCTACCAGCCTGCGGACGAGGGCAAACTGCCGGCCTATTTCGTGCCCACGCCGGCGCCCGCGACGCCGGAGCTGGCGGAGGCGCTCGATGACGTCACGAAAGGGGCGAAATAGCGGCGCCCGGGCTATAAGGGATTCAACTCGCCGAGCACAGTGGGCAGCAACTCCGATACGGTCGGATGAATGTGAACCGCCCGTTGCACCACCGTGTACGGGGCCTTTGCATACATCGTGTCGAGCAGGCAGTGCACCGCTTCGTCACCACTGACGCCGAGTACCGCGGCGCCCAGGATCTCCTTCGTGTCCGCGTCGACCGCGATCTTCATGAAGCCCTGTGTTTCGCCCTTTTCGATCGCGCGGCCGACCCGGGTCATCGGACGCTTGCCGACCATTGCGTGGCGGCCCGAGCTGCGGATCTCTGCTTCGGTCATTCCAACGCGCCCGAGCGGGGGATCGATGAACAATCCGTAGGCGACGATGCGGTCGCGCACGCTGCGCGTATCACCGTTCAACAGGTTGTCGGCGACGATTTCGTAGTCGTTGTACGCGGTGTGCGTGAACGCGCCGCGCCCGTTGCAGTCGCCGAGCGCCCACACCCCGGGCACATTGGTGCGCAGCTGGTCGTCGGCCAAAATGTAGCCGCGCCCGTCGACTGCGACACCCGCCTTGTCCAGCCCGAGATCGTCGGTATTTGGGACGCGGCCAACCGCCAGCAGCAAATGCGAACCCTCGACTTCCCGCGCAGTCCCGGCGCAATCGAGCTTGATGGCGATCCGGTCCGCACGTTTTTCAACCGCCATGCATTCGGCGCCCAACTCGACGCCCACGCCTTCGCCCTGAAGTATCTCGAGCACGCATTGCGACACGTCTGCGTCTTCGCGGGAAATCAGGCCCGGCCCCTTTTCAACGATCGTCACCCGGGCCCCGAAACGCCGGTACATTTGCGCGAATTCCAGCCCGGTGTAGCTGCCGCCGACGACCATCAGATGCTCAGGCAGAAAGTCGATCTCCATCATGCTCGAGTTGGTCAGGTAATGGACCTGGTCCAGGCCCGGCAGCGGCGGCACCAGGGCCCGCCCGCCGACATTGATGAAGATTTTGTCCGCTTCGAGCAACTCGTCATTCACCCGCACTGCGTGCGGCGACTCGAACCGCGCGTGTCCCGCGAACACGGTGCAGTTCGCAAGGCTTTTCATCCATTTTTCAATGCGGCCGCGCGCGCGCCCCGCAATCTCGTCCTTGCGCGCCTTCACGCGCGCCATGTCGACCAGCACGGCGCCATCGATCGCCACGCCGTAGTCGACCGCGCGGTGCACGAGATGGGCGGCATAGGCGCTCGCGACCAGCGCCTTGGTCGGAATGCAGCCGGTGTTGACACAGGTGCCGCCGAAGTGCTCGCGCTCGATAATCGCGACCTTCATGCCGGCATTCGAAAGCCTTGCCGCGAGCGAGGGGCCGGCTTGGCCGGTGCCGATAATGATGGCGTCGAACCGTTTCGTCATATTGGTCTCCCAACGGCCGGCGCGATAAGAGCCGTTCCGGGCGCGTCTGTGCCGCCTGGCGCCTCGCCACTTCGCCTGAATTTCATGGAATAAGAATAGTAGAAATACGTCACGACGCAAGCTATCCTGACTTGAAGGTGAATGTGAAGCGCTTGCCCAGAATGCGGACGGATGGATCACTTACCCGCGCGGGCTCGAGCGGCAGGCGGAAGTCGCGGCGCACTGGCGTGCTGCGGTGGCGACCGCAGCGCTTGGCGTGTTCAAGCCGTTCGTCCAGTCGTTCTACGTCGATCTGAGCGCCGATCCGGACTAGCCCGCGACACCCATCCACCTCGGCTTCCGCGGTGGCCGGAACATCGTGTTCCGCTTGCTTGAGGCGCTGCGCATGATCGGGGTGAATCACGTCATCCTCAATTTCAAATACGGCGCGCGCGACGCGGGCGAGGTGCTCGAAGAGATCGGCCAGGAGGTCCTGCCGCAACTGAACGCCAGTTCCCCGGCCGCGCCGCCCCCGCCTTGACCGCAGTTCGGCCGTTACAACCAACACGGCGCCGAAAACCGGGTCAGACCCGTTTTTTGTTTGGTTCTGCGATGACCGGGTCGGTCCGAAAACCGGGTCAGACCCGTTTTTTGTTTGGTTCTGCGATGACCGAGAAAACCGGGTCAGACCCGGTTTTGGGGAAAAATTGCAGACTGATATCGCTTGCAGCCAAGAAATGTTGTTTGGGGACCATAGTTGGTTTAGTATGTATTAACAATACATAAGGTGAACCGATGCAAAAGCGAGACGCGCCGTCAAAAAAAGTCCAGGTGGTGACCTTGGTGATCATCGTTGCAGTGACCGCAACCATCTTCGGATGCCGCGGCGAGAAGCCGGCCGCGCCAGTGCTAACGCCGGCCGCGCCGACGCCCGCCACGGCCCAGGCCAGTACCCCGGTCGCGCAGACGCGCAGCAAGCAGGAGGCCATGGCCGCCCTGATGGCGCTGCCGGAGTTGAAGGCATGGTCCAGCCAGCTCGAAAAATCGTCGGGCGGCAAAGTGCATGGCGCCTTGATCGAATACGACCCGAAGCCGAAGCAGATCGACGGCAAGCGGTATTACCAGTTGAGCTTCGTGGGAAACAGCAGCGATGCGGCCCACCGCTGGGAGAGCTTCCTCGTGGCGGAAGCCGGCGAGGACATCCTGGTTGAAGATGCCGCGACCGACAAGATCATGACTCTGGAACAATGGCGCAAGGCGAAGAATCCGATCGCCCGCACCAGCGCCGAGTAGGAGCGCACAATTGAGCGCAATCAAATTTGATTGCGCCGCCCGGTTTATCGTTTCCTCAGCCGCTGACCGAAAAAATACTTACGCCATCGTTCGTGGTACGCGATGACGACGACTCCTCCCTCGGCCAGCGGCCCCCTCCGACCTTAACTGTCCAGGTGCGAGATCAGCAACCTGCGCTGGTCATCCCCCTCCGCAGGCTTGCGCTCACTGTCGTGCTGCGAGGTGTGCGCATCGATCGATATCCCGACCGACATGATGTCGATCAGCAGCAACTGCAAGATGCGCGAAATCATCGACAGGAAAGTCGTGCTGTCTTCCGCGTGATCGACCGCAAGGCAGACCGTGGCCTTTTTCGCCAGCGGCGAGCCGCTGCTGCTGATCGCAATCACATCCGCTCCCGCCGCGCGCGCCGCGTCGACCGCCGCCAGCAATTCCGGCAATCGTCCCGAATTCGAAATCGCGATCACCACATCGCCCGGCTTCAGCAACTCGGCGGCCAGCGTGAACAGGTGCGAGTCGCCATACGACGAGGTCGGGATCCGGAACCGGAAGAACTTGTGCTGGCCATCCAGCGCCACCACCCGCGAATTCCCCATCGCGTAAAACTCCACCCGCTTGGCGCGGCTGACCAGTTCAATCGCCCGGTCGAGCGAGCGCACGTCGAGCTGGTCGCGGAATTTCAAAATCGCCGACACGGTGTTGTCGATGACCTTGGCCGACAGGTCATGCGTGCTGTCCGAAACGCGCACCTGGCTATGCCGCACCGGGATCGCGCCGGTCAGGCTGCTCGCGAACTTGAGCTTGAAGTCGGCCAGCCCGAGGAACCCGAGCGAACGGCAAAACCGGATCACCGTCGGCTGGCTCACTTCCGCCAGCCGCGCGATGCCGGCGATCGGTTCGTTCAGCACAAGGCGCGGCTGCTCGAGCACCAGCGTCGCGACGCGCTGTTCGGCCGGCGTCAGCTCGTGCTGCAGATGGCCGATGCGCTCCATCAGCGTATTCGCGCCGCTGCGTCCGCGCAGGTGTTCGGACAGGATCGTCGCGACGCCGAAAAACGCCGGGTTCTGCGTGCTGATTACATAGGTGGGAATCTCGGACAGGTAGCTGGTAAAGCGCCCCTTCGCTTCGAAGCGCGCGCGGAACGGCGACGTGGCGAACCACTCGCCCATGCGCGGCACGATGCCCCCTCCGATGAAGACGCCGCCGAATGCACCCAGCGTCACGGCCAGGTTGGCGGCGGCGCCGCCCAGCATGCCGCAGAAGCATTCGAGCACTTCGAGGCACAGCGCGTCGCCGTGTTCGAGCGCGCCGCTGATGATGTCGGGCGCGCTGCGGCTGTCCACGCGCTGGCCATTGCGTTCGGCCAGCGCGCGATAGATCATCTCCATGCCCGGCCCGGAAATCAGGCGCTCGTTCGAAACGTGCGTCCACTCCTTCCATGCAAACTGGAGGATCGCGAATTCGCGTTCATCGGCCGGCGCGAAATTCACGTGGCCTCCTTCGCTGCCCAAAGTGACGAAGCCGTCGACGGTCGGGATCACGCCCGATACGCCAAGCCCCGTGCCCGGCCCCAGCACGCCGACCACCGCGTTCGCAGTGGGCGCGCCGCCGCCGACTTTCATCAGGTCGTCCGGCGTCAGGCTTGGCAACGCCATCGCGAGCGCGGTGAAGTCGTTCACGATCAACAGCGTGTGCAGCCCCAGCTCGCGCCGCACGGCGTCGGTGGAAAACTGCCAGTCGCGATTGGTCATCCGCACCTGGTCGCCGTTGATCGGATTGGCCACCGCCAGCGCCGCATGATTGAGCGTCAGGTCGGCATGGTCGGCCAGGTAGAAACGCAGCAGCGGGACAATGCCTTCGAAGTCGTCGCACCTGAGCACCCGCACCGCGCGGAACACGCCCGGCGCGGTTTGCAGCGCGAAGCGCGCGTGGGTCGCGCCGATATCGGCCAGCAGGCGCGGGCCGTCGGCGAACGCGCTACGCCCGGTTTTTTCAGTCTCTGCGCCGTTCGCCATCAGGCCGCGCTGCCGAACCACGCGCCGAACGGCGGCAGCGTCACCACCCCGCCGGCAGCGCTGCCGGGCAGGCCATGGCCTTCCAGCGCAGCCGCGCCCTGCGCTTCGGGCCATGCGAAGCTGGTGGGCTCGGGTCCGAGGTTGAACACCGCCAGGATGGCCGGATGGCCGGCCAGGTCGCGGCGCAGCGCAAGCACCGGCTCGGGCGCGTCGAAGAACTTGATCTCGCCGCGCGTCAGCTGCGGCAAATTGCGGCGCCATGCAATCAGCCGGCGCGCCGCATTGAGCGTGGACTCCGGATCGTTTTCCTGCACCGCGACGGCCGCCGCGACATGCGCGGGGTCGACCGGCAGCCACGGTTTGCCGGTCGTGAAGCCGGCATTCGGCGCATCGCCGGTCCACGGCATCGGCGTGCGGCAGCCATCGCGTCCTTTGAACTCCGGCCAGAACGTGATGCCATACGGGTCCTGCAGCAGTTCGTACGGAACATCCGCTTCGGTCAGCGCCAGCTCGTCGCCCTGATACAGGCATGGCGTGCCGCGCAGCGAAAGCTGCATCGCCAGCACCACCTTGGCCAGCGCCGGCGTCGGATGCGCCCCGCCCCAGCGCGTCATCACGCGCACGCTGTCGTGGTTGCCGACCGACCAGGAGGCCCAGCCGCCCTTGACCCGCGCTTCGAATTGTTCGACCTGGTTGCGGATGTGCGCCGCCGAGAACTCGGGCGTGAGCAGGTTGAAGCTGTACGCGAGGTGCAGCTTGTCGCCGTCGGCGGTGTAGTCGGCCATCACGCCGAGCGCATCGTCGGCGCCCACTTCGCCGATGGCGATTGCGCCGAACTCGTTGAGCAGCGTGCGGATGCGTTTGAGGTACTCGATGTTCTCCGGCCGCGTCTTGTCGTAGATATGGGCCTGCATCCCGTACGGATTGACGTCCGAGACGGTCGACGTATCGCGCGTGGCGGCGGGCGGATTGCTGCGCAGTTCCGGGTCGTGGAAATGGAAATTGCAGGCGTCCATGCGCACGCCGTCGACGCCGCGCGCAAGCCAGAAGCGCAGGTTGTCGAGGTGCGCCTGCTGCACTTCCGGATTGTGGAAGTTCATGTCCGGCTGGCTGGCCAGGAAGTTATGCAGGAAGTACTGCTTGCGCCGGCTGTCCCACTGCCACGACGAGCCGCCGAACACCGACAGCCAGTTGTTGGGCGGGTTGCCGTCCGGCCGCGGATCGGCCCATACGTACCAGTCGGCCTTCGGATTGTCGCGGCTCTTGCGGCTCTCGACAAACCACGGATGCTCTTCCGCCGTGTGCGACAGTACCTGGTCGATCATGATCTTCAGCCCGAGGCTGTGCGCCCTGGCGACCAGCCGGTCGAAGTCGGCCAGGGTGCCGAACAGCGGGTCGACGTCGCAGTAGTCCGAGACGTCGTAGCCGAAGTCCTTCATCGGCGATTTGAAAAATGGGGAGATCCACACGATGTCGACGCCCAGACCAGCGATGTAGTCGAGTTTTGCGGTGATGCCCGGCAGGTCCCCGACGCCGTCGCCGTCCGTATCGAGGAAGCTGCGCGGATAAACCTGGTAAATGATGGCTTCACGCCACCATGGCGAGTCGGAGATGTTCATGTGCGTCCAGTGAAGGTGGGAATTTGTACATAATATACATCAGCTTGATGATTCCCACAATGAACGCGCGATTAGCACGTAAAGACAGATTCCCTTTTTAAATCAAACGCTTGAAGATTTTTCGCACCTTAATCTCAATCATCTACGGTAGTTAAACTACATCTATTTCGACAATTTCCCTTGGCCATGCATTTACCAGTTGCCAGTATTGCAGCTTCATCTTAGTATCGCGTCTGATCAATACGAGGAGGCACTATGTCTGAGTCAGCAACGCTCGAGGCGCGGGCAGCAACGAAGGACGAAACCGGGCGCATGCCGCGGCAGATCCCGTACATCATCGCCAATGAAGGTGCCGAGCGGTTCAGCTTTTACGGCATGCGCAATATCCTCACGCCGTTCCTGATCAGCACCCTGCTGCTGTTCCTCCCGGAGGCCGACCGCACTGGCGAAGCCAAGCATGTGTTTCACACTTTCGTCATCGGCGTCTACTTCTTCCCGCTGTTGGGCGGCTGGATCGCCGACCGCTTCTTCGGCAAATACAACACCGTGTTCTGGCTTAGCCTCGTCTACTGCGCCGGCCATGCGTGCCTGGCCGCGTTCGACGACAACGTCAAGGGCTTCTACTTCGGCCTGTTCCTGATCGCGCTCGGCGCGGGCGGGATCAAGCCGCTGGTGTCGTCCTTCGTCGGCGACCAGTTCGACCAGACCAACAAGGACAAGGCCAAACTGGTATTCGACGCGTTCTACTGGATGATCAATTTCGGCTCCTTCTTCGCCTCGCTGCTGATGCCGATTTTCCTGAAAAGCTATGGCCCGTCGGTCGCCTTCGGGATTCCCGGCATCCTGATGTTCATCGCCACCATCATTTTCTGGATGGGGAAAAAGAAATACGTCCACGTGCCGCCGGCGCCACCCGATCCGAATTCGTTCATGCGCGTTGCACGCACCGCGCTGTTCACGCAGAAGGCGGACCAGGGCCGTCCGGGCCTGGCCGTCGCGCTGACCGGCGTGGTCGGCGCGGTTCTGTCGCTGGCGATGTCATGGCAGTGGGGTTTCGTCATCAGCGCCTGTACCGCGCTGGTGCTGCTGCTCGCATTCGGCGGCATCGGCACCTCGATGCAGCTCGAACGCGCCCGCGGGGCCCATCCTGACGCAGCAGTCGATGGCGTGCGCGCCGTATTGCGCATCCTGATCGTGTTCGCGCTGGTGACGCCGTTCTGGTCGCTGTTCGACCAGAAGGCGTCTACCTGGATCGTGCAGGCCAATTCGATGACCAAGCCGACCTTCTCCTTCTTCGGCAACGAGTTCACGTTCGTGCCGGCCCAGATGCAGGCGCTGAATCCACTGCTGGTGATGATCCTGATCCCGTTCAACAACATGGTGCTGTTCCCCGCGATCCGCAAGATGGGCATCGAGCCTACCGCGCTGCGCCGCATGGGAGCGGGGATCGGTTTCACCGCCCTGGCCTGGGTCGTGATTGGCACCATCCAGGTCACGATGGACGCAGGCACGCCGACCTCGATGGCGTGGCAGATCCTGCCGTACGCGATCCTGACGCTGGGCGAAGTACTGGTCTCGGCCACCGGACTCGAATTCGCCTACAGCCAGGCGCCGGCGCCGATGAAGGGCATCATCATGGCGTTCTGGAGCCTGGCCGTCACGGTCGGAAGCCTGTGGGTCCTGATCGTCAACGCCAGCGTCAAGAACGACGCGGTACTGGGATACATCAGCCACAGCGGCCTTGGTGTGATCGCCTTCCAGATGTACTTCTTCGCCGCGTTCGCATTTGTCGCAGCGGTCATCTTCGCCTGGTACGCAACGCGCTACCGCATGACCAACAACTACCGCGCCTGAAGGCCGGCAAGCTATTAGATAACAGGGAGTTTCAATGAATATCCACGCGCGCCAGGTCCGCGTCGCCATCGCGGGCCTCGGCGCGCTGTTGTGCGCTTCCGCTTCCGCTGCAGACATGCCGCTCGGCGCATGCGACAGCGCCTCGTTCCAGACCGTGCTGCACGCCTCGGGCGAACACTTCGAATCGCGCGCAGTATGGCTCAACCGGCGCCTCGCCAAATGGCCGGGCACGGACGCTACCGGCGTATTCAAGTTGTACTACTCGCCCGATGGGTCCATCAGTGCGCATACCGGCGGCGCCGTCAGCGGCGCGTCCGGTGCGGTGACGCTCGACGTCGTGGCCGATCCTGCCCCCGCCCGCTTCAAGTATGTCGGCGCCGGCGTGGTGCTGGCGGTCAGGGATGGCGACATGGCGCAGCTGCCCGCGCTGCATCGCCAGCAGCTGGTACTGGTGCAGGAGAGCGCCGACGGCAAGGTACGCACGGCCAGCCGCGTACAGCTTGCCGGCGCGCTGGACGACCTGTATGCGGCTGCCGCCAATGAGCCCGGCCTCGGGGTCGGCGTCGGCAAACATCACACTGCGTTCAAGCTGTGGGCGCCGACCGCGCAGCAGGTGGCCGTGTGCACCTACGACAGCGGCAGTTCGCGCGCCACCGCGATCACGCCGATGAAGCTGAATGCGCAGTCGGGCATCTGGAACGTCACGGCAGCGGCCAACCTGGCCGGCAAGTACTACACCTACCTGGTCGACGTCGCGGTGGATGGCGCCGGCATCGTGCGCAACCTGGTCACCGATCCGTATTCCGTCAGCCTGACGACCGACTCCAAGCGCGGCTATATCGCCGATCTCGCGTCGCCGGCCCTGAAACCGGAGCGCTGGGATCAAACGCGGGCGCCCGGGACCGTCAAGGCGCAAACCGACATGGTGGTCTATGAACTGCACGTGCGCGACTTTTCGATCAACGACGGCACCGTCAGCGCGCCGCACCGCGGCAAATACGCCGCCTTTGGCGAGACCGGCTCGAACGGCATGAAGCACCTCGCGGCGCTAAGCCGGGCAGGCCTGACCGACATCCACCTGCTGCCGGTGTACGATATCGGCAGCGTACCCGAAAAGGGCTGCGCGATGCCCATCCCGTCCGGCGCGCCGGACAGCGAGGCGCAGCAGGCGCTGGTGAAGCAGACCGCGGAGACCGACTGCTTCAACTGGGGTTACGACCCATACCACTACAGCGCGCCGGAAGGCAGCTACGCCACCGACCCGGCCGACGGCGCGCGCCGCATCGTCGAGATGCGCGAGATGGTGATGAACCTGCACCGCATCGGCCTGCGGGTCGGCATGGACGTGGTCTACAACCACACCTTCACCGCCGGCCAGAAAGAAAAGTCGGTGCTCGACCGGATCGTGCCCGGCTACTACCACCGCCTGAACGCGGCCGGCGTGATCGAGCGTTCCACCTGCTGCGACAACACGGCCACCGAGAACCTCATGATGGGCAAGCTGATGGTCGATTCGGCGGCGCTGTGGGCGAAGCACTACAAGATCGATTCGTTCCGCTTCGACCTGATGGGCCACCAGCCGCGCGCGGTCATGGAGCAGCTGCAGCGGCGCGTGGACGCCGCCGCGGGACGCCGTGTGCAGCTGATCGGCGAAGGCTGGAATTTCGGCGAGGTGGCCGACGGCGCGCGCTTCGTGCAAGCGTCGCAGCTGTCGCTGAACGGCAGCGGCATCGGCACCTTCAGCGACCGCGCGCGCGACTTCGTGCGCGGCGGCTCGGCCAGCGATTCGGGCGACAAGATGATCAAGCTGCAGGGCTACATCAACGGCCTGGTGTACGACCCGAACGCGCTGGCGGCCAAGCGCCCGCTGTCGGACCTGCTGCACGCATCCGACATGGTCAAGGTTGGCCTGGCGGGATCGGTGCGCGGCTACCGGCTGGTCACGCATGACGGCGCAACGCGCGCGCTGCAAGACATCGACTACGGCGGCCAGCCGGCCGGCTATGCCAGCGAGCCGGGCGAAGCGGTGAACTACATCGAGAACCACGACAACCAGACGCTGTACGACATCAACGTGTTCAAGCTGCCTGTCGCCACGACCAGCGCGGACCGCGCACGGGTGCAGATCCTCGGCGCGGCGATCAACGCCTTCAGCCAGGGCGTGGCCTACTTCCACGCCGGCGTCGACACCCTGCGTTCGAAGTCGCTGGACCGGAACAGCTTCAATTCGGGCGACTGGTTCAACCGGATCGACTGGAGCTACCAGGACAATTACTTCGGCACCGGTGCGCCGCCGGCCGAAGACAATGCGAACGACTACCCGCTGATCAAGCCGCTGCTGGCAAATGCCGCGCTCAAGCCGGCGCCGGCCGACATCGCCTTCGCGCGCGACGCGTTCCGGGACCTGCTTGCAATACGCGCCAGCTCCACTTTATTCAGGCTGCGAACCGCCGCCGATATCGGCCAGCGCCTGCGTTTCCATAACACCGGCGCCGGGCAGGAGCCGACCGTGATCGCGGCCCACCTGGACGGCCAGGGCTATCCCGGTGCGGCGTTCAAGGGGATCAGCTACTTCATCAACGTGGACAAGGTCGCCCACAGCATCACGATCGACGCTGAAAAGGGCAAGCGCTACCGGCTGCATCCGGCGCACCGCGCGGACGCGCGCGCCAGGTCGGCAGTCTACGACCGCGCGACCGGCGCCTTCAACATCCCTGCCCGCACCGCAGTGGTGTTCGTCGAGTGAAGGCGGCCTGCATGTGCGGCTAAGCTCATCGAGATGACGGATCGGACACTGCCGGCCGAAACTGTCTTGGCGTCGCGCCCATCGCCTTGCGCATCAGGCGCCTGAGCGCGGTCGTATCGACGTAACCTACGCGTTCGGCCACCTGCTCCACCGTCAGCTTGCTCGTTTCAAGCAGCACCCGAGCCTTGGTGAGGCGTACGCTTTGAAGCAGGGCTGAGGTGCTGCGCCCGGTAGCTGCCCGCACGTGGCGCGAGAGGGTGCGGTCGGACATGCAGAATTCTGCCGCCAGCTCCGAAACGCTGGGCGGATCAGGCAGCGCGGACTCGAACCGTGCCACCAGCTTGGCGATCAATTCATTGCCAACGGCGAGCATGGCGGGAACGATGAATTGCGCCTGCGACTGCCTACCATCGATCAACAATGCGCGCGACACTGCGTCGGCGAGCGCCGGGCTGAATTGGGCCCGCAAAAGGTGCAGCATCAAATCGGCCTGGGCAAGCGCCGCACCGGCCGTGACGACCGTTCCATCGCGGACCACCATGCGGTCGGCATCGACCTCGCAGCGCGGCTCGAGCTGCTGCAATAGCGGCGCCAGCCACCATGTCGTGGTAACCGTTCTTCCCGCCAGAAGCCCTGCGGACTGCAGGAGGAAAACGGCCGAGCACGACGCAGCCACCGTTCCACCCGCCCGCGCATGTGCTTGCAGCACTTCAATGGCGCGCAGCGCGTCGGGCTGCACAAAGCGATTCGTCACCTCGCGGGGACTCTCGAGTCCCAGCCCGGGAATCACCCACGTAGAGCCGTCCGCACGTACAGTTTTCGGTAAAGGTTTCGCGTCGATGTTCAGGCCTTGGCCGAGCCGTACGGTGCTTTCAGTTGAAACCACGCGCCATCGCGGTTCGGCGCAACCGGCTCCTTTGGCCAGCGAAGCGGCGGCCGACAAGATATCCAGCGTCAGCGTCACGCTTGACGGAAAGGCGCCCGGCAAAATAAGAACGGTGAAATCGATCATTGGCCGATATAGCTCGAAATATGTCAAAACAGACACTTCGATTTTGAATCGAATCACGTTTTAATACAAGCTCCAATTGATCAACAGAAGGGCTGACCATGCCAAACATTCTCGTCAAGATTCCGAAGGGCTCATTTCCGAGCGAACACCGCGCCGCATTGGCAAGGAAGCTGAACGCCGCTGCCGCCGCCGCCGAGCAGATTGCGGACGACCCGAAGAATCGGTTTCTTTGCTGGGTCATCATCGAGGAAGTGGAGCAAGGATCATGGACCTGCGGCGCGATCGACATGACAGGCCGGATTCTCCCGTGCCTGGCAATGATCTACGTTCCGGCTGGCGTCCTGGACGATGTGTCGCGAGCCAGTTATGTCGATCTGGTGCACGCGGCATTCGAGCAGGCACTGCCAGCGACTGAGAAGCGGCAGCTGGCCACTTCTGTCGTGCTGCATGACGTGGCCGATGGCACCTGGGGCGCCAACGGAACAATCTGGCGACTTCCCCGCTTCGCCCAGGCAGCAGGTTTCGCCCACCTTCAATCGTTAGTGGCTATCACCTGACCTGCACGGCCGTTTTCGAACGTGAGCCCTTACAGTTACAGGTCGAGGTGCGAGATCAGCAAGCGGCGCTTGTCCGACTCGCCCTCTTCCGGCGCGCCGAGCGAGATCCCGACCGACATGATATCGATCAGCAGCAGCTGCAGGATGCGCGAGATCATCGACAGGAAGGTCGTGCTGTCCTCGCTGTGATCGACCGCGAGGCAAACGCTGGCCTTCTTCGCCAGCGCCGACTTGCTGCCGGTGATGGCGATCACGTCGGCGCCCGCCGCGCGTGCCGTCTCGACCGCCGCCAGCAGCTCCGGCAGTTCGCCCGAGGTCGAGATCGCGATCACCACATCGCCCGGCTTGAGCAGCTCGGCGGCGAGCGTGAACAGGTGCGAATCGCCATACGACGAGGTCGGAATCCGGAACCGGAAGAATTTATGCTGGCCATCCAGCGCCACCACGCGCGAATTTCCCATCGCGTAGAACTCCACACGGTTCGCCTTGCGCAGCAGCTGGATGGCGCGGTCGATCGACGGCACGTCCAGCTGGTCGCGGAATTTCAGGATCGCCGACACGGTATTGTCGATCACCTTGGCCGACAGGTCGTGCGTGCTGTCCGAAACGCGCACCTGGCTGTGGCGCACCGGGATGGTGCCGGTCAGGCTGCTGGCAAACTTGAGCTTGAAGTCGGCCAGGCCGAGGAAACCGAGCGAGCGGCAGAAGCGGATCACCGTCGGCTGGCTGACTTCGGCCAGCCGCGCGATTTCCGCGATCGGTTCGCCCAGTACCTTGCGCGGATGTTCGAGCACCAGCGTGGCGACGCGCTGCTCGGCGGGCGAAAGTTCGTGCTGCAGGTGCTGTACCCGCTCCATCAGCGTGTTCGCCCCGCTGCGCCCGCGCAGGTGTTCGGACAGGATGGTCGCGACGCCATAGAACGCCGGGTTCGGCGTCATGATGACGTAGGTCGGAATCTGCGCCAGGTAATCGGTGAAGCGGCCCTTCGCTTCGAAGCGGGCGCGGAACGGCGAAGTGGCGAACCACTCGGCCATGCGCGGCACGATGCCGCCGCCGATGAACACGCCGCCGAACGCGCCGAGGGTCACCGCCAGGTTAGCCGCGGCGCCGCCCAGCATGCCGCTGAAGCACTCCAGCGTTTCGAGGCACAGCGGATCGTGCTCGTCGAGCGCGCCGGTGATGATGTCGGGCGAGGTGCGGCTGCGGGCTTTGACGCCGTTGCGATGCGCCAGTGCGCGGTAGATGATTTCCATGCCCGGGCCGGAGATCAGGCGCTCGTTCGAGACGTGCGGCCATTCCTTCCATGCGAACTGGAGGATCGCGAACTCGCGCTCGTCGGCCGGCGCAAAATTCACGTGGCCGCCTTCGCTGCCGAGCGTGACGAAACCGTCAAGCGTCGGGATCACGGCCGACACGCCAAGGCCGGTGCCCGGTCCCAGCACGCCGATCACCGCGTTCGCCGCCGGCGCGCCGCCGCCGACCTGCATCAGGTCCTGGCCGGACAGGCCGGGCAGCGACATCGCCAGCGCGGTGAAGTCGTTCACGATCAGCAGCGTGTTCAGTCCCAGCTCGCGGCGCACCTCATCGGTCGAGAACTGCCAGTCGCGATTGGTCATGCGGATCATGTCGCCGCTGATCGGATTGGCCAGCGCGAAGGCGCCGTGGTTGATGCGGGTGCCTTCGTGGTCGGCCAGGTAGGAATGCAGCAGAGGTACGATGCCGGTAAAGTCGTCGCACTTGAGCACGCGCACCGAGCGCAGCACGCCGGGCGCGGTCTCGAGCGCCAAGCGCGCGTGCGTGGCGCCGATGTCGGCCAGCAGGCGCGGGCCGTCCGCGTACGCGGTGCGGCTGTATTTCTGTTCGGAGTCGAGGTCTTTGGTCATCGCGGTCATCAGGGGCGTCTCTGGGGGAAGCTGCATCGGTTCGCGCGTAGCATACCCTATTGAATGAAATACATCAAAACCTCGTTTTGCCGGGTTGCGCCCCTCAGCCCTATGTAACTTATCGGTTTCATTTAGATACCGATGTGTTACATTACCAAACATCGCAGTTCAACCCAAGAGGGAGAATTCAACATGACCACGACGATGAACGAAACCGACGAACTGGTGCGCTACTCCCGGCGCAGCCTGTGGACCGCCCTGGTGCTGATGCTGCTGATCGGCGGCTCCGCAGCCGCGTCCATCGGCTTCCCCGATTCGGCAGCCGGCGCCCTGTTCAGCCGTTTGGCGATACCGCTTCCAATCATCATCGTGATCGCGACTGCGGCCTTGAAGGCCTCGGCCAAAAAAGCCAGCACCGATCCAGCCGGCCCGGCGATGCGGGCGGTACTGAACGATGAATTGCGCCAGGCTAGCGTGAACCGCGCGTATCGCAACGGCTTCGTGGGCGCGATGGTATTGCAGCCGCTGCTGGCGATTGCACTGACATTGATCGTCGTCGCCTACCCTGTTGCGTTTGCGGCCTGCCTGACAGTGGTGACCGGCGTGGTGGTCATGTTGGCGAGCATCCTGTACTACGACCGCTGAGCGGCGCGTATGGAAGAGGTACTTGTCACCACGATGAAGATGCAGCGCGCCAAACGCGACCTGACGCAGGCGCAGCTGGCGGACCTGAGCGGCATCACGCGCAAATCGATCAACGCGATCGAATCGGGCCGCATGGTGCCCTCGACCATCCTCGCGCTGAAGCTGGCGCGCACGCTGGGCGTGACGGTCGAGGAGCTGTTCAGCATCGAGCCGGCCGGCGCGGACTCCGCCGATTAGTGGACTGTAACGTATGAATTGGGAGCGAAGGACGCGTGCATGCGGTGCAGGGCAAGGCGCAAATGCTCGCGATAGCTGGCTATCGCGAGCATTTGCAACGCCGCCATGCGCTGCAGGCGCGCGGCAGGCGCTGCCGATTCATGCGTTACAGTCCACTAGTAGCCGATCAGGACGATCCCATTCTGCGCGGGGAACTGCACCATGCCGCCGGCGACGACAGCGCTGGTGCCGGAGTAGGCGTCGCGCACCGTCTGGCCGTCGCCGAACACGCCGCGCACCGGAATGCTCGAACGCTTGTCGGTCGGGAGGCCCAGCGCCACCACCACCTTGTCGCTCACGCCGTTCTTCTCGTAGGTGCGCTTGAAAACGTAAGGCGCGTGCTGGATCATCTGGTGCATACCGGCGCCGACCGCCAGGTGCGCGCGCCGGAACTGGCCCAGCTTGCTCCAGTGTTCGCGCACATCGGCCACACGGTAACCGGTGCGCTGCGCGTTCTTCGCCAGGTCATCCCAGTTCATGAAGCTGCGCAGGTTGGCGTCGCCCTCGGCGCCGTCAACGCGCAGCATGCGCGCGGTTTCGTCGCCGTAGTAGATCTGCGCCGCGCCAGGCGCGAGCAACAGCTTGGTGGCGGTCTCGAAGGGACGCGCGCGCAATTCATCGAATGGCATCGAGTCGTCGTGCGAGCTCATATAGTTCAGCACCGAGTAGCCGCTTAACGGGCCATTCAGCGCGGCCGAGTAGCTGCTGAACAGCGCTTCGTAACCTTCGTTCGCATCGGACTTCATGCTGAAGTTGATCAGGTTGTCGAAACCGTTGGCGTAAAAATCGACTTTGTCGCCGCCGCCCATGTCGAACTTGCGGCCATGCGCGATCGAGTAGTTGAAAACCTCGGCCGTCATGAAGAATTTGTCGTCGCCGATGCGCTTGGCCGGATTGGCGCGCTTCCAGTCCTCGTACGCCGCGCTCGCGACCTTCTTCAGTTCCTTCCATACCCCGGGCTCGGTGTGCTTGACGGTGTCGGCGCGGAAACCGTCGAATCCGTATTTGCGCACCCAGTCCGCATGCCATTTCATCAGGTAGTAGCGCGGCGCGCGCGGATAGCCGGTGCGCTTGAAGAAGGCGTCGAGCTCCTT
>CXWL01070297.1_pt1 | contig 19798 bp, 18 predicted proteins | sample 590931 | NCBI WGS metagenome assembly CXWL01 (sample SAMEA3498368, study PRJEB10139) | groundwater metagenome | biome: water well; material: biofilm material | place: Germany | collected 2015-04-27 | reverse complement strand
GCTTCATACACCGTTGCATCGGGCCCTACGTTGACCACATGACGTTGGGCCATGGATTGAAATACGGTACGTTCAGTCATGATGGAGCTCCTGGTACAACAACGAAAAAAGGGGACGGCACACCACTAACGCAACGCTGCATTAATTTTTTCCAGTGCGGCAGCACCAGGACTCAATTGGGCAATGTTCAAAGAATTGAGCGGTGCGGCACAGGTGTTCTGAGCGGTGTGCAAGTCGGTAGGAAAAGGGTCCAAGTACAGCAGACCAGTCACAATTTCTCCACGCGCCAGATGCTGCTGCATATAGCTCATGGCGGCGTAACGGTCGGTCGGATCATAGTCAGCGTGCAACTTGCGCAAATTCAAAAACGAGCCATCATGCTGTTCGACTTTAACAACCTCGCCAGGCGCGTACTCGGTAGTGATCTCGCTACCCGGACTGATGAAGTCTATACGACTTACCGCCTCGTTGTGCTCACGCACGTAGTCATAACTCTTGGTGCTGCCACCGTGGTTATTAAACGTAACACAAGGGCTGATGATGTCAATAAAAGCTGCACCACCATGCGCTATAGCCCCTTTGATCAAGGGCACCAATTGCGCCTTGTCACCAGAGAAACTGCGCGCAACATAGGTGGCACCCAATTGCAGGGCCAACCCCACCAGNNGACCAGATAGGCCATGCGCACACCTCGTCGCATGGAATTGGCAAACTGACCCAAACCGATAGAAGCGGAGTCGCCATCACCGGAAACACCCAAATACAGCAGATCGCGATTGGCCAAGTTGGCACCGGTCAGAACCGAGGGCATGCGCCCATGAACCGTGTTAAAGCCGTGGGAAGCACCCAAAAAGTAATCAGGAGTTTTGGAGCTGCAGCCAATACCCGAGAGCTTGGCGACGCGATGCGGTTCAATATTGAGTTCCCAGCAGGCCTGAATAATGGCGGCTGAAATCGAGTCATGACCACATCCGGAACACAGAGTCGAGATCCGGCCTTCATAGTCACGCCGAGTAAAACCAACCTTGTTGGTTTGCAGTGTTGGATGATGCAGTCGGGGCTTGGCAATATAGGTCATACGGTCTCCTTGAGCGATTCGATACTCTTGCGAATGGCTGCCACGATGAAGCGGGCTGTGATCGGTGTGCCGTCGAAATGCAACACGCGTACCAACTGCGCCGGATTGGCATCGAGTTCATTGATCAGCATACTGCGCATTTGTGCATCGCGGTTTTGCTCAACCACAAACACGTGGTCGTGTTCTACGACAAACCGTACCACCGATTCGGGAAACGGGAAAGCGCATAAACGCATGGCATCAATACACTCGCCAGATTCCTCCAGTACGTCAAGCGCCTCGCGCATGGCGGGTGTGGTGGATCCATAATAAATCACGCCCAGGTTGGTTTTTGCCTTGGCGTTTCTGAATACCGGTTGCGGCACCAAATCGGCAGCAGTTTTGAACTTGCGCTGCAAGCGTTCCATGTTGTAGATGTAGTCCGGGCCACGCTCAGAATACAGGGCTTGCGGATTGCGCGTGGTGCCCCGGGTAAAGTAGGCACCTTTGCTGGGGTGAGTGCCCGGATATGTGCGCCACGGGATGCCATCACCGTCCACATCTTTATAGCGTGCAAATTCCTTGCCTGCTTCCAGTTCGGCGGCAGTCATGACTTTGCCACGGTCGTACTCTTTGGTGTCGTCCCAGTCAAACGGTTTGCACAAGCGCTGGTTCATACCGATGTCCAGATCGCTCATCACAAAAATCGGCGTTTGCAGCCGGTCAGCCAGGTCTAGCGCCGCTGCCGAGTGGGTAAAACACTCGTAGGGATCTTGCGGAAACAACAACACATGTTTGGTGTCGCCATGCGAGGCATAGGCACACGACAACAAGTCAGACTGTTGGGTGCGTGTGGGCATACCGGTAGAGGGGCCACCGCGTTGAACATTGATGATCGTCACCGGAATTTCAGCAAAATAAGCCAAGCCGATGAATTCAGTCATTAACGATACGCCGGGTCCAGAAGTCGCGGTAAAAGAGCGCGCCCCGTTCCACCCTGCACCCAACACCATACCAATCGAGGCCAACTCGTCCTCAGCCTGCACGATGGCATAGTTGTGCCGCCCGGTTTCCTTGTCAATGCGGAATTTGTCACAGTATTTCTGAAATGCCTCCGGCACCGAGGACGAAGGTGTGATCGGGTACCAAGCCGCCACCGTGGCCCCACCATAAACACACCCCAGGCCAGCAGCGCTATTACCATCGGTAAATATCTGGTTGCCGACATTGTTGGCACGCCTGACGCGAATACCCAAGGGTGCCTGCATGTGCTGCTTAACGTAATCACGGCCCATATGCAGCGCCTTGATATTGGAGTCCAGCAAACGCTCTTTGCCCTTGAATTGCTCGGCAAACAGCTTTTCGAAAACCTCAGCGTCAACATCTAGCAATACCGACAAAGCACCCACATAAATGATGTTCTTGAACAGTTGGCGTTGACGTGGATCAGCGTAAGCGTTGTTGGCGATTTCTGTCAGTGGCACGCCCAAAACATGCACGTCCTCACGGAACTTGCCGGCAGGCATCGGGCGCGTGCTGTCATAAAACAAATAGCCACCCGCCTCAATCTCGGCCACATCGGCATCCCAAGTCTGCGGGTTCATGGCCACCATCATGTCGACCCCACCCCGCCTGCCGTGGTAACCTTTTTCGCACACCCGCGCCTCATACCAGGTCGGCATGCCCTGAATGTTGCTGGGGAAAATATTGCGCGGGCTCACCGGCACGCCCATGCGCATCACAGCCCTAGAAAAAAGCTCATTGGCCGAAGCCGAGCCCGAGCCATTGATGTTGGCAAACTTGATCACAAAATCATTAACGGCTTCAATGCGCTTCATGCGGCCTCCGATTGAACTACTTTGGCCTGCTCGGCAGGTTTGGGATCACGACAACGTGGTCCCGCTTGCGTGGTGTTGAGTAAAAACTTCAGCATGTCCCAAGCCCCGGTGGGGCAGCGCTCGGCACACAGTCCACAATGCAAGCAAACATCTTCGTCCTTGACGCTGATGTGCCCGGTCTTGAGATTGCCAGAGACATACAAATCCTGGCTGACATTTTTGGCTGGGGCCTTGAGCCTGGTCCGCAGATCAGCCTCGTCGCCATCTGCGGTGAAGGTGATGCAGTCCATGGGACAAATATCCACACAAGCATCACACTCGATGCAGGTGCTGGCATTGAACACGGTTTGCACATCGCAATTCAGGCAACGGTTGGCTTCCTTGAATGCAGTGGCCGCATCAAAACCCAATTCCACTTCAACCTTGATACTGGCCAAAGCTTTTTCAGCGGTGGTCCATGGCACCTTGAAGCGGTGGTCATTGGTGACATCATTGTTGTAAATCCACTCGTGAATGCCCATTTTTTGCGACTTCAGGTTGGTCATGGGTGCTGGCCGGCGCGTGATATCTTCAGCGTTAAGCAGTCGGTCAATCGACACCGCCGCCTCGTGCCCATGCGCCACCGCAGTAATGATGTTTTTGGGGCCGTAAGCCGAATCGCCACCAAAGAACACTTTGGGCGAGGTGGACTGGAAGGTGCCCTCGGTCAGCACGGGCAAACCCCACTTGTCAAACTCAATGCCGCAGTCGCGCTCAATCCAGGTAAAGGAGTTTTCCTGGCCAACGGCAACCAGCACCTCGTCACACGGCACCAGCACATCGGGCTCGCCGGTGGGAATCAGGCTGCGCCGACCCTTGGCATCGTACTCGGCGCGCACAATCTCAAACGTCATGCCAGTCAACTTGCCGTTGTCATGCTCAAACGATTTGGGTACGTGGTAATTCAGTATCGGGATGCCTTCATGGGCTGCGTCTTCTTTCTCCCAGGGTGAGGCTTTCATTTCTTCAAAGCCGCTGCGCACAATGACTTTCACCTCTTTACCGCCCATGCGCCGGGCGCTACGACAGCAGTCCATGGCGGTATTGCCACCGCCCAGCACAATCACCCGCTCGGCGGTCTTGCTAATGTGGCCGAACGACACCGACATCAGCCAGTCAATACCAATGTGAATGTGCGCCGCCGCTTCTTTGCGGCCAGGTGCCTCCAGATCGCGCCCACGCGGTGCACCACTGCCCACAAAAATTGCGTCGTAACCTTGCGCCATCAGCGCAGCCATTGAATCAATACGTTTGCCTGACTGGAAATCAACCCCGAGGTTCAAGATTTGATCGGTCTCCTCGTCCAGCACCGACTCGGGTAGGCGAAATTTGGGAATTTGGGTACGCACAAAACCACCGGCTTTTCTCTCACCATCAAACACCGTGACGGCATAGCCCAACGGGGCCAAATCGCGCGCTACGGTTAGCGAGGCCGGTCCGGCACCAATGCAAGCCACCCGCTTGCCGTTAGGCGGTGAAATAGTCGGCATGCGTGCTTTCACATCATCCTTGAAATCTGCCGCAACCCGCTTCAAGCGGCAAATAGCCACCGGTTCAGGTTTGGCACCATTGTTTTCCTCCACGCGCCCACGTCGACATGCGGGCTCGCAGGGACGGTCACAAGTTCGGCCCAGAACACCTGGAAACACATTGGATACCCAGTTGATCATGTAAGCATCGGTGTAACGTCCTTGACCGATCAGCCGGATGTATTCAGGTACCGGGGTGTGAGCCGGGCAGGCCCATTGGCAATCAACGACCTTGTGAAAATAGGTCGGGGTTGAAGTATTGGTAGCGTGCAAAGTTGTCTCCTCGGACCTGCCTGACGGGCAAATATCGCCGCTGCAGGTAAGGGGTGGATCGTACGCTCAGGCGTGACGTGAACATGACCGGGTTTATACCAAAAGTGCGTGTTTATTGATCTACATCAGAAATTGAGTGACTCACGATCCAAGCTTGTTTCTGATCTTGCACAATACCGTTTAGCTTGACTTGCAGTCCATGAATTAACGCATCAGGAATTGTTTATGAAACCCGTTTCTCGAACCGATCCCTTTCAATCGATGGATGTATGCCATCAGATGATTCAACAGCATTTGGCTGATCTGGCCACCTTGATCCCGCAATTTGAGACGGCCAGTGATACTGTGCCTTTGCGCCAGCAAGTCGGCGCAATAGAAACTTTTTTTTCAAGCACATCCCGCCAGCATCACGCCGAAGAAGAGCTCAAAGTATTTCCAGCGCTGCTGACTACTGACAATGCTGAACTACTGCAGGCGGTGCACACTCTGCAGCAAGATCATGGCTGGATAGAGCAAAACTGGTTAGAACTGTCACCCATGTTGCGCGCCATTGCGCAGGGCGAGGACTGGGTTGATCAAGCCGAGTTGGTTCACACGGCAAAGGTCTTCATGAACCTGTGCAACGAGCATATCGCCTTGGAAGAATCACTCATCTACCCGGCTGCAAAAAACCGCTTGGCACAAGATCTGGCGGCACGCACCAGACGTTTGTCACAATAGGTCAGCGGTTCAAAGAGGTGGAGACACTTCGAGTATGGCCCGGCCCAACTGCCGTTCAATTTGGGTGATCGAAATGACTCCCCGGATACGTGCAGTCCCCTCTGCAGTAGCCGCCTGAACCACTAACAGATGCGTGTGACCCACCTTCTTGAAGGTGGCGATCACTTCATCGACACTGGCCGACTTGAGCTCGTCATAGTCCAGTGCATCTAGCTGTGACAATTTGGTCATCACATCAGCCACAGACAATTCTTGCCGTTGAATGTTGCGTTGATTGACCAGTCGCATCGGTTTATCCCCCATCAAGTCTGAGGCAGTCACGAGCCCCTCAACACAAGGGAACTCGCTGACCACAAACAGCGAACGAACACCTTGCTGGATCATGGCCTGTTCAGCCTTGTCTAGCTTGGTCTGCGGATCAATGGTGGCAGCCTTGACCTGGGCCAGATCAGTCATCACGTCCAATCCTGGCGAAGCCAGCGTAACACCGCCTGCAATTTTGGGTTGCGCTTGGGGAATGCATGTGTTTTCGGGAAACCGAAAAGTCGTCAAAGCTAACACGCTCATAAGCTATCTCCTTTGAATATTGGGGCCATTTCAGTTTATCCCGAGTTTGACGAGTCGCCGTGGACAGTCGTAATGAAATTGTGACCTGATGTTACCGAATCACGCTGGTATCCTGGCCTAGCATTACCCGTGTCACCAAAGTGATGCCGGAATTTGTAACATGAAATCGTTGCCGATCAAGCTCAGGATTGAGTCCGATTTGTGTGCCCTCTGGCAAATTGCAGTCGCGATCCAGAATGCATTTTTTGATCACACAGTGGCGACCAATTTGCACGTTAGGCAACAAAATTGAGTCTTCAACCTGTGAAAAACTGTGCACTTGAACACCCGAAAACAGCAAGGAGCGCCGGACGGCCGCGCCACTAACGATGCAACCGCCTGCCACCATGGAATCAATCGCCTTGCCGCGCCGATTTTCGTCATCAAAAACAAATTTGGCTGGGGGACTTTGTGGTTGCCAGGTCCAGATCGGCCAGTTGTCGTCGTACAAATTGAGCTGCGGTGTCACTTGCACCAAATCCATATTGGCCTCCCAATACGCATCCAGTGTGCCAACATCGCGCCAATAGGCCAGTTTGCCAGGTTCCTGCACACAACTCTCGGCAAAGTTTTGTGCAAAAGTGCGATAGCGCTTGACACAGTGTGGAATCACATCGCGGCCAAAGTCGTGGCTAGACTTCGGGTCATCAGCATCGCGCCGCAATTGCTCAAACAAAAACCGTGCATTGAACACATAAATGCCCATGCTGACCAACGCTTTGTCAGGATTACCGGGCACTGGCTGGGGTTGGTCAGGCTTTTCAAGAAAATCACTCACACGTCCGTCTGTACCCACAGTCATCACACCAAAACCCTTGGCTTCCTGCAGTGGAACCTCAATGCAAGCCACCGTCAGATCGGCGTTATGTTCCACATGCGACAAAAGAACACGGCCATAGTCCATGCGATAGATATGGTCACCCGAGAGCACCAGCACATAGGCAGGATTGGCGTGACGTATTTCACGCAGATTTTGATACACCGCGTCAGCAGTACCCTGATACCAGTGGGATTCGTCCACTTGTTGCTGCGCTGGCATGATTTCGATAAATTCACCCAGCCTGCCATCCAAAAAGCTCCAACCTAATTGCAGGTGCCGGATCAAACTCTGCGATTTGTACTGTGTGGCAACGCCAACCCGACGCACACCCGAATTGACACAATTGGAGAGGGTAAAGTCAATGATGCGAAATTTGCCCCCAAATGGAACTGCCGGTTTGCTACGCCAATCGGTCAACTCACCCAAACGACTGCCACGTCCACCGGCGAGCACCATAGCAAAAGTGTTGCGCGTGAGCTGGCTGACAAAACGCGGATCGCGTCCATATGGCGGTGCCACGTTGAATACTTGATCTGAGGGCATTGGGAGTTCCTGACAAAAAGGGCTAAACCGCATAAAACCATCACATTGCGCAATGCCATTTTAGAGACAGAGGCACTCACCAAATATTGCCAACCCGCATAAGGCCGATTCATGAGCATATTCACGGCCCCATCCATGTCACGCCGGCATGACCGCCGATCAAAGCTGAAACTTTCCCCCAAAGCTGTAGCGCATACCCGGGTAGACCAGGCGCGCCAGGCTGGCTACATGCGGACCACTAATGGNNCTAATGGTGCTGCGTGTCATCACCAGGCAGGGCTCGCCGCGATTGATGCACATCCAGTTGACCTCATCCGGGCTAGCCAAGGTAGCTTCAATGGTGAAACTGGCCTCGGTCAATGGCGCATGCTCCAGCAAATAGCGGGTCGGTGTGGTGAGCGCGAAGTCGGCTTCCAAATAGTGCGGTGCAGATGACGGGTTCACGTACCGGTCTTCCATCTGAATAGCCACACCATCTTCAAAATGCACCAACACCGAATGGAACAATTTGGCACCGCAGCGCAGTCGAAACACCTTGGCCAGTCTGGCATCGGCGCGCACCTGCTCTAACATCACCACCCGTGTGCTGTGGGTGTGTCCGCGCACCAAAATGTCATCGTGAATATCGCGAATTTCAAGGCTGCTGGAGATGCGGTGCAACTGTGCCACTACCGTGCCAGAGCCCTTGACCCGACTCACCACACCTTCCACAGCCAACTCTTTCACGGCACGGTTCACCGTCATGCGGCTGACACCAAACTGCTGCTGCAAAGCCGATTCGCTAGGCACGGCATCGCCCGGGCGCCACGCGCCGCTAGTGATTTGCTGTTTGATAAAGGCTTTGACCTGCTCGTAAGCCGGAAGCGAAGGTATCAGTGGGGTGGTCGTCATGGTGATGAATTTAGCGCATAAGTGGCGGGCTTAAGCATATCAGGGTTTATCCTAATTTGCAAAAGTTGTATAGACAACTATACAATTCAAAAAGTCCTGCCGCTCAACCTGAATCGGAGATCACCATGCTCACCCCAAACCACTCGCCCTTTGCCAACGCCAAAGCCCGCCCGGTGCGCGCCCCGCGTGGCAGCACCCTCACCTGCGCCAATTGGCAAATTGAAGCCGCCTACCGCATGCTGCAAAACAACCTCGACCCCGAGGTGGCCGAAAACCCTGACGCATTGGTGGTGTACGGCGGCATTGGCAAGGCGGCGCGCAACTGGACCTGCTTTGACGGCATTCTGGACAGCCTGAAAAAACTCCAACCCAACGAGACCCTGTTGGTGCAAAGCGGCAAACCCGTGGGCGTTTTCCGCACCCATACCGATGCACCACGGGTGCTGATTGCCAATTCAAATTTGGTGCCCAAATGGGCCACCTGGGAGCATTTCAACGAACTCGACCGCAAGGGTTTGATGATGTATGGCCAAATGACGGCTGGCAGTTGGATTTACATCGGCTCGCAGGGCATTGTGCAAGGCACTTACGAGACCTTTGTCGAAGCCGGTCGCCAGCATTACAAGGGCAGCCTTGCAGGGCGCTGGGTGCTCACCGCTGGTTTGGGTGGCATGGGGGGCGCACAGCCTTTGGCCGCCACCTTTGCCGGGGCTTGTTCACTCAATATCGAGTGCCAGCAAAGCAGCATTGACTTTCGCCTGCGCACCCGCTACGTGGACGAACAGGCCACCGATCTGGACGATGCACTGGCGCGTATCGCCAGGTACACCACCGAAAAAAAGGCCGTATCGATTGCCCTGTGCGGCAACGCGGCCGACCTGGTGCCCGAGCTGGTCAAGCGCGCCCGGGCGGGCGGCATCTGCCCTGACATCGTTACCGACCAAACCTCGGCCCACGACATCATCAACGGCTACCTGCCCAGCGGCTGGAGCGTGGCGCAATGGAAAGCGGCACAGCAAGACCCGGCCCAACACGCGACCTTGACCCAGGCCGCGGGCCAGTCTTGTGCCGTGCATGTGCAAGCCATGCTGGACTTTCATACCATGGGCATTCCCACGGTGGATTACGGCAACAACCTGCGCCAGGTTGCCAAAGACTTTGGTGTGGCCAATGCGTTTGATTACCCAGGTTTTGTGCCAGCCTATGTGCGCCCGCTGTTCTGTCGGGGTGTCGGCCCCTTCCGTTGGGNNCGTTGGGTGGCATTAAGCGGTGACCCTGAAGACATTCGCAAAACCGATGCCAAGATGAAAGAACTCTTTCCCCACAACGCCGGTCTGCACCGCTGGCTCGACATGGCCGAAGAACGCATTGACTTCCAGGGCCTGCCCGCACGCATTTGCTGGATTGGACTGGGTGAGCGCCATTTGGCGGGTTTGGCCTTTAACGCCATGGTGGCCAGTGGCGAACTGAAAGGCCCCATCGTCATTGGTCGCGACCACCTCGACAGTGGCTCAGTGGCCTCCCCCAACCGCGAAACCGAAGCCATGCAGGACGGCAGCGACGCGGTGAGCGACTGGCCGCTGCTCAACGCCCTACTCAACACCGCCAGCGGTGCCACCTGGGTCAGTCTGCACCATGGCGGCGGTGTCGGCATGGGTTACTCACAACATTCTGGTGTGGTGATCGTGGCCGATGGCACACCGGAAGCCACCGAGCGCCTGGGCCGTGTGCTGTGGAACGATCCCGCCACCGGGGTCATGCGCCACGCCGATGCGGGTTACGCCATTGCCGAACAATGTGCCCAGCAAAACGGACTGAACATGCCAATGAAAGCGTGAAGTCAGTTCTCCCAAAACCGCTCAAATCAATTCGACCCTACATAACACCAAGCCGACACCACTCACTTCTATGAACCTCCTTATTCAACCCGGCCATTTGACACTGGACCAACTGCACGCCATCCACGCCGGTGTAGTGCAACTCTCGCTGCCAGAATTCAGTCGTGCCATCATTGCGGCCAGCCAGCAAGTGGTGCAACGTGCCGCTGACGGCGATGCACCGGTGTACGGTGTCAACACCGGTTTTGGCAAGTTGGCCAACCAGCGCATCAGCAAGGCCCAACTGGAAACCCTGCAGCTCAATCTGATCCGATCGCACAGCGTGGGCGTGGGCGAGCCCTTGGCCCCTGAAATTGTGCGCATCATGCTGGCCATGAAGGCCGCGAGCTTGGCGCGGGGTTACTCGGGTGTGCGCCAAGTGGTGGTCGACACTCTGTTGGCCGTGCATAACGCAGGACTCACCCCTTATGTGCCACAACAAGGCTCGGTCGGTGCTTCGGGCGATTTGGCCCCGCTGGCCCACATGACCTTGGCGCTGCTGGGTGAAGGCGATATGTTGGTGAACGGTCAACGCATACCCGCGCTGCAGGCCCTGCAACAAGCCGGTATTGCACCCCTCAAGCTCGGTGCCAAAGAAGGCTTGGCACTGATCAACGGCACCCAAACCTCCACCGCGCTGGCGCTGCATGCGCTACTGAGTTTCGAGCCAGTCCTTGAAGCCGCCCTGGTGATTGGGGCACTCACCCTAGATGCCGCCCGTGGCAGTGACGGTCCGTTTGACCCACGCATCCACCTGCTGCGCGGCCAGCCCGGACAGATTGATGTGGCGCAGTATTACCGCGCGCTGCTCAAGGGCAGTGACATTCGCAACTCGCATCTGGACGGCGACGACCGCGTGCAAGACCCGTATTGCCTGCGCTGCCAACCCCAAGTGGTGGGTGCGTGCCTGGACCAGGTGCGCCACGCCGCCTTGGTGTTGGTGCGCGAAGCCAATGCCGTGACCGACAACCCTCTGGTGTTTGCGCAAGATGGGGCCATGCTCTCAGGCGGCAACTTTCACGCCGAGCCGGTAGCGCTGGCGGCTGATGGCATGGCACTGGCCATTGCCGAAGTGGGTGCCATTGCCGAGCGCCGCATTGCCATGCTGATTGACAGCAGCGTGTCCCGCTTGCCACCATTTCTTACCGCCGATGCGGGTTTGAACAGCGGTTTCATGATCGCCCACGTGACTGCGGCCTCTTTGGCATCCGAGAACAAATCGCTGGCGCACCCGGCCAGCGTCGACAGTCTGCCCACCAGCGCCAACCAGGAAGACCATGTGAGCATGGCCACCTTTGCCGCGCGTCGCCTGCAAGCCATGATCAGCAACACGGCGCACATTCTGGGCATCGAGCTGCTGGCTGCGGCGCAGGGCATCGAGTTTTTGCGGCCCATGAAGAGTTCTGAGGCCCTGGAGCAAGCCCATGCCCTGTTGCGCCAACAGGTGCCCGCCCTGTCGCAAGACCGCTACCTAGCACCAGACATTGCACACGCGGCGGCCTTGGTACGCAATGGCGCGTTGTCGCCCCTATTTCGCAGCCTGCCCGATTTGCCCGCGCTGTGGCTGGAGGCTTAGCCTGAAATACCGTCATTGCGAGCGACGCGTGGCAATGACGATACACCTTCACTTATCCCTGCTAACCCCATGAACTGGCACATCATTCCCCTAGCCGACACCTCCCCCAGCCCCTGGAAGAATGGCGGTGGGGTCACGCGTGAACTGGATGCTTGGCCCAGTGCGCAGGACTGGCTGTGGCGTATGTCGGTGGCCGAGGTCGCCCAAAGTGGGCCGTTTTCCCGCTTCGAGAGTGTACAGCGCTGGTTTGTGGTGTTGTCAGGTGTAGGCGTGCGGCTGGACGTGGGGCAGCCGCCGAATCAGCGCGTCCACAGCTTGACCCCAAGCAGCGAACCGCTGAGCTTTGCTGGCGATGCGCCGGTGCACTGCACACTGATTGACGGCCCCACGCAAGACTTCAACCTGATGCTGCGCGGCGCCCATGCCAGCGCCCGCATGGTGCGCGTGAATGGCGAATCTTCAAGCTCACCAGTCACTACACAAATAGTAGCTGCTTACGCACGTGGGACTGATGCCAGAGTGCATTTTGATGCTGAAACTCTGACCCTGCCACCGAACACTTTGGCGTGGCGACAATGCCCGCCCGGCAGCCAACTGCGAGTCCAAGCCGCACACGCCTTATGGATGGAGATCAGCCCATGAAACTTTGGACCCACTGCAACGCCGCAACGATGCAGGCCGATGCGACACAGCCCTACGGTCTGATCGAAGATGCCGCTTTAGTGGTGGATGGCGCTTGGTTGCGCTGGGTCGGGCCACGCCATGAATTACCACCCGCCTTGGCACAGCAATGCAGCCAGACGCACGACTGCGCCGGCGCGCTAATCACACCAGGCCTGATCGACTGCCACACCGACCTGGTCTACGGCGGCGACCGAGCCCATGAATTTGAGCTACGCCTGAACGGGGCTAGCTACGAAGACATTGCCCGCAACGGTGGCGGCATTGCGTCTACTGTGCAGGCCACGCGCAGCGCAACACTGGAACAATTGAACGCGCAAAGCAGCTTGCGCCTGAAACAGTTGCTGAGTGAGGGTGTCACCACGCTGGAAATCAAGTCCGGCTATGGACTGGCGCTGGAGCCTGAGCGCAAGATGCTGCAGGTGGCACGCCAGCTAGGTCAAGACTTTCCAGTGGATGTGCGCACCACGTTTTTGGGTGCCCACGCCCTGCCGCCTGAATTTGCTGGCCGTGCCGACGACTATGTCGATGCGGTGCTGCGCATGCTGTCGGTGCTGCACGCCGAAGGATTAGTGGATGCGGTCGACGGATTTTGTGAGCGCATTGCCTTCAGCCCGGCACAAATGGCGCGCGTGTTTCAGGCCGCCAGGGGTCTGGGCCTGCCGGTCAAATTGCACGCCGAGCAACTCAGCGACAGTGGTGGGGCTGCGTTGGCAGCACGATTTGGTGCCCTCAGTTGTGATCATCTGGAATGGTTGTCCGAAGACGGGGCACAGGCGCTGGCCAAAGCAGGCACGGTGGCGGTGCTGCTGCCGGGTGCGTTTTACTTCTTGCGTGAAACCAAACTGCCACCCGTTGCGCTATTGCGTCGCCACCGTGTGCCGATCGCCGTTGCCACCGACTGCAACCCCGGCAGCTCGCCTTGCACCTCGCTGCTATTGATGCTGAACATGGCTTGTACGCTGTTTCGGCTGACCCCCGAGGAAGCCTTGGCCGGGGTCACGCACCACGCCGCCCAAGCCTTGGGCTTGTCAGATCGGGGGGTGTTGGTTGCCGGCAAGCGGGCCGACTTTGCGCTATGGAATGCGGAGCTGCCTGCGCAGTTGGCATATGCCTTGGGGGCCAATTCGTGCCTTCAAACTATTTACCAAGGGGCGCTGAGATGAGCGTCAGTTTGCAGCGTGGCACCTCACCCCTGCTGGTCAGCATGCCACATGTGGGCACACAGATTCCGTCCGAGTTACAAAGCGACTACTTGCCGCGCGCGCTGGCAGTCGAGGACACCGACTGGCACCTGGCCCGGCTTTATAATTTTTTGCCCGAATTGGGTGCCAGCTTGCTACAGCCCAGCACCTCACGCTACGTGATCGACCTGAACCGCCCACCTGACGACACGCCCATGTACCCCGGAGCCGCCAACACCGAGTTATGTCCGACTCGCTTCTTTACTGGTGACGCGCTTTACCGATCAGGCTGTGAGCCCACCAGCGATGAACGCCTGCGCCGCCGGGTGACCTATTGGCAGCCCTACCACGATGCTTTGGCAACAGAGTTACAGCGCATCAAGGCCATCCACGGCTTTGCGCTATTGTGGGACGCGCACAGCATCCGCTCACAGATTCCCTGGTTATTTGAGGGCACTTTGCCGGGCCTGAACATTGGCACGGCCAGCGAAGCCAGCGCCGACCCGGCCATTGCGCAGGCCATCGACCAGGTGTGCACTGCTGCCGAATCTNNCCGCCACTACGGTGCACCGCACCATCAGTTGCACGTCGTGCAACTGGAAATGTGCCAATACCTGTACATGACCGAGGCTGCGCCGTTTGAGTTTGATGAGCCCAAGGCCGGTGCGATTCGACCCTTGCTCAAGACCATGATGCAACACGCTTTAACCGCCGGCAAGGAGCTGTATGCTGCCTGAAAATCAGCAATTTTTTGCCAAACAAGCTTGGGTTGATGGTGCGTGGGCTCATGACGTGCTGCTGTCGGTAGATGCAAGAGGCCAGTGGAGCGGCATCCAGCCCAACGCCTCTTCAACGCAGCACGCCTCCCATGCAACGCAGCTCAGCGGCCCGGTACTGCCGGGCCTGGTCAACGCGCACAGCCACGCCTTTCAGCGTGCCATTGCGGGTCTGACGGAACGCCGCGGCACACAAGGTGCCGCGCAGAGCGACGATTTTTGGAGTTGGCGCGACCGCATGTACTCGGTAGCCCGGCGCATCACACCGGATCAACTGGAAGCCATTGCCAGCTTTTTGTATGCCGAGTTGCTGGCGGGTGGCTACACCCAGGTGTGCGAGTTTCATTACCTGCACAACGGGGTCGATGGCACTGCACATGCCGACCCGCTGGACATGTCGCTGGCGCTGGTACGGGCGGCGCAGCGCGTTGGCATCGGTTTGACGCTGCTGCCCACCCTGTACATGCGCTCTGGCTTTGAGGCCGCCGGTCTGCGCGATGACCAGCGCCGTTTTGCATCTACGCCAGAGAGCGTGCTGCGTCTGGTGGACGGGGTGCAAGCCCATCTAACATTCATGGATACCGGGTCGTTGCCCAGTATGACAGCGCCAACTTTCACGTTAAAAGCGCCTAAGGAGGCGCGATCTTCAGTGATCAATGTCGGGATTGCCATTCACTCCTTGCGCGCTGCTGATGAGGCAGCCATGGTGGCGCTGGCAGTGCAGGCCAATGGACGCAGCTTGCCGGTGCACATCCACATTGCCGAGCAGTTGCAAGAGGTGCAAGACTGCCTGACCTACACAGGACAGCGCCCAATCGAGTGGCTGATGACACACTTGCCCGTCAATGAACGCTGGAACCTAGTTCACGCCACCCACACCACGCAGCCTGAATTGCAGGCGGTGCAGCAAAGCGGTGCGGCCATCGTCATTTGCCCCAGCACCGAGCCCAACTTGGGCGACGGCGTGTTTGATTTCTCAGGCTACGCCCGCTTGGGGGGGCGCTGGTCGGTGGGCTCAGACAGCCACGTCACCCGCAGTTGGGCCGAAGAGTTGCGACTGCTGGAATATTCACAGCGTTTAACGCAGCGCAAGCGCAACGTGGCAGCACAGATGGTGTTCAACCCCAGTTCGGCCGCTACGCTGTTTGAGGCGGCGTTAGCGGGCGGCCAGACGACCACATCCAAACCACTCGGGTCGATTACCGTGGGCCATCGTGCTGACTTTTTGGTGCTCGATGACCAATCACCAGCCCTGCTGGGCGTACCGTTTGAGTACCTGCTCGACGCGCTAGTGTTTTCCAGCCCCGATGCCCGCTTTTCAGAGGTGTTTGTGGCGGGCAAGCCGGTGCTTCAAGGTGGTCAGGTCGGAGGTGATTTGTCAGTGCCAGAAAACTGGCAGCAGATCAAACAAAAGTATGTGCAAACAATGACACAACTTTGGACTTGATGCCTGCCGTTCAATCCCTTTTCAACAGGGCAAGCTAAGGATAATGGACCCTAACCCGCGGACGTGGCCATTCGCTGCCGACGTGCCGCGTCTTCGGCGCGCGCATCGTCAATCTCGCGCAGCACCGCTTGCATATTGACACTGGCTTTGGCGCGCTCAAAGTGGCCGGTGAGCAGCGTTTCATTGCCGAGTAGCCCGGCCTGGTACAGGCTCCACATTTCCGGACCATATTGGGTCGCCAGCAGATGGGGCGAAAACTGACCAAAAAAATCGCGCAGGTTGGCCACATCGCGCAGCAACATGCGCTGCGCGTGGTTATTACCCGCCGCATCCACCGCTTGCGGCAGATCAATGATGACTGGCTCATCAACCCCATCTGCACCATCGACACCCGCAGTGTGCGCCAGCAAAATGTTGAACTCGGACAAATCACCATGCACGACCCCCGAACAAAGCATGCGCACCACCTCTTTGATCAGCGTGGCGTGGTGCTTTAGTGCCTGATCAGGCGTGAAGGTTACATCGTTCAGACGCGGGGCCGCGTCGCCCTGCGCGTCGGTGACCAGCTCCATTAACAAAACACCATCGCAAAAATTGTAGGGCTTGGGCACCCGCACCCCGGCGGCGGCCAGACGGTAGAGCGCATCAACCTCGGCACTTTGCCAGGCGGTCTCTTGCTCTTGCCGACCAAATTTGCTGCCCTTGGCCATGGCGCGGGCCGAACGCGAGTTTTTGACCTTGCGGTTTTCGGTGTAGTCCACCGCCTGGCGAAAGCTGCGCTGCTTGGCTTCCTTGTAAATCTTGGCGCAGCGGGTGTCATCACCACAGCGCACCACAAACACCATGGCTTCTTTGCCGCTCATAAGCTGGCGCACCACGCTGTCGATCAGGCCTTCTTCAATGAGGGATTGCAGTCGGGGAGGTGCTTTCATGCAGGGTTTGTCTGGTGGGTATTCAAGGGGCTATTGTCTATGTTGCAAACGCTCCGCTCAGACCTAAAAACCCTTTGGATTCAATCAGGTTACCGACTGTCAGTTTTCCAGCAGTTGGCCTCGACCTGCGTCTCGTTATGTACCCAATACTCGTTGCCGCCTGCCAATTTAAAAACACCGTTGATTCCAGACGTAGCCAACACCATGTACCCCTCACCCAGCGTCTGCGCGCACACCTTGTCGGTCTCACTGCGCGTGGCAAAGTGGTTGCCTAAAAACTCCGTGGGCGTTGGTGCAATGTCAGCCCAGGCGCTGTTGCCCTGATCCACCCATTTGCTACATGCCAAGGGGCGGTGAGTCACACAACTTTGTGGCTTGACGCACTGAAAACCGCAGGCGTTGAGTTTGACAATGTCTTGCGGCACCACCACCACGCTGCCAGCCGTCGTGTCTGGACGCAAACTGACTCCAGATGCGCTCACCACAGTGGGTAACGCTTGCAGGATTTGGGCATTGGTTGCCAACTGTGCAGGAATGGCAGCTAAAGATGGCACCTCATTGATGGGGCAAATCCCTCCCACTTCAGCTATTGAAAATAGGCTCACGCAATCATAAAAAATCGCTGTGGCTGACCTGACGACGGGTACAAACGTGAGTTGCACCGGGTGGCCATCCACCTTGGCATCAAGCTCTACCCGCACCGTGCTGTCGGCCTGCACCACCCACGTCTTGACTCCGATTTTGGGTGGGACTGCGGGCATGACCACATCGCCCGGTCCAGCCAGTTTGCCACTTTCAAGAAAATATTTCGCCAAAGGCAACGTCAATGCGGTGGAATCTCCGGCTGCTGCTGCCCAGGCCTCAAACCGCTCCAGGTTGATGCGTGATTGTTCACTCCCCAGACGCGACCAGTTGAAAAAAATCAGCAGGGGCCCCGCCCAACGCCAGCAACAAACCCCATCCACGCATACGCGTCATGAAATTCCTTTGCGTTTGACAGCGATCCCGCTCCCACTGACCAGCACAATGCCCACCAGTACGGGCCCGGCACCAAGCAAAAAACTCATCTCAATCGATTCTTTGAGCAGCCATGCGCCAAATACGATGCCAAACAAGGGGGTCAAAAAAGAAAACACCCCCAGAGGCGAAGCCAAGTAGCTGCGCAACAGCCAGAACCACACCAAAAAACTGGCAAACGACACAACCAGCGTATGAAACGCCAAACTGGCCCAAACCATCGGTGTTGGGTTAAAACTTGCCTGCCCTGTGACAAAAGCACCCCCCAGCAGCAGCACAAATGCACCCAACAATTGATAAAGCAACGTCTGCGTGGCTGATGCCATTGACAGCGATGAGCTGCGCACAACTACTGTGGTGGCAGCCCAGGTCAAGCCGCCCAGCAGCCCCAAAAAGTCACCCCATAAACTATTACCCGCAAGCCCGTTAACGGATGCACTGCGTCCCAAAAAGGCAAAGGCAATGCCACCAAACGCCAACGCAACGCCCAACCACTGCGGCAAACCCAACCGCTCGGCTGGCAAACGCCAAGCCAGACCCAGCGCGGCAAACATGGGCGCGGTGTACAAAAAAACCACCATGTGCGAAGCGCTGGTGTAACGCAAGCCTTCGGCCACCAGCAAAAACTCCAGCCCAAACAGCAAGCCCACCGCCATGCCAGGGCGCAATGTGCCATCGCGCAGGCTCATGGGTTCTTTGCGCCACCACATCAACACCACCACCAGCAGTGCAGCAGCCCCGGAGCGCAGCGCTATCTGCATGATGGGCGAAATGTCACTGGCGGTGGCCTTCAGCACCACTTGCTGCAGACCCCAAATAGCGCATAGCACCAGCATCAAGGCAACAGCACGGCTATCGAGGGCTTTGCGGGTGTCCATTGGCCAGACTGCCTAGCGCGTTATTGTGTTCCCAACCACTGACCAACCCGCGTGCAGATTGGTTTTGTCGTTTTCATATTCCCATTCAGTGCTGCAACGATCACACACATAACGGGTGATGGTGACCTGACCCTGGCTGCGTACCTCTTTGCGGTTCGTGCTCTGCACCAGCTCGGCATGTCCCGGGGCGCGCCGCCAATGGCGTTGAATGCCAGCACAGGGCAGGCAAAGCGGTGCAGGGCTCGATTCATCGTGGAAAATCGGTTCTTGGTTCATGTCAAGCTTGCTGTAGTGAAGATGGATTGTCGTCCTGCAGCCTGACCCGAAACACGCCAACCGAAAAAACACCGATATGCCGTGTTAGCTGCCTTACTTGTAACTGCGCGCGTCTTCAATCACTTTGCCGTCGTTGGGCAGTGTGCCAGGCAACACCACTTCAACCAAGCCGCGCAACTTGGTCACATCCCGGATCGCCTCTGCCACTTTGCCTGCCAAAGCGTCTGGCCCGCTGCAGGCGGTTTCTACTTTGAGCGTCATTTTGTCGTTGGCCATTTCACCCGTCACGACCAAACGCGCCTTGGTCACTTCAGGGAATCGTTTGGCGATTTGATCAACCTGACCCGGATGCACAAACATGCCACGGATTTTGGTGGTCTGGTCGGCTCGGCCCATCCAGCCTTTGATGCGGGTGTTGGTACGACCTGTAGGGCAGTGGCCGCTTAAAACGGCAGACAAGTCGCCCGTGCCAAAACGGATCAGCGGGTAAGTGGGGTTGAGTGTGGTCACCACGACTTCACCAACTTCACCCTCGGCCACGGGGTCGCCGGTACCGGGGCGAACGATCTCCAGCAACACACCTTCGTCGATGACCAAACCTTCGCGAGCCGAGGTCTCGTAAGCAATCGATCCAACATCAGCCGTAGCATAGCACTGGTAACCAGCGATGCCATGTGCAAAAAACCAGTCGCGCAAGCTCGGCGGATAGGCCTCGCCTCCGAACATGGCCTTGGTCACGCTGGGCAGAGCGACACCCATCTCAAGCGCTTTCTCAACAATTATCTTCAGAAAACTCGGGGTACCAATATAGCCCGCGGGCTTGAGCTCGGCCATGGCC
>CXWL01052162.1_pt1 | contig 19798 bp, 23 predicted proteins | sample 590931 | NCBI WGS metagenome assembly CXWL01 (sample SAMEA3498368, study PRJEB10139) | groundwater metagenome | biome: water well; material: biofilm material | place: Germany | collected 2015-04-27 | reverse complement strand
TGCGTATCCAGGGCTTCGACGTTCACGCGGGATCGTGTCTGGGCGAACGTCGAAGCCCTGGATACGCACGGCCGCGTGTTCAAACGGAGCGGCACGTGGATAGCGGCCGACGGCGCCGCGCACCAGGTTCTTGTGCGAACCGAAAACAATCGCATCGGCTCGTTACGCATAAGCACCCGTATTGAGGGCGCGCTGCGGGTGGATGGCGTCGACTTCGTGCGCGCGGCGCCGACGGTTGCCGACGCGACACCGGTCGAGGACGAGGCGGCAATCGCGGAGAAAGAAGCGAACGTTCCCCCGCCGGTGCCGGCGTTCGTCGCCGAGCAGAGTTTCCCAATGCCGCCGCGTGCAATCGCCACCGAGCCGCCCGTCGACATCGTCGAGACCGAGCAACCAGCGCCTGCCGAAGTGACGGTCGCCGAACTTCCCGCCGATGGCGCCGCAGAAACGTCCATCACGATTCCGATCGCACCCGCGGAAGCATCGCCGGCTGCGTCCGATACTGCGGCCGTGCCCGCCGTTGTGGAACCCGCACTGCACAGCGGGCAGCAGCCGGACGACTTGCCGCTCTTGGCCGCGGTTGGCGCTGCGGTTTTCATACTTGGTGGAGCCGGCCTCTACCGGCAGAGCTACAGGCGGCGCACGCTGAGGCGGCTTACCACCGCAGTCGTCACCGACGGGCGCGTGCGGCCAGCCGTTACGCTGAGCACCGAGCAACCGGATTTGAGCCTGCGTTTTGCGGTGCGTGCCTACGCATCGGCCGGCGCACGGCAAACCAGCATTATCATTACGCCAGACGGAGCCGCTGCATGACCTCGCAGAACGATCTCACGCTGCTGCAGTTCTTCGACGTCGACGACGCCAAGGCGAGCAAAGACGGCTTGAACGCGCTTTACAGCACGGCAGTGATGCGCAGCACGCAGGCGCTGCTATCGACTGCGCCGACACTGCTGCAGAACCACGTCGCGCAGAGCGTGACGGAGGCGCTGAAAGGCGCCTTGTCCGTTCCGTTGGTCGATGTTCTGACCTCGGCTTGGACCACGCGGCGCGAGTTGAAACAGTATCTCGACCGGTCGAAGTTTCCGCGCGAGGAACTGGTCGATCACGCACTCGGCAAGCACGAGATTCGCTCGACGCACCGGCCGCGGCTGCAGATCATGCTCGACCACTCGCCGATCGGCGCTGAGTTCGAATTCGATGTAACTGTGTTGCTGAACATCGAAGCGGCGATCCTGCGCATTCAAGACGGACGCATCATGCATGCGCAACTCGGCAAGGTTTCGGGTGCGGGTGCGATCAAGTGCGAAGAGGCCTCGCTGTTTGCGCGCGCGAGCAAGCCCGTCGCCCTGCCGCAGACGCTTTCATTCGGCAGCGGCATTGCGATCCCGTGGCCGAAGGAATTGGCGCTGACCTCTTCGGCGAGCGCGGCTTAGCGCTTCGCGAGCGCCGTTTCGACGGCGGCGGCGACGGCGAACAGTTTCGCATCCGCCATGTGTTCGCCGACAAGCATAAGACCGCAGGGTATTTCGCCTGCGCGCTGCATCGGCAAACTGATCGCGCAACGATCGAGGAAATTGAACGCGCTGGGGTTGCGTAAAGCCAGCGCGTTCGCGGTGGAGAAGCTTGCTGTGTCCGACACACCGGCAATGCGCGGCGCCAGTTGCGGCGTCGTCGGCAATACGAGCGCGTCATACGGGGTGGTGAGGGTTGCCACTTCGGCGATCATGGCTGCGCGCGCCTTTGTGAGACCAATGTAGTCGGCCGCCGACATGCGCCCGCCGAGCTCGATCCGGGTCAGGACGTTCGGGTCGTATTGCTCTTTGCGGCCGAAAAAGTTCCGGCCAGCGTGGAACGCGTAAGCTTCGGCGTTGGCGATCGTGCCTTTGGCGAAGAGGTTCGGCAGTCGATTCAGCGCTTCGATGCGGATGCTGTCGATGCGGCTTCCTGCGGAACACAGAGCCGAGAGAGCGCGTTCGAACGCGGCTGCAACCGCCTCATCCATGTCGTTCAGAACGAAATCTGTGGGCGCGGCAAGACGGAGGCCCGCTATGGCAACCGTCGGATGCGCCGCGCGCGGCTGGTCGGAAAGGATGCCGTCGACGAGCGCGCAACAGGCCACCGTGTTCGCCAGCGGACCGATGCTGTCGAGCGACTCAGAGAGCGGAAAGGCCCCATCGCGTGTGATGCGCGCCTGGCTTGGCTTGAAACCGACGAGGCCGTTGAACGCCGCGGGGATACGCACTGAGCCACCCGTGTCCGTGCCGAGCCCGATTGCCGCCTGCCCACGCGCGACGGAAACCGCGGCGCCCGAACTTGAGCCGCCCGGAACACGCGCCGGATCGCGCGCGTTGGTGCAAGTGGGTCCGTGCGGGTTCAGCCCCAAGCCAGTGAACGCGAACTCGCTCATATGCGTGCGGCCGACGACGACCGCGCCCGCCGCACGCAGGCGCGCCACGGTTGGTGCATCGGTCGCAGCCGGAGCCGCGTCCCGCAGCACCGCGGAACCCGCGGGTGTCGGTTCGCCCGCGACGTCGAACAGGTCCTTCACCGAGATTGGGATGCCTGCGAGCGCACCCGATGCCGCACCCAGCTTGCGCGTGCGGTCGGCATGATCGGCTTCGCCGCACGCGCGATCCGCGTTCACGCGCGTGAATGCGGTACCGTCTTTCGCGATCGATTCAAGGACTGCTTCGACGAGTGCGCGGCTGGTCGCCCGCCCTTCCGCCAAAGCGCGCGCCACATCGGCGATACTGCGGCCCGTCAGATTCATTCACGGCGAGCCCGGCGGTCGGCCGTCTTTGCCGCTGAACGTCGGTTTCGGCAATGGACGCGCCTTGCGCTCGCGGCCCAAAGACTTGATCTCGTCCGCATCGACGATGCTGTCACTGTTGCGGTCGGCGCGGTCGAACAGCGTGCGCCACTGGGTTGCGAACTCGGCATAGACGAGGCGGCCGTCGGCATTCCAGTCGAACACGGGTGAGGTGCCGGCTTCGTCACGCAGCCGTTCGTTCAGAGCGCGGGCTTCCGGCGGATCGAGCGACTGGTTGCTGTTGAGGTCGTCCTTTTTGAAGTCGACTTTCAACGTGTCTTCCAACTCGGCGCGCTGAACCGAACCGTCGCCGTTCGTGTCGAAGCGGGTGAGGCGCGTAGATTCAGTAGCGCGCTGCGGTTCGCCTTGGTCGCCTGTTTCTGCGGAACGCGGCGGGCCCGGCGGGCCACCCGGACCGCCTAGCATGCTGCAGCCTTGAACCGATATCGCAAGCGCGGCCACTGCGGCCACCATTGAGCGATTCATTGTTCCCCCGAAAGCCGGTAAAGTCGGGCGATAGCCTAGCCCATCTCACCCACCCGGCGAAGTCCTTTCGGCCATCCATGACAAAGCTGCGCGAGAGAGTTCAGGGGCTGCTTCTGGCGGGACTTGTCGTGGTATTATTGATCGCCGTCGTGCGCATTTACGAGACGAAGCTCGCGCAAGCCCCGGACAATCTCAAAGGCAACATCGCGACCGAAGGCGGAATGACCGCGAACCCGCCCGCCGTCGCGCCGCAATAGGAGAGCGCTACTCGGCGGCGCTTTGCGGACGCGGGTGGATCTCGCCGACGACGCCTTCGCGGATCGCACCGAACAGGTTTGCCTCCGCCAAGTTCTTGGCACCGACGGAAGCGTGCGTGAGGTTCGCCCAGGCGAAGTTCGTACCCTTCATACTGGCACCCGACATGTTTGCGCGCGCAAGACTCGCGCGGGCGAACTGCGCGCCATCGAGGTTCGCGCCGCGCAAATCGCAATCGGTGAGGTCGGCAGCGTTCAAGAGCGCACCGGCGAGGTTCGCATTGCGCAGGTTCGCACCGGTCAAGCGCGCGTGACGCAAGTCGGCGCGCGTGAGCGTCGCGCCTTGCAAGTCGGCAAATTTCCAATCGACGCCGGTAAGCACGACGCGTTCGTCGCCGACGATGTCTGCCGGGCGGCCCCAGAGGCGCGTCTTTGCAGCTTCCTTCACGAAGTTCACGCCGGCGAACTTCGGTGCGAAATCCTTTTCGTGGCGATGCTGGTTCCAATGCAAGACGCCGTCGTCGAACAGCCAGCGGTGTTGCTGCGAGCCGCGGAGTTCGGTCTCCGGCGCGTGCGCGTAAACAGCCTCCTCGCCGCCGGCAATGGTGGTGGGAGCGACTGTGCCCTCATCCGGGGCATCTTTGGGCGCCGGCTTGTCGCGCGGCGGCCAACCGAAAAGAACTGTGCGCCAATCCATGACGTGAGTTTAGAGCATCGAGGACGGCAGCGAACACCGTCCCTAGATTGCGTCAGCGGGGCTGCGACACTACCTGTACCGCGTTCACCATCGACTGGAAGGCTACTTTGACGCCCGCCATCGTCGCTTGAACATCCCCAGATTCTTCGGCGATGAGCGCGAGGCCGCGCCAGGCAAAGGCCGACCAGGCGTGCGCCCAGGGGTCGCCGCCATCGGCCGTCTTCGTGGATTCGATCGCGGCGAGGAAGGCTTCCATGGATTCCTTCACGTGAACGGCTTTCAGTTCCTCGTAGCCTTCGAGAACCTTGGCGGCGATCCGATCGGGCGGTGCGCCATCGCCCTTGAGCGCGAGGCGCCGAGCGCCGATGGCAAAGCCGTCCGGTCGCCAGGAACGCGCGGCGAGCTGCATGCGCTCCATGAACACATCGGCCGTCAGGTTCGCGTGCAATGCGGCGAGGCCGGCGGGTGCCGTTTCGTCTACCGACAACGCCTTTGTCAGGATCGCGAAGAAGCGGCGGTTCGCCATGAGCGGATCTTCGGGCACGGGCTCGGTGGCGGCGACAACTCTGGTCGACGCTTTCGCGGCGAGCTTTTCTTCTTCGGTCGGTGGTTCCTGTGGGAACAGTATCCCGATCACGAGCCCCAACAGCCCAAGACCGACGGCGGCGCCTGCAATCAACAGAGCCGTTTCCGTCGACATGACGGTCAGTTCCATGTGTACTTCCCCCAACGCTTTACCGGCGCGATCCCACGCGCACCGAGCAATCGCTCGCGCGGCATAAGTTAGAGGCTAGGGCTGGTGTGCAGGGTGGGCAATTTCTTTTGCTTAACGCCTGAAGGAACCAGTGCGCATGGTGCAGGGAGGCGACGCTTTTCGCGTGGCAAGCGACTGACCGAGGGTCGGGGAAGCCCGCTAAGCGAGGTTCTACCGCGGCAGGAAGAGAACGCTTGGCTCTTCGCCGTCCGAATGGCGGAAACAACGGACGAGGTCGTAGAACAGCTCGGGCATGCCGGTCGCGACGTTCAAGCCCATGTTGTAGGCAGCTTGCGCGGTGATCGGGAAGCCGTGCGTCCACTTGCCGGAGATGAGTTCGTCGGCGATCGCGGTCGAGCCGTCCGCCGTATAGCTTCCCTGCAGAAGTTCGCGCGCGGTGGCGCGGCCTTCTTGAATGATCTTGCGCGCCTCTTCGGCGAGGATCAGGTACTCGTCGCTGATGGATTCGAACGGTTTGACTTTCGATAGCTGCACGATCGAGGGTGCGGGGCCAGCGTAAAGCTGCGTGTCGATCGGACCCAGCATCGCGTGCGCGCCCATGACGATCTGATCGGCGGCAAGAGCGATACGCGATCCGGCCGACATCGCGAAGTACGGCACGAAAACCGTCTTGCGCGCCTGATGGCTCTTGATCGCGCGCGCGATTTGACGGCCGGTGAACGAGTTGCCGCCCTGCGTGTGCAGCACGATGTCGAGCGGACGCGACGTGTCGCTGGTCACGATCGCGCTCAAAACGTCTTCGAGGTCGTCGAAGTCGAATGCCTCGTTCTCCATGTTCTCGCCATGGATCACGCAGATCACGCGCGAGCCGCGTTCCTGTTCGATGCGGCGGATGATCGCCTTCGCGCGGTCGACGGCGGCTTCCGGCACGTGACCGCCGGAATGGGCGAGCCAAACCAGATTTTCGTGGCGCGTGGCGCGGCGTTTCTTCGGCGCGTGCGAGCGGTCGATATAGACGACGCTGCTGTCGATGGCACCGGCGAGGTCGACGCGCTGGCGCTCCGGCGGCGGCACTGCGGCCTGCGCACGCGCAGGGGTGCGTTCGTAGTCTAGGTAAGCGACGCTTGCCGCCTGCTCGTTGTCGCGGCGGCAGGAGCGGATGAGGTCGTAGATCTCCGGCGGCATCGCGATCGAGACGTGAAGCCCGAGTTCTTTCGCCGAAATCGGCGAGATCGCGCGCCAGGAATAGGACTTGCCGCTGACGAGTTCGTCGGCGAGACGGCAGGCGCCGCAATGCTCCTTGCCCTCGTGCATGAGTTCGCACGTTACGCGGCGCGTTTCGTCGAGGAGTTTGCGCGCGAAGTCGGCGTAGATAACCGTCTCGTCCGAGACGCGGTCGATCGGCTTGTTCTTGATGCCGGCCAGAACCGACGATGCCGAGCCGTAGGCCACGAACGGATCGACCGGCGAGAGTGCCGCGTGCTGGCTCATCACCACCTCGTCGGCGGCGAACGCCATGAACGAGGTCGAACCCAGCGCAAAGTACGGCACGAAGACCGTCGTCTTCGCGGGGTGGGCCTTGATCGCGCGGGCGATCTGCTGCGCACAGGAAATCCAGCCGCCGGGGGAGTGAATAATGACGTCGAGGGGGCGGTCCTTCGGCGTCTTGCGGATTGCGGTCAGTGCATCTTCGAGATCGACGGCGTCGAGCCGGTCGCGCGCCATGTTTTCGCGGTGGATGATCGCGATGACGCGCGAGCCGCGTTTGGCCTCGAGGCGCGCCAGGATATCGCGCGTCGACAGGACCTGCATCGGCACCTGGCGTTCGTAGCCGTGCTGTTGCGGCTCCAGCGGTTCCCACTCTTGGAACGGGCTCGGCTGGTAGGATTGGTGTTGCGGTACGAGCGCCTGGCTTTGCTGCTCCATCGCCCGCCACGGACGCAGCGGCGGCTTGCGCGGTTTCACTCTTAGCGGCTTGCGCGGTTCGTCTTCGTCGAACTCGGGTATCCGGTAGTCACGGCCGAAGACGTTCAGCGTTGAGCCGGCTTGGACGCGCGGCTCGGGCCTACGGGCCGGGGCGATCTCGCGTACGGACGGCAGAAGCAGTTCCTCTTCTTGCGCGCGGTGCGAGAATTCGGCCGGGCGGACGGCCGCTTCGTCATGCTCGTCGAACGCTTGCGGCACGCGCTTGCGTTTCTTGTTCCGGTGCTCAGCCGAAGAACTAAGAAGCGACGGTGCGGGCCCGCGCCTCGGCTTCACGAATGCGATCAACAGCATGAGCACTGCCGCGCCGACGCAGCCAAGCGCGATCAACTGCGGCGCAGACATCGCAGCGAGCACCGCTTCCGCCTCTGCAAAAAGGCGAGCGATGCTCTCCGCGATCCGCGAGAGGATGGCCCAAATGTCCAACGTAAGTACCCACCGCTCCGGACCTTCACGGCGCCCAACTCGCCAGCCCGGAACTTGGGGAGAACTAAAGACCCCTGCTCTTCTCACGAGAAGTCACCGGCGCGACACACTGAGGTTGAATTTCGAATCACCGTGAACGCGGCAACCAATTAACTCGCAACCATTGAGTGCAGCGTCGGTCATGGACACGGCAGCGGCGTACCGGAATGGAACATTCACCCTGTCCCCTTGCACGAAGCTTCATGATCTGGCGGGTGACGGCATGACCATCACGTTGGAACTTACGGCGCATCCGACCGACGACGCGCGGGCGCTTATCGAGGAACTCGAAGCAGAACTGAGCCAGGGTTTCGAGGCACATCACCGGCATGGGCTCAGCGTCGAGAAGGTGTTTCAACCGCACATCGCGTTCTTCATCGCGCGTGTGAACGGCGACGCGGTCGGTTGCGGTGGGGTTGTGTTCGATGACGGGTTTGCCGAAGTCAAACGCATGTACGTGCGCCGAAGCGCTCGCGGAACCGGCGTGGCACAAGCCATTGTGGCGCGGCTTGAGCAGGAAGCGCGCGCGAAGGGCTACCGGGAGCTGATGCTGGAAACCGGCGACACGCTCACCGCTGCGATGCGGCTTTACCAAAGCGCGGGTTTTCGTGCGTGCAACGCGTTCGGTCCCTACCGCGCGATGCGGCCGGAACAGATCGAGCGCAGCCGGTTCTTCGAAAAGCTGCTCGACTAAGCTTCGACCAACGGCAGCAGGCGCGAGTCTTCGATCGCGGCTGTGCGGTGGCCCATGCCTGCGAGATAGGCCTGGTTGGCAGCAAACGCCATGAAGGATTCCAGCGAGCTCTGGCGGACCATCATGGCCATGTCCCAGCGCTCGGCATCCGGGCCGATGAACCACGATCCGCCGGCACCTAAGAATTTCAGTTCGCCGCCGCTCGCTGCGAGATGCGGGAGCGTGTGGTCGATGTAGCGCTGAAACGCTTGCGCCCCGCTGATCGGCGCGGGCGGTGCGAGGGCGGGCGTCGCCGAATAGTCCGCCATCTCGCGGAAGCGCAGCAGGTTCAGCATCACAATTGGGCCCTTGATCCCGCGCATCATCAGTGCGCGGCCAGCCTCCATCGTCGGTTCCAGATGGCGCGTCGTCATTTGACCTCTCCCGATCGCGCCTCGCCGAAGGCCAGGCGCGTGATGTGTTCGCGGATGTCCTTCGGCCAACCGGCGATCAACGTCGCCAAGCGGCCGCGGTCGTCGGCGAAGAGCGCGCGTGTGGCTTCCTCGAAGCCTGCACGGTCGCCCGCAATCGCGGACATGAAGTGGTAGGCGGCATCGCGGGCGGCACGCGCGCGCGCTTTCGGCCCGCGGCGGGCTTCGTCGACGAGCTTGCGCAAGGTGACGGAGGCGCCGCCGGGTTGAGAGCTGAGCCAATCCCATTGCTGGGGTAGTAGCGTGATTTCGCGGGCGACGACGCCGAGCTTCGGGCGTCCGGGGCCACGATCTTCGTCGGGCTTCGGTGCGCTGCGCTTCAGGCGCGCCACCACTTCATCGGCCGTACCGCGAATGTCGATGTCGAAGGCGCGGCCGGTTGTGTCGTCGAACAGGAAGACGCCGTCGCCGCCCTTTTCGGCCGCTTTCTTGAAATGTGCCGCGACGGCGGCGAGCGGGCCGGAGGCCAGACGGCGCGTGCCGTCGAACACGGTGCAGGGTTTGGTGAGGAGATCGCTCATGCGGTCTTTTTACCCGGGCGATATTCCAATGTCAATATCACCCGGGTAAAATACGGCTAGGCGCCGAAGTTGGGTTGTCGTATCGTCGAGATCAGAGGGGCATCATGCGCGAAATTTGGCGGTCGATCGCGTGCGTGTTGGCAGTTGTCGTGCTCGCGGCTTCGGCGGCTGGTGCGGGGCAAAGCGCCTGGTCCACGATCCCCGCGCAGACCAAGCAATGCTTGAGCCCGGAGCCTGGGTTTTCGCCCGTCGCGCGCATTGCGGCCTGCACCGACGTCATCAACTCGAAGACTGCGACGAACGCGGAGCGCTTGGATGCGCTGAGAGCGCGCGCCCGCTGTCAGGGCTTGCGCGAACGCTACGACCTTGCGCTTGCGGACATGGACCGGGCGATTGCGCTCAATCCGAAAGACGCGTCGCTTTACGTTGATCGCGCCATCTATCACTCGCTCGCGGAAAACTACGACTTCGCAGAAGCGGACGCGCAGCGTGCCTTGCAGATGTCGCCAGGCATTGCCCGTGGCGAAGAGGTCTTGAGCGAAGCGCGGGCCGCTAAAGCCGCGATCGCGGCACAGAAGCTCGCGCCATCGCCAAACGTACGGATCGCGCTCGTGATCGGCAACGGCAAATATCTCAACACGCCGCCGCTGCCGAACCCGGTGCACGACGCCGAAGACGTCGCGCGGGAGCTGACGCGGATCGGCTACAAGATCTACGGCTATCCGAAGACCGACTTTACGTGGAAGGAAATGACCGTCGCCATCAATGCGTTCTTCCAGGCGTCGAAGGGCGCGGCGTCGGCTATTGTTTGGTACTCTGGCCACGGTCAAGAGTTCGTCGAGGTCGACGGCGATTACGGGCGAAACTACGTCATCCCCGTGGATGCGAAACTCACATCCAGCACGGACATCCGCACGGAGGGAATTCCGCTCAGCGATCTTTTGTTGTCGGTCATGCCGGCGACGGGGTTGCGTATGGTGATCGTGGACGGCTGCCGCAGCAACGACTTCGATCCGGCCGTGCCGTTCCGCGGGTTCGCGCGCGAGGGGCGGCTTGGCATGTTCGTCGTCTACTCCACGAAGCCCGGCACCTATGCGTCCGACGGCGAGGGGCGCAATTCGCCGTTCGCCACAGCGTTCGTTGCAGAGTTGCGGGCAAACCCGAAGGACGAGCTTCGCGCGCTGCTGTCGCGCGTCGTCAACCGGACCGGTGCCCTCACCCGCAATCAGCAAGTGCCCGAAGTCGTCGACCGCTACGATGCGTTGGAGCGGCCGGTGCTTGCGCGTTAGGAAGCGAAACGATGAAGAAGGTCTTGGCTCTGCTGGTTCTAAGCGCGATGGCGAGCGCTTCGGCGTTCGCCGCCAAGCTTCCGATCTCGGTACTCGGCAAATGCGTGGAGGCGTCGCGTCGAACGACGGTGGACGAGCAAATCCGCGCGTGCACGCTCGTCATCGAAACGGAGGGTCAGGATCCGGCGGAGAGGCTGCTCGCGCTTTTGGCGCGCGCAACCACCTATAGCGAGAACGGCGACTACGACAAAGCGATCGCGGATTACAGCACCGTCATCGCGCTCGATCCGAACGACGATTATGCGTATCTCGGCCGCGCCGATGCGTACCGGCTTAAGAGCGACTATGATCGCGCGTTGGCGGAGCTGAACGCGTTCATTCAGCGCAAGCCTTCGAATGCGTCCGCGTACTACAGCCGCGGACGGGTGTACGCGGCGAAGGGCGACCTGCCACGGGCGTTGGCCGACTGCACGCGTGCGACTGAGCTGGACCCACGCGATGCTGCCGCTTGGTACGAGCGGGCGCTCGTCTATCGGCAGATGCGCGACGACGACGGCCAGCTTGCCGACCTCGGCCGTGCAATCGCGCTCGAGCCCGACAATCCCGATTACCGGCACACGCGCGGGATATTGTTGATGCGGCGGAAGGATTACAGAGCTGCCATCGCCGACTTCGACCGTCTTATCGACCAGAAGCCCCGCTACGACGCCTATGTCTTCCGCGGCTACGCCTATTTCTATCTTGGAAACTACGATGCGGCGATCGCCGATGGGGAGCGCGCCGTCAACTTCAATCCGAGCGACCCGCTAGCGCAACAGCTCTTGCGCGAGGCGCAGGCCGCGAAGGCGCGCTCGCAGTCGCGTTAGTCGGTTCACGGCGGGATGCGGGCGAACGCTGCTTCGAGATCAACGGTCACGGACAGCTTGTGTTCGATGTCGCCGTCGCGAAGCCAGGTCATCGCAGTGAGCGCGTGGGCGCCTGAGAACGTGAAATCGCCCGAAAGCGTCGGGCGGCCCGCGATCATCTCGCTGAAGGGTGCGAACTGACCGCGCCTGGCGCTGAAGACCACGATCGGAAACGACCACGGCGAATGGCCGCCGGATGAGACGAGGCTGTAGACGAAGTATTGCGAGTCCGGCGACCAGTTGCCGCGATAGACGTAATAGCCGTTCGCGCCGCGCGGCGAGGAATGATCCTTTGACAGTACCGTCTCGCCGCGTTGCGTGCGGATGACGACGCGACTTTCCATGTCAGGCGTGGCGTCGAGGCTGATGTCGGCCGGATAGATCACGGCGCGTAACGACCGGTTGGGCGCTTCGATGATTTGCGGCGCGACGTTCCAGCAGCTCATCTCAGGACGGCGCGGCACCAGAAGCTGATGCCCGCCGCAGATGNNCCTCACCTGCCGTTGCCGGGCCTAGGGCCATGATGAGCGCTGCAAGACCAAGCGGAGTTGAGCGCATCGATGTCCTTCTCAAGGGGATGCCCGGAATTTCGTTGGGGCCAAGCCGAAGAGGTCGCGGAAGCGGTTGTTAAAGGTCGAGAGGTCGCCGAAGCCCGTGTCAAACGCGATGTGCGCGACCGGATCGGTCGAGGTCGCGAGGCGCACGGCGGCGCGGCGCATGCGCAGGTTCAGGACGAATTGATAGGGCGTGACGCCAGTGACGCGGCGGAACGTGCGCAGGAAGTGGTACTTGCTCATGTTCGCGCGCGCGGCCAGTTGATCGAGGTCGAGCGGTTGATCGGCGTTTGCTTCCACGTGGCGCAAGACGGCGCCGATGCGGCGTTCGTCGCCGCGCGCGGGTTTCGTGCGCGTGACCTTGCCGCCGGAGAGCGTTTCGCCGACGCGTTCGACCAAGCGGATCACGAGCGAGCCGGCTGCGAGCGGGCGTGCGGTTTCGGTCAGCGCCTGGAGGTCGACCAGCGTGGGCAGCAGTTCGGGCATCGCGGGGAGCGAGGCGGCGTTGAACCGGAAGCGGTGCGACCCGGCGGCGCTGGCCGACACTTCGTCGAACAGGTCCGGCGCGACGTGCAGCGCGATGCAGCGATCGCCGGTGCCGTGGTCATGGCCGCATTCGAAACACGTCCCCGCATTGCCGAGCAACAGCGCGCCCGGGTAGAGCAGCGCTTCGCCATGTTCGGCGCGATAGCGGAACGAGCCGCCGACGACGGCGGAGATCGACATACGGCTGTGCCGTTCTTCGTAAGGCCGGTCGTTCGGGCCGGCGCGGCAGACGATTTCAGCGATCTGCCAATCGCGGCCTTCGGCGATCGCGCGCGAAGCGATCGTCGCGCGTTCCTCGCCGGGTGAAATCGCCAGATTTTCGGCCGGTTTTGCCATGCCCAAAGATAGCAATTTTTCCCAAGCGGCACCACTGCCCCGGGTGCATTTTCGACCAAGTTCTTGTGAGGAGAAACACACATGCTCAACCATATCTCGATCGGCGTCCGCAACATCGGCAGAACCAAAGAATTCTATGACGAAGCCCTGAAGCCGCTTGGCTACAAGTGCCTGAGCGAGGCCGTGGATTCGCTCGGCTACGGGGCGGACGCCGTTGTGCTTTGGATCAGCAAGACGGCGACGCCCGTTCCGGCCGACAAGAACTCCGGCCTGCACTTCTGCTTCGACGCACCGACGCGCAAGAGCGTGGATGCGTTCTACAAGGGTGCGCTCAACGCCGGCGGCAAGGACAACGGCAAACCGGGTCTGCGTGCCGACTACGGCGACAACTACTACGCGGCGTTCGTGGTCGATCCGGACGGCTACCGGCTCGAAGCTTACTGCAGCGCGAAGAGCTGAGGAGCGGACCCATGGCCTCGATCGTTCGAGAGTTCACCACCGCCGCCTGCCCCAACACGGTTTGGGACGCGGCCCGTGACGTCGGCGCGCTGCACACGCGCCTCGTCCCTGGGTTCGTCGTGGATACGAAGTTGGAGCCCGGCGCGCGCGTCGTGACGTTCGCAAACGGCATGACGGCGAAGGAGTTGATTATCGACGTCGACGACAAGCAGCGGCGGATCGTTTGGTCCGCCGTCGGCGGCCGGCTCACCCACCACAATGCGTCGCTCACCGTCCATGCGAACGGCGATGGTAGCCGGCTGGTGTGGCAGGCCGACTTGCTGCCGAACGAACTCGCGCCCGCGATCGCGCAGATGATCGATCAAGGGTGTGCGGCGATGAAGGCGGCACTCGACAAAGTCGCCGCGTGAGCGACGGCACGCGCCGTTTCAGTGCGCGGCGGACCGAAAGCGCACGCCGCAATCCTTAATGATACGTTAACCGGTGACCCTCAGCTTAAGAGGTCTGATTCCTGGGGGCCGAAATGTCTGTGTTTTACAATCTGGTGATGAACTCCGCGTGCCGGAGCAATCATCACCGGCTCGCCGTCGATGCGTTGCGCCATCTCAAGGGGGATACGGCAGAGCGCTGGCGGGAGCTCTTCCTGCATCACTACACGTCTTATCTCGAAGGCGCGAAGGCGCCGGACGAGGTGTTCAAGGATTTCAAAAACCACGTGCTGCATGTGCGCGACGGCGATTGGGGCGGCGCACCGGCGGCCGCGCGCGAGTGGTACCGGCGCACGGTGCGGGCGCTGCAGATCAGGGACTGGAAGCAAGCCGTCTATTGCGCCGGCGTGATGAGCCACTACGTGGTCGATCCGGTGCAGCCGTTCCATACCGCGCAAACGGAGGAAGAAAACGTCATCCATCGCGCGGTCGAGTGGAGCTTTTCGAAAAGCTTTTTCAAGCTGCAGGCGATCCTGGTGAACGACCTTGGCGGCTATCCGGACGTGGCGGTGCCGAACAGCGCTGACTGGCTGGAGCAGATGGTGCGTCAAGGCGCGCGCATGTCGAACCCGCACTATGAGACCGTGATCAATCACTACGATTTCCGCGCTGGGTCCAAGAACCCTGAGGCAGGGCTGGACCAAGAGCTGAAGGACATCGTCGCCAAGTTGATCGGCTACGCGTCGGTGATGGTCGCGCGCATTCTCGACAAGGCGTTCGCGGAAGCAGCGGTTGCGCCGCCGAAGGTGAATCTTACGCTCGACACGTTCTTTGTGGCGCTGAAGGTGCCGCTGAACGCGGTGTTGAAGACGATCGACAATGTGCAGGAACGCGCACTGGTCGCGTCGATGTATCAGGAGTTCCAGAAGACCGGAAAGCTGCGCGACACGCTGCCCGACGACGACAAGACCGTGCGCGAACTCCACGCAGCGGAGGTGTTGAAGCAGCCGCTGTCGACGCTCGACGCGCAGTGGCCGCGCGAGATCGGCACCGCGCACGGCACCGGCGCGCCGCCGCGTTCCGCCAAGCCGAAGAAGGTCGTGGCGCCGAAAGCTGCAAAGCCGGCGCCGAAAGCGAAACTCGCGCCTGCGCCGGTCGCGAAGGCGCCGCCCGCGCCGAAGGCTGCGGCCCCTGCCGCAGACCAAGGTCCGCGGCCGCGGCTGACCTTGGATGCACCAATCGAGGATGCACCGTCGATCGGCGCGAAGACCGCGAGCCGCTTGAGCTCTGTAGGGATTCGCACCGTCAAAGATCTACTTGACGTTTCGCCGGACGGTGCGGCGGCGCAGATCAAGGTCAAGCACATCAACGCAAGCTTGATCCGCGATTGGCAGTCACAAGCCGAACTTGCGTGTGCGATTCCGAACCTGACGAGCGCCGGCGCGCAGCTGCTTGTCGCCGCGGGCGTGCGCGATGCGGACGACCTCGCGAACGCCGAGGCCGATACGCTGGTCAACCTGATCGACGAGTTCGCCCTGACATCCGACGGTCAGCGTATCGTGCGCGACGGCACGCCGCCGAAACGGGTCGACATCGACCGCTGGATCGCGGCCGCGAAGGAGCAGGCGCGCAAGCGGGCGGCTTAATTCCCCGCCTGCGTCTGTTGCGGCGGACCGGCAATGGATCCCGCGTCGTGAAGCGTCACGACGCCGAGCGGGAACTTGCAGACTTGTCCGATGTTACAGTCGATCGCGCCGATCGGGTCCGGCTTGTTGTAGTCGTCCCATTCGTTCAGCTCGACCGAGAACGGCACGTCCGGCACACGGATGAGCCCGGTCGTGCAGCGGAACTTGCCTTGGCAACCCGCGAGTTCCGGATCGCGCGGGCCGAAGCACTTGCGGTATTCGGTGCCCTCACGGATGCAGAGTTGCAGTTCGGGGTCGACCATCGGCCAATCCCAGTTTTGCCCATTCTCCTTAAAGCGCGAGAACTCAACGTCGATGCGCACGGCGCGCCGCCACACACCGGGCGTGTAGTCGGACGCCACCTCGACGCGTACGCCGCCTATGGGAACCTTCTGCACATAGCGCTGATACGCGGTCGGCCCGAAATAGACCGCCGCCGCGCCGACCGCGCAGCCGATCACGAACCAACCAAACCCACCTTGCGCCATAGCCCTCTCCGTCTCGTAGGCGCGAACAAAGCCTGCCCGCGTCCGACACTCAAGCTCTCAAGAGAAAATGGCGGCAGCGTGTCCCCGGGCACGGGAGCGGGCAGATATGCCACTCGCCTGGCAGATGTGGCAGTGCGTCAATTGTCCTCGCAGGCCGGCCAGTTCTTCAGGCCGCGCTCGCCTTTGTCGGTTGTGCCGAAGCAGATGTCGGCGAACTCGCCGGCGTAGTCGCGCTGCAGCTTGATTGCTTGTTCGAAGTCGGCGCGCGCCTTGTCGAACTCGCCCTTTTTCTCAAAGGCGCCACCGCGGTCGTAATAGGCGTTCGCGTCGCCGGGCTGGAGGCGCAGGACCTCGTCATAATCGGCGATCGCCTTGTCGGTTTCGCCGGTCTGCACATAAGCGTAAGCGCGCTGGGCGAAAGCGCCGACAAGGCCAGGTTCCAAGCGAATCGCTTCGCTCAAATCCGCGATCGCCTTGTCGAACTGGTTATAGGCCGCCTCAAAACCGCCGCGGGCCGCGTGGCCGCGGGGGTCGTCGGGTTTCAGTTTCACCGCCTCGCCCGCATCGGCAATCGCGTGGTCGAAGTCGCCCTTCTCCATGAAGTAGATGGCGGCGCGGCGCAGATAAGCCTCGAAGCGGATGTCGGGGGAGAGCGTCGTGTCGGCGATCACGCCGTTGCAGGCGTCGAAGCGCCGGTCCAGTGCTGTGTCGAGGTCGCTGCACAGCACCGTGTCGCGCGCGGGGTCGGCCGACGGCGCCGGTGCCGTCACCGCCACCATCAACGCTGTCGCTACGGCGAAAACTTTCATGTGTTTGCGAGTACACCAGTTCGACGGGGCCGCCAAGAACGCAGAGCGCGAATTAAGCATCCCGCACGCAGTACCCCGCGCGTGGAACTGTCACATCTCGCGGGCGAGTTCGCGGTCGATGCGCGCCAGCAATTCGTCCCACGCGGCGTTCATGTCATTTGTCCACGCCGCGCCCAACAACTCGGCGAACGTGTCGCGAAGGGTTGTGTAGAATCCCGCGAACACTTCGCGCGGCACGCCGAGGTTCTCGTGGTTGACGATTTCGGCGCGCATCAAGTTGGCGCCGTAGTTGTCGCGTTCGATGAAGTCGAGCATGGCGGTCACCGCTTCGGCCAACATGTTGCCGCGGATGCTTCCCGTCGTGTCGCGCACGAAGAGCTTTTCCATCTCCGGGTGGGCTGCGAAGACGCGGGTATAGACACGCGCCGCCGGGTCGCCACGTTCGGCGACCAACTCAAGGCTTCGTGTGATTAGGGACGTATCCATAGGGGAGATCGCCTGCCGCCTTGACGCTTATCCGGCACCTTGTTATCAGCCCGCCATGATGCTGCCTATGTCGAAGCGCACGATGAAAACGAAGACGCCCAAATCCCGGGCGGCTTTGGACATCGCGCGCGAGGCTTAAGGCGCGCGAGCTTCCAGGGCCCCGCCGGGAAACGGACGGGGCCGAAGTACATCGGCGCCCGTCTCCGGCTTACACACGAGAGAGACCGATGTCCGTCGCTGAACTTACCACCCGCAACCACCGCCGTGCTTTGCCGCCCTCGCCTTCCGTCGCCGTCGTCGGCGCCACCGGCGCGGTGGGCGTGGAGCTCGTGAAGTGTTTGGAGCAGCGGAAATTTCCGTTGTCGCGGCTGAAGCTCCTCGCCTCGGCGCGGTCGGCGGGCAAGAGCATCGGCTTTCAAGGTCGCGAGGTCACGATCGACGCGCTCGACGCGGTCAGCCTCGACGACGTCGACATCGCGTTGTTCTCGGCCGGCAGTTCGATTTCGAAGGATTTCGCAAAGCCCGCGCGCCGGCGCACCGTTGTCATCGACAACTCATCCGCGTTCCGGATGGACGAAGACGTACCGCTGGTCGTGCCGGAGATCAATCCGCGCGATGCCTTTACGCACGCCGGTATTGTCGCCAATCCGAACTGCACCGCGATCATTTCCGCGATGGCGCTCTGGCCGTTGCATCAGGTGAACCCGATCAAGCGGGTGATTGCTTCGACCTATCAGGCGGCCTCGGGCGCCGGGGCGGCGGCGATGGAGGAGCTTCGCGCTTCGACCGAGGCCGCATTGGCCGGCCGCGCGTATGAGCCGAAGGTGTTGCCGCACCCTTATGCGTTCAATGTGTTCAGCCACAACGACAAGCTCGACGTCGAGAGCGGGTATAACGGCGAAGAGATCAAAGTCGCGCGCGAGCTCAAGAAGATCATGGGGCTTCCCGACCTGCGGATCGGCATCACCTGCGTGCGCGTGCCCGTGATGCGCGCGCATTTGATTTCCATGAGCGTCGAATTCGAACGCCCGATGGCGCACGAAACGGCACGCGAAATCTTGAGCGGCGCGCCCGGGATCAAGATCGTCGACGACCGCGCGCGCAACTACTTCCCGATGCCGCGCGACGCGACGAGCAAGAACGAAGTCCTGGCCGGCCGCTTTCGCCCGGACTTGAGCGACCCCTCCGGCCGCTCGCTCATGATGCTGGTCGCGGGCGATCAGCTTCTGAAGGGCGCAGCACTGAATGCGGTGCAGATCGCGGAGTTGTTGTTGAAGGCCTAGGCCTTCGCCCGCAAATCCTGCGTGATCGTTCCGTACTTCTCCGTGTACTCGTCGTGTTCGTCGCGGAACGTTTCCGCGAGGCCTGCTTTGTACCAGTCGCGCATGCTGGGCAGATCGAGTAGGCGCTGCGCGTAGGCTTGCGCCGGAGCGTCGAGCTTCAGGCCGTAGGTTTGGATGCGGAAGGCGACGGGGGCGAAGAATGCGTCGACGTTCGTGAACGATTTGCCGGCGAGGAATGGGCCGCCGTGGCGCGACAAACCTTCGCTCCAGAGTTCACTGAGGCGCGCGACGTCCTTCGTCAGCGCTTCCGGCATCTCGTGCAGCTTCACGCGCAAGCCACAGTTCATCGAGCAGCGGTCGCGGAGCACGGCGAAGCCCGAATGCATTTCGGCTGCGGCGGAACGGGCCCAGGCGCGCGTGGCGGCATCCTTCGGCCAGACGCAAGCGTGGCGTTCGGCGAGATACTCGCCGATCGAAAGCGAGTCCCAGACGACCGTCTTGCCGTCGACCAAGGTCGGCACCTTACCGGTCGGCGAGAAGGCCTTGAACGTCATGTAACTCCCGCCCGGCGTGAACGCGTTGAAACGTTCCTCGAACGGAATGCCAAGTTCGCGCATCAACACCCACGGCCGGAGCGACCAGGAGGAGTAGTTCTTGTTGGCGATGTAGAGCTGGTACATGGGCCGATCCCTTGCGGTGTTGGCACTATCTAGGCGCGCCGGTGCCACCACTTCAACCGGGTTCCCTCACCCATTTTCCTCGCTTCGCTCAGAAAAATCTCCTCTCCCGCAAGCGAAGAGGGGGAGATAAGGTGCGGCCATGCCCGAGTACAATGGTCCGTTCTATTTCGTCGTCGAGGTGCTGGTGCACCTTTTGCGCAACTACCTTGCGTGGGTGTTGCTGTTCGCCATCATTCTGCCGGCGCCGTTTGCGCTGTCGACGGCATTGCGGGCCGGCGTCGAAGACGCCGTGCAGTCGTGGCTGCCGCTGCAGTTTTGGTCGCTGAGTTCGTGGTTCAGCTTTGCGCATGTCATGACGTTCTTTACGTTCCGCTATTACTTCGCGCCGCGGTTTCCATATGTCTCGCCCTACACGACGTTCGCGTTGGCGGCGGCGATGGGGGCGGCGTTACTCGGCACAGTTTGGACGTTGAGCAGCGGCACGTGGGCCGGCGATACGCTGCTCAACCGGTTCTTGTGGGCGGGTGCGGTGACGGTGGGCATCGCGGCTGTGGGCACGCTGACGTTTCAGCTCTTGGGTTGGGGCGTCTTGCGCTGGGGTCCTGGGCGCTGGTTCGGATGGTTCGTCGTGGGCCGCACGCCCTTCGACGCGTTCGTTGCGGCGGAGATGGCGCGGCGGGTGCCGGCAGCCGCACCGAAGCAGGGATAGGCGCTGGGGCACGACTCGCGCTAATTCAACAAAGCCATGGATGTCGC
>CXWL01011710.1_pt1 | contig 19798 bp, 12 predicted proteins | sample 590931 | NCBI WGS metagenome assembly CXWL01 (sample SAMEA3498368, study PRJEB10139) | groundwater metagenome | biome: water well; material: biofilm material | place: Germany | collected 2015-04-27 | reverse complement strand
CCGTGGTTGCTTGAGCTGTTCGGCGGGCGGGCATCGGCGCGCTCGCTGCACTTCATCGCGGCGTTTTTGCTGTTCGCCTTTTTCATCGTCCATATGGTGATGGTGCTGCTGGCCGGGCCGTTCAATGAGGTGCGTTCGATGGTCACTGGCTGGTATCGCCTGCCTCGCGACCGCGCCGAAAAGCCCGAACCCGCCAGCGAAGGAGAAAGCGCATGAGCGAGTCACCCTTCCTCTCCCGCCGCAAATTGATCGGCGGACTGGGCGTCGGCGCTGGCGGGCTACTTCTGTCCGGGTGCGATGCGCTGGGAGAAAATGAAACATTTCGCGGCATCCTGCGCAGCGGCGAGGATTTGACCTATCGCGCCCAGCGGCTGGTGAGCGACCGCAATGCGCTGGCCAAGGAGTATAACGACGCGGACATGTCGCCCATATTTCGCGCCAATGGCAATGTGATGCCCGCATCGGCCGATTATGCGGCGCACCTCGCCACAGGTTTTGCCGATTGGCGGCTGGTGGTCGATGGGTTGGTCGCGCGCCCGCTCAGCGTTCCGCTAGCCGCGCTGATGGCGATGCCACAGCGCAGCCAAATCACGCGGCACGACTGCGTTGAGGGGTGGAGCGCGATTGGCAAATGGCAGGGGCCGAACCTCTCGCACATCCTGTCGCTGGCGCGGCTGTTGCCGTCGGCGCGTTATATTGTCTTTCACTGCGCCGATAGCTTTGGCAGCCATCCCTATTATGAATCGATTGATCTGGTCGATGCGCTGCACCCGCAGTCGATCCTCGCGTGGCGGATGAATGACGCGTCTCTTCCCGTAGCGCATGGCGCGCCAATCCGCCTGCGGGTCGAGCGGCAATTGGGCTACAAGCACGCGAAATATGTCATGCGGATCGAGGCGCGGAGCCGCATCGACACCCTTTACCGTGGCAAGGGCGGGTTTTGGGAAGATGACGTCGGCTATCAATGGTATGCGGGGATTTAGACCCGTATTCGATCACATTGAATCGTCATTGCGAGGAATGTAATGACGAAGCAATCCAGAGGCGGGGACGCTAAACTGGTTAGACAGGACTGGATTGCCGCGCAGCCTGGGGGCTGCTCGCAATGACGAAGTGTCCGATAACACTATAATGAATCGTCATTGCGAGGAATGTAATGACGAAGCAATCCAGAAGCGGTGCCATAGACTGGATTGCCACGGGGCTACGCCCCTCGCAATGACGAGGTGGTCCGATGATATGTCAACGCGGCCTATACCTCGCGCACCCGCAACATGGCTAGCCCGGCGATTGCCATCACCCCGGCGGCAAAGGCCATGGTGTAAATCGGTTCGGTCGGGAAATATGCCTTGACGATGCTGCCCATCACCGTCGCCACCAGCAATTGCGGCACGACGATGAAGATGTTGAACAGCCCCATATAGATGCCCAGTTTGGACTGCGGTAGCGCACTGGCGAGGATCGAGTAGGGCATAGCGAGGATCGACGCCCAAGCGATGCCGACGCCGATTTCGCTGAGCAACAGCCATATCGGATCGCTAATCAGGAAGAAGCTGGCATAGCCCAATGCGCCCGCCAGCAAGCACAGCATATGCGTTTTTGCCTTGCCATAGCGGCCCGCCAGCCACGGTAGCAGCGTCAAAGCGGCGATGGCGGCGACGCCATTATAGACGGCAAACATGATACCGACCCAATTACCCGCATCGTTAAACTGTGCCGATGTGTTGTCGGTGGTGTGAAAGAAATATTGCGCGACCACCGGGGTGGTGTTGATCCACATGATGAACAGCGCCGACCAGCTGAAAAATTGGGCGACGGCAAGCTGTTTCATCACCGGCGGCATGCCCGAAAAATCGCCGACGATATTGGTGAGGGCGCTGCTGCCCCGACCCGATTTGGCCAAGGCTATCGCCGCCATGCTGGCCGCGCCATAGCCGCCAAGCAGGCCACCGAGCAGATAGACTTCTTTTTCCAAGCGCAGCGGTGCCACCGACAATGCCACCACTAACCCCGCCATAATCCATAGACCGCTGGACAGATAAGAGCGCGCAGCCAGCGTGCGGATGGTCTGTTCGTCGCCCTGCGCAGGATCCTCACCCGCAAAATGGCGCAGTTCATCGGGGCTATATTCGCGTGTGGAAAAGACGGTACCAAGCACGGCGGCAAGCAGCGCCGCGCCGCCGAACCAGAAACTGTAGCGCACCGTATCGGGGATATGCCCGGGCGCAGCTATATTCGAGACGCCAAGTGCATCGAGCAACCACGGAAAAGCCGACCCCGCGACCGCGCCCGCGCCGATGAACGCGGTTTGCACGGCGTAACCGGCGGTGTGTTGATCTTTGTGCAGCATGTCGCCGACAAAGGCGCGGAACGGTTCCATCGACACATTCAGGCTGGCGTCGAGTATCCATAGCGCGAATGCAGCGGCAAACAGGACCGGCGCAAGCGGCATGTAAAAAAGCGCGGCGGCGGCGAGGATGGCTCCGGCGAGGAAATAGGGGCGGCGGCGGCCAAAGCGGCCCCAGGTGCGGTCCGAATAATGGCCGACGATCGGCTGAACCAACAGTCCGGTGAGCGGGGCGGCAATCCACAGCGCGGGCAGGTCATCAAGGCTGGTGCCCAGGTTAAGGAAAATCCGGCTCATATTGGCGTTTTGCAGGGCAAAGCCGATCTGGATGCCAAAAAAACCGAGGCTGATCATGGCGAGGCCCGCCCAGCTTTGACGCGGCTTTTCTATGCGAACGCCGTCGTTACGACCCGTGTCGTTCATAACTCTCTCCCTGAAAGGCGCATTTTCACGCTCTAGCTATTTGTTTTGCCGCGATTTCGGAGTTGCGGGATGTGCCATCCCACTTGAAATCGCTCTAGTTACATGGTGCTGGCAGAGAAGGGGGCGCGGGGCAACCGCGCTACATACGAATACAGTGCGAGGTTTCTGTCACCCGCTCACGTCATTGCGAGCGGAGCGAAGCAATCCAGAGCAGTTTACGCCACACTGGATTGCCGCGTCGGGCTGTCGCCCTCCTCGCAATGACGAAGAAAAGAGATTTCACGCGGAGACGCGAAGGCGCGAAGAAGGAGAAGGAGAAGGAAATTATCCCCCTCCCCCCCCCTTCGNNGGGGGGGGGGGGGAGGTGTTTTTGTAGCCCTATCCCGACGAGGCGCGCACCACCAGCCGCGCGGGGATGGTTTCGCTGGCCGCGTGCCCATCGTGGATCAATTCGTGTAATTTGGTGACGAGCAATTCGCCCGCCGCCTGCACGTCCTGCACCACCGTGGTCAGCGGCGGGTTGGTGAAACTGGCGGCGAGGATGTCGTCAAACCCGCTTAGCGCAACATCGCCGGGGACGCTAAGGCCCGCTTCGCGCAGCACGCGCAATGCGCCGATGGCAATCATGTCGCTGGCACAGACGATGGCGTCAAAAGGCGCCCCGCGCGCGATCAATGTTCGCACGGCTTCGCCGCCAGCCGATTCGGCATTGGATGCATCGACTTGCAGACGCGGGTCGGTGGCGAGTCCTGCGCCAACCATGGCATCACCATAGCCGGCATATCGTTCAAGAAACTCAGGCGCTCCTGTGTCGATTGCACCGATGAACGCGATAGCCCTGCGCCCCTGGTCGATCAGATGCTGGGTGACGCAACGCCCGCCCTCGAAATTGTCACAGCCAACGACCACTTCCGGTTGCCCGGCGACTTCCGACCCCCAACGGACGAAATGCGTGCCCTGTAGCGCCAGCCCCGCCAGCCGTTCCTGATAGTGACGATAGTCGCCGTAACCGAGCAGGATGAGGCCATCGGCCTTGCGGCTATCCTCGTAGTCGGTGTGCCAATCGCTCGATAATTGTTGAAACGATACCAACAAGTCATAGCCGCGCCGCGCCGATGCGCGTGTGATAGAGCCGAGCATCGCAAGGAAGAAGGGGTTGATCATGCTGTCGTCGGGGGTTGGGTCTTCGAACAGGAGCAGCGCCAAGGTGTTGCTGTGGCGGCTGCGCAGGTTTGATGCGTTCTTGTCGACCTTGTAATTCAATTGCCGCGCAATTTCGTGGATGCGGTTGCGCGTGACCAGATTGACGGTGGGGCTGTTGCGCAGGGCGCGGGACACCGTCGGCTGTGACACCCCCGCCAGTTCGGCTATATCAAAGGACGTTGGCTTGCCTGCCAAGATACTATCCTGACCCCCGACTCCGTTCCCGCTTTCCCTTGTCAGCGGCTTGAATACGCCACCGCCTGTATATAGACGGTTTGAATACGTATGTGCCAAGCTTCCATTCCAAGAGCAAGCGCCGCATTGAGGCCGCGATACACGACCACCTCTGCAATCGGGGGCCAATATGGCGACTGACAGGGGTGGCGGGTCAAGGGAGTAGAGTATGAACCGGTCTCGCACCATTGGGCGTGTGCGCTTTGCGCGCAGCGCCAGCGCACTTTCGCTAGCCGCCGCTTTGGCTTTCAGCACATCCGCCTTTGCGCAAACGGCCGACGCCGCTGCCGAAGAAGACAATGAAGATATTGTTGTTACCGGCTATGCCGCCAGCCTTGAAAACGCCCAGCGCGTCAAGCAAGACGCGCCGGTTATTGCCGAAGCATTTTCCGCCGAAGATATTGGCAAGCTGCCTGACGTGTCGATCGCGGAAACGCTCGGTCGCCTTCCCGGCCTCGCCACGCAGCGCCTCGACGGGCGCAGTCAGGTGCTCTCTATCCGTGGCCTTGGTCCTGACTTTTCAACCACCATGCTGAATGGCCGCGAACAGGTGTCGTCGAGCGACAATCGCGGCGTTGAATATGACCAGTATCCCGGCGAACTGATCAGCTCAGGTCTTGTTTACAAAACGCCTTTCGCGGGCCTCGTTGGCCAAGGCCTTGCCGGCACGGTTGACCTCAGGACCGTTCGTCCGCTCTCCAGAAACGAGCGCATTCTGTCGGTCAGCGCGCGGTATGAGTTCAACGAAGATGGTTCGCTTAACCCTGATTCTCCGGGCAATGGCTACCGTGGCACTGCGACCTATGTCGATCAGTTTGCCAATGACACCATTGGCCTTGCGCTTGGCGTTGCCTATCAGTCGTCACCCAGCCAGATTGAAACCTTCACTGCTTGGGGTTATCCGACCACTGGCACAGGCGATTTCATCATCGGTGGTGCCAAGCCTTTTGTGAAATCGACCGACCTTAACCGCTTGGGCGTATTTGGAACGCTTGAGTTTGAACCTTTTGAAGGGTTGAATTCGGCCATCGATGTCTATTATTCAGACTATTCGGAAAGGCAGCGTCTGCGCGGTATCGAATTTCCGATGTATTGGTCAGGCGCAACACTTTCCGGCACGACAGTAAGCGACGGTTTGGTAACCGCAGGCACCTTTGCCCCGGTTAACGGCGTTGTCCGCAACGACTATAAGCGCAAAGATACCGAAGTCATCGCACTGGGCTGGAACACGACCTATGAGAATGACGACCTCGTCGTCGGTCTCGACCTTAGCTATTCGCGTGCGAATCGCCAGATTGACGATATCGAATCTTACAGCGGCACCGGCTATGGCACCGCAGCTCCAGGCAGCACGCTTGGCTTCACGCGTAGGCCCAACGGCACTTTCGGGTTCAGTTCGTCGGTAGACTATGGCGGCGCAGCAATCGTCCTGACCGACCCACAGGGTTGGGGCGGCGGCAACAATGTTGTGCAGGGCGGCTTCATCAACGCGCCCGACACCATTGATGAATTGTTTCAGATACGCGGTTCAACGAAACTGAAATTCGATTCAAATATCTTCGACGGGCTTGAATTGGGCGTCAACTATTCCGGACGTTCAAAAGAGCGTGAAATCAACCAGAATTTCCTGACCCTTCGCGGGCCAACGTCGAGCCTGTCCGGCGGTGCGGTGCGCACTGCGCCGATTCCGGCGAATGCGTTGCTTGGCAGCCGAACCGGGCTTGGTTTCCTAGGCCTGCCCAATCAGATAACCTATGATCCGCTGGTGTTGATCCGCGACGGCGTTTATACATTGGTTCCGGTTCTCAATTCATCCTTCTCGGTTCCGCAGAACTGGACGGTTGAAGAGGATGTCTGGACCGGTTGGGCACGCCTTGACATTGACGCAGGCTGGGTGACCGGCAATATTGGCGTGCAATATGTCCAGACCGACCAGCGATCGACCGGCTATCGTATCCAGACGGGCAGTACAACAGCATTTGTTCCGGTTGTCGTCGATGCCAGCTACAACCACTTCCTGCCCAGCCTGAACCTTAACTTCAGGATTGGCGAGAATACGCAGCTGCGCTTCGGTGCGGCCCGCACTCTGGCTCGTGCCCGCATGGATCAGTTGAACGCGAGCCTTTCGCCCAGCGTCAACATCACCCGGCTGACGTCAGTCAATCCGCTGACCTCGGCGTTCAGCGCATCTGGCGGCAATCCGCGTCTGCGGCCCTATATTTCCGACGGCATCGATTTGTCGCTTGAGCATTATTTCGACGGCGGTGGCTATGTCTCGGTCGCTGGCTATTACAAGGATCTCAAGGACTATGTGAACCCGAACGACTCGTTTCTCACCGATTTCTCTTATCTGATCGCAACCGAATTGACCCCGGCACAGGCGGCAATCCTCGGTACGCCGATCGGGCTTACATCTGGACCAACAAACAACGCCGAGGGTTCGATCAGGGGCATCGAGGCAACAGTGTCATTGCCGTTCAGCAGCTTCTTTGAACCGCTTAGGGGCTTTGGCTTCCAAACCAGCGGCTCCTATACCGACAGCAGCGTTGGTCCGCTGAACTCGACCCCGGCCCAACGCTATACCGTGCCGGGCCTGTCCAAATGGGTTGTCAACTCGACTGTCTATTTTGAACGATCCGGCTTTGAGGCCCGTGTCAGCCATCGGTATCGCTCGTCGTTCCTAGCGGAAATCTCGGCGATTTCTTCGACCCGCGAGTTTCAAACTGCCAAGGCGGAATCGATCTTCGATGCGCAGATTGGTTACCGCTTCCAGTCAGGCGCGCTCGAAGGGCTGAGTCTGACTCTGCAAGGACTGAACCTGACCAACACGCCGTTCGTTACTTATGAAAACGGTGATCCGCGCCGCGTTCGCAACTACGAAACCTATGGCCGCACCTATCTGATCGGCGCGGCCTATAGATTTTAAACCCAAAAGCGATTTCGAAGTCAGGCGGGCACGCCTGACGACTCGCAAAACGCGGTAAAACAATGGCCTAGAGTGCTCGCTTTGATGTAATCAAAGTCGGCACGCTAGTGGAGACGTGCAGAGCCCCCGCTAACGCTAAGTCTGGCGGGGGTTCTCTTTGAACAGGCCAAGGCAATGTCAGAACGCCCCGTCAAAACGATCACCATCGTCGGTGGCGGCACCGCTGGGTGGATGACAGCGGCTGCGCTTGCAAGGTTTCTGCGGCGTGGCTGGCGGGTCACGCTCGTCGAATCGGACGCCATCGGCACCATCGGGGTCGGTGAGGCGACCATTCCGCAAATCCGCCATTTCAATGCCGCGCTCGACATTGACGAACAGGATTTTATGCGTGCATGCCAAGGCAGTTACAAGCTGGGCATCGCGTTTGAGGGGTGGCGCGCGCCCGATCATCGCTACATGCACGCTTTTGGCGGCATTGGTCGCGGTTTGGGGCTGCTGCCTTTCTATCATTACTGGCTGGTCGGACGCGGCGATGAAGCCAGCACGGGTGAGGACAGCCTCGATGCGTTTAGCGTAGCGGCACAGGCCGCCTATGCCGGACGCTTTGCGCTGCCCGATCCAGTGCGTCCGGCCACGGTGGGCGAGCATAGCTATGCCTTTCATTTCGATGCGACGCTTTATGCCGCTTACCTGCGCCAGCGCGCCGAAGCCGGCGGGGTGACGCGTATCGAGGGGCGCATCACCCATGTGGAACGCGATGGGGCAAGCGGCGATATTTCCGCGCTGGTGCTTGAAAATGGAGCGCGCGTCGGCGGCGATCTGTTCATCGACTGTTCGGGCATGGCCGCCCTGTTGATCGAGCGCGAGCTTGACGCCGGATTTGAAGACTGGGGCCACTGGTTGCCGTGCGACCGCGCGCTGGCGGTGCCAAGCAGCCATGGCGGGCCGATCATGCCCTATACGCGCTCGATAGCGCGGCCCGCAGGCTGGCAGTGGCAAATCCCGTTGCAGCACCGCGTTGGCAACGGCCATGTCTATTCGAGCCGCTATATGTCCGATGACGAAGCGGCGGCACTCTTGCTGGCCAACCTGCCGGGTGAAGCACTTGCCGAGCCGCGCCTTATACCGTTCGCTGCTGGCCGCAGACGCAAAATCTGGTCGCACAATGTCATCGCTATTGGCCTGTCGAGCGGGTTTTTGGAGCCGCTGGAATCGACGAGCATCCACTTGATCCATTCGGGCATCGAGCGGCTGTTGCAACGGCTGCCGACCACGCACCCCGGCGTGGCCGAACGCGCCGCCTATAATGAGGATGCGAGGGCGGAGATGGAGAGCATCCGTGACTTCATCATCCTCCATTACCACGCGAATGGTCGCGATGAAGTGTTTTGGCGGGAACGGCGCGAAACACCAGCGCCCGAAACTCTGGTCGAACGCGTCGATTTGTTCCGTGAATGTGGGCGCATCAACCGGCACGCCAATGAGCTGTTCACCGAACTGGCTTGGCAACAAGTGCTGATTGGGCAGGGCATCGTTCCGCAGACAGTGCACCCGCTTGCCCATCAAATCAGCGTCGCTGAGCTTGCCACCTTCATTGAAACGACACGCCGCGCGGTTAGCCACAGCGCCGCTGCCATGCCAACCCACGCCGATTTCATCGCGCGCAATTGCGCCACAGGAGTTCCCTCATGATCGCTCGTAAGACAGTCTCTGCATGTTTGGGCGCAGCATTTTTGCTGAGTGGTTGCGCGATGGCGCGCGCACAGGTGCCAAGTGCCCCCGTGGCAAGCGGTGCAGTGCCGCTATCTTCGGTACGCGAGCGCTTGCCCGAGGACGAGGTAATCTATTTCGTGCTGCCAGACCGTTTTGCCAATGGCGATACGGCCAATGATGCGGGCGGCATTGCGGGCGGGCCGATGCAATCGGGCTATGACCCGACCCATAAGGGGTTTTACCACGGCGGCGATTTACGCGGGCTGATGGGGCAGCTTGATTATATCCAAGGACTGGGTGCGACCGCAATATGGCTGGCCCCCGTGTTCGAGAATAAGCCGGTGCAAGGCGGCCCCGGTGAGGAAAGCGCAGGTTATCACGGCTATTGGGTAACCGATTTCACGCGTGTGGACCCACATTTGGGCACTGAAGCAGATTTTCGTGCGTTGGTCGATGCGGCGCATGCGCGTGGGATGAAGGTCTATATGGACATCATCACCAACCATAGCGCCGATGTCATCCAATATGCCGAATGCCCGACAAGCGCCTGCCCCTATCGCAGCATCGCCGATTATCCGACAAGGGCCTATACCCCCGTCGTCCCAGCAGGCGAAGCAGGGGTGAAGGTGCCAGCGTGGCTCAACGACCCCGTCTATTACCATAATCGCGGCAATTCGACCTTTCGCGGCGAAAGCTCATTGATGGGCGATTTTGTCGGCCTTGACGATCTGGCGACAGAGGATCCGCGCGTTGTCGCCGGGATGATCGACATCTATGCCGACTGGATCGATCGCTTCGGTGTCGATGGCTACCGCGTCGATACCGCACGGCATGTCAACGCAGAGTTTTGGCAGGCGTTCGTCCCCGCGATATTGGAACGCGCCCGTGCGCGCGGCATCCCCAATTTTCACATTTTCGGTGAAGTCGCCAATGATGGGATCGACCCCGGCTATCTGGCACGGCACACTATCGTTGATGGCTTTCCCGCCGTGCTCGACTTTGCCTTCATGGCCAGCATCCACGCCACCGTGGCGGGCGGCCAGGGCCATGAGGCGTTTGACCGGCTGTTTCGCGGGGACGCGCTGTATCGCGGCGGTGAAATGGCGGCGCTCAGGCTGCCGACCTTTTTGGGCAATCACGACGCGGGGCGTTTTGCGACCTTTGTCGCGCGCGGCAACCCCAATGCCAGCGATGCCGAGCGACTGGCACGGGTGCGGCTGGGCCACGCGATGATGCTGACGATGCGCGGGGTGCCGACCGTCTATTATGGTGATGAGCAGGGCTTTGTCGGTGACGGCGGCGATCAAGATGCACGCGAGGACATGTTCCCCAGCCGCGTTGCCAGTTATAATGACAATGATTTGATCGGGACAGCGGCCACCACCGCAAGTGCCAATTTTGACACAGGCCACCCGCTCTATCGCACCATATCCGAGCTATCGGCGATCCGGCGCAACCATCCGGCATTGACGCGCGGACGGCAGATTTTGCGTAATTTCAGCGAGACGCCGGGCATTGTCGCCATATCGCGGATCGACCCGGTGACGGGGCGTGAGGTGGTGGCGGTGTTCAACACGTCGCCGAGCGCGCAATCGGGTAACATCATCGTTGACCGCGCCACCACGCGCTTTACTGCGCTGGCTGGGAATTGCCCTGCGTCTGTGCGCGTGGCTGGAAGCGCTGCCATTACGCTTCCTGCCTTTGGTTATATGATTTGTGCTGCGGAGCCGAACGAGTGAACGTCATTTCTCCCCAGCCGCAACCATCAAGCGAAACGGCGGCGGCCACCCCGTGGTGGCGCGGTGCGTCAATCTATCAGATTTATCCGCGCAGCTTTGCCGATTCCAATGGTGATGGTATTGGCGATTTGCCCGGCATTACGGGTCAGCTTGCCTATGTCGCGGACCTTGGCGTCGATGCGGTGTGGATTTCGCCCTTTTACACCAGCCCGATGTGCGATTTCGGCTATGATATAGCGGATTATCGCGGGGTTGATCCGATATTCGGAACGATGGCCGATTTTGACGCTCTCGTTGCGAAAGCGCATGGTCTTGGCCTCAAATTATTGGTCGATCAGGTCTATTCGCACACGTCCGACCAGCATGAGTGGTTTGTGACAAGCCGGTCAAACCGCACCAATGCCAAGGCCGATTGGTATGTGTGGGCCGACGCCAAGCCCGATGGTTCGCCGCCCAGCAACTGGCAATCGGTGTTCGGCGGACCGGCGTGGCGGTGGGACGCGCGGCGCGGGCAATATTATCTCCATAATTTCCTGGCGGAGCAGCCGCAGCTCAATGGCCACAACCCCGATGTGCAGGACGCGCTGCTCGACGTTGCGCGGTTCTGGCTTGATCGCGGCGTCGATGGATTTCGCGTCGATGCGATCAATTTCGCGATGCACGACCCGCAATTGCGGGACAACCCGCCCGCACCCGACGATGGTCGTGCGCGGACCCGGCCGTTTAATTTCCAGCAACATCTGTATAACCAGAGCCATCCCGATATTCCGTATTTTATCAAGCGATTGCGCGCTCTTACGGACAGTTATGAGGCGATTTTCACGGTGGCCGAGGTTGGCGGACCGGACCCGCAAGCGGAAATGCATGCGTTCACCAGCGGTGATGCGCATTTCAACAGCGCCTATAGTTTTGACTTTCTCTACGCCGAACAATTGACCCCGGCGCTGGTCCGCGATGCATTGGCGCAATGGCAGGGCGGCGGCGATGAAGGCTGGCCAAGCTGGGCCTTTGCCAACCATGATGCGCCGCGCTGGATCAGCCGCTGGGCGCCCGCCCATGCCCGCGCCGCCTATGCGCGGATGGTGATGGCCCTGTTCATTGCGCTGCGCGGGAACATCATCCTGTGGCAGGGCGAGGAATTGGGGCTGACGCAGGTGGAGATAGAGTATGAGCGCCTGCAAGACCCCGAAGCCATCGCCAATTGGCCGTTGACGTTGAGCCGCGATGGATCGCGCACGCCGATGGTGTGGTGCGACACGGCGCCGCATGGCGGTTTTTCAAGCGGCGAGCCGTGGCTGCCAATCGGCGACGATCACCTTGCTCTGGCTGTTTCGCAGCAGACGGGTGATGACGGATCGCTGCTTGAACTGACGCGGCACCTGCTGGGCGTGCGACAAGCGAATGCCGCATTGTGTCTGGGCAGTATGACGGTGGAAACGGGATGTGAAAATCTGTTGCGGTTTCACCGTGACCATGACGGGCAACATTTGGTTTGCGCCTATAATATGGGCGCGGAGCCACTGCTTTGGTCCGGTCCAAACGGAAATATACTGGTCAGCGTCAATGGTGCGACCACCGATCATCTGCCTGCCTATAGCGGGATCATCATCGAAATCACCTAGGGGACACGCAATGATATTGTCGGCACGCAATCTGTTTCGCTTCATCGCACTATGCCTCGCCGCGTTGATGATCGCCCCCGCACAGGCGCAGCAAAGCGTCAGCGCAGCGTCGCCCGACGGCAGCATCAGTTTGACGGTTGCCGTTAATGGCGAGGGCCGCCCAAGCTATAGCATCAGCCGGAATGGCGCGGTGTTGCTTGCCCCGTCGCGGCTGGGTTTCCTGTTCACCGATGCGCTGGCATTTGATCGCGGGCTGGCCATAGAAAGTCACAGCCAAACGAGCGTTGATACGCGCTGGGAACAGCCATGGGGTGAGCGGCGTTTTGTCCGTGACCATCATAATGAATTGCTGGTGGTGCTGCGCGAAGGGGCCGATGCGCATCGCCGCATCGCGGTGCGGTTTCGCCTGTTCGATGACGGCGTTGGTTTTCGCTACGAGTTCCTCGACCAAGCGGGTTGGGGCACCGTCCATATTCAGGACGAGCTGACCGAGTTCAATATCGCGCCGCACGGCACCGCATGGTGGATCACCGGCGGCGATTGGAACCGTTACGAGCAAATCTATCAGCGCACCGAAATTGATGCGGTATCGACCGCGCACACGCCGATTACCATGCGGCTGGACGATGGCACGCATCTGGCGTTCCACGAAGCCGCGCTGGTTGATTATGCAGCGATGTGGTTTCGCCGTGTCGATGGACGGAGGTTCAAAGCGACGCTGTCGCCATCCTCCACCGCCGCACGGGTGACACGCCTAGCGCCGTTCACGACACCGTGGCGCAGCATCCGCATAGCGGGCAATGCAGCGGGGCTGGTCGAAAGCGATCTGGAACTCAACCTCAATGAACCCAATCGCTTGGGCGATGTTAGCTGGGTTCGCCCGTATAAATATATCGGCATCTGGTGGGACATGCACCTCGACAACTGGAGCTGGGCGTCGGGTGCGCGGCACGGTGCGACGACAGAGCATACCCGCCGTTACATCGACTTTGCCGCCGCGCACGGATTTCGCGGTGTATTGGTTGAGGGGTGGAATGTCGGTTGGGACGGCAATTGGTTCGGTCATGGCGATGACTATAGCTTTACCCGCCCCTATCCCGATTTCGATATAGAAGGGCTGGCCGCTTATGGCCGGGCGCGCGGAGTGCGCCTGATTGGCCACCATGAGACGGGCGGCAATATCGCCAATTATGAGAGTCAGTTGGAAGACGCGATGGCGCTGTATGAGCGGCTGGGGATCGACAGCGTCAAAACCGGCTATGTCGCCGATGCGGGCGGGATTATCAGCCGCAATGCTGCGGGCGCACTGGCGATGGAGTGGCATGACGGGCAGGTGATGAGCCGCCACCATTTGAATGTCGTTGAAACGGCGGCGCGCCACCATGTCATGGTCAACCCGCATGAGCCGATCAAGGACACAGGGCTGCGCCGCACTTACCCCAATTGGGTGGCACGCGAAGGGGCGCGCGGCGCGGAATATGATGCGTGGGGCGAGCCGGGCAATGATGTCGATCATATCCCGACGCTGGTCTATACACGGATGCTGTCGGGCCCGATGGATTATACGCCGGGCGTGCTGAGTTTGCAGGGGCGCGGCGGCCGTCCGATCAGCTCGACTCTGGCGCGGCAGCTTGCGCTATATCTGACCATCTATAGCCCGATCCAGATGGCGGCGGACCGTATCGAGAATCTGGAGCGGTTCCCCCGCGAACTGGCGTTTATTTCGGCCGTCCCAACCGATTGGGAGGACAGCCGGTTGATCGACGGTGCGGTGGGCGATTATGTGCTGTTTCGGCGCAAGGACCGCAATAGCGCGGACTGGTATGTCGGCGGCGTTACTGATGGCGATGCGCGCGATTTTGAAGTCGCGCTCGATTTTCTGCTCGTGGGTCAGCGCTATCGGATGACCATCTATCGCGACGGACCTGACGCCGATTATCGCACCGCGAACCGTGGCCAGATCGTCATCGAGGAACGGATCGTCAATTCGACCAGCCGTGTCGCGCTGCACATGGCGCCGGGCGGCGGGGTTGCGGTGCGGCTGACCCCCGCCAGCCAGACACGCGCGCGGCGGTGAGCTTACGGCGCGCTATCACTGAAAAGCCGCTGCGCATCGTCATCGTTGGCGGCGGCACGGCGGGGTGGATGGCGGCGTCGCTGATGGCGCATCACTGGGGCGCAGCTGCACAGGTGACGGTGCTGGAGAGCCCCGACATCGGTATTATCGGGGTGGGTGAGGGATCAACCCCGCAGTTCAAGGCATTTTTCGACAGGCTCGGTATCGCCGAAGCGACATGGATGCCGCAGTGCAACGCCACCTATAAAGCGGGTATCCGCTTTGTCGGCTGGTCAGCGCGGCCGGGCTATGAGAGTTATTTTCATCCCTTTGCCACCGCACTCGATAGCCACACCGCCCCCGCTTTTTTCTTTAACAGCCGCGCACGGCGGACGGGACGCGACGTGTGCGCGCATGGCGACCGTTTCTTTGTGTCACAGCGATTGGCGGCGATGCGGCTGTGCCCGATACCGGCCGATAATTTCCCCTTTGCGATTGGCTATGGCTATCATTTCGACGCGACATTGGTGGGGCGGTTTTTGCGGGGCCATGCCACCGCCAAGCTCGGCGTCACCTATTTGGAGCGAACGGTGGCGTCGGTCAGGCTGGCGGAAGACGGCAGCATCGCGGAGCTTGCTTGCGACAATGGGGAGCGATTTGCAGGCGATATATTCGTTGATGCCAGTGGCTTTCGCGGGCTTTTGATTCAGCAAGCGCTGGGCGAGCCGTTCATCGCCTTTGCCGATAATTTGTTCAACGACCGCGCCGTCGCCATCCCGACCCCGCATGATGCAGAAGGCGGCCTGCCGTGCGAAACCCGCAGCACCGCGCTATCGGCCGGATGGGCATGGGCTATCCCGCTGACGAACCGCACCGGCAATGGCTATGTCTATAGCTCGCGCTATTTGAGCGCGGAGCAAGCCGAAGCCGAATTGCGCGGCCATTTGGGCGTTGGCGATGAAGACGAGGCGCGGCATTTGTCGATGAATGTCGGGCGGGTTGCGCGCAGCTGGGTCAAAAACTGCCTTGCGGCGGGGCTAAGCCAAGGGTTTATCGAACCGCTGGAAGCCACCGCGCTGCATATCGTCCAGGCGACGGTCGAGGGGTTCATCGCCGCCTATGACGCCTCTCATGGGCCAGATGGAGGTGACGCCGAACGCGATGTGTTTAACGAGCGGATAGGCGCGCGTTATGATGGCATCCGCGACTATATCGTCGCGCATTACCGCATGAACGGACGGACCGACACGCCCTATTGGCGCGACAATGCCGCCAACCAAAATCTGTCGGATAATCTCAAAGCCGTGATGACCGCTTGGTTCACCGGGGCGGATATGGAGGCGGAAATCGCGCGGCTGGGGATCGGCGGATATTATGGTGCGCTGAGCTGGCATTGCCTGCTGGCGGGCTATGGCCAGTTTCCCGATGACGCCAAGATGGTGCCGCCAGAAGCGGGGCTGCCGCTGGCCGATATGACGGCGATCGACCATTTCATTTCGCGGTGCATTCGTAATTTCATTGACCATGATGCAGCGATTACGGCATTGTCTCGCACAAATAGATAAAAGAGGGAGAGAAAAATGGCCGCACCTATACCCAATAGCGCTCCGACTGGAAGCGCTTCCGCCATCAAAGGCAATGCCCTACCGCTACTGATTTTGGTGGTCGCGGTGTTTTTCCTGCTTGGCGGGGTCACCAACATCAATGATGTGCTGATCCCCAAGCTGAAAGGCCTTTTCAGCCTGAGCAATTTCGAGGCGAACCTCGTTCAGTTCGCCTTCTTCACCAGCTATGCGCTGTTTTCGATCCCCGCAGGGATGCTGGTAGCAAAGCTCGGTTATATGCGCAGCTTTACCGTTGGCTTCCTTGTCGTCGCGGCGGGGGCATTGCTATTCATCCCGGCAGCAAGTTCGGGCGTGTTCATCAGCTTTCTGGCGGCGCTGTTCGTCGTCGGCGGCGGCATCACGCTGTTGCAAGTTGGTATGAACCCCGTTGTGATTGCGCTTGGTGCCCCCGAAACCGCGCATAGCAGGCTGACGTTCGCGCAATTTTTCAACTCACTCGGCGTGTTCCTGATGATCTATGGCGGCGCCGAATTGTTGTTGGGTAAGGGCAGTAGCGTTGACCCCGCGACATTGAGCGGCGACGCGCTCAATCAATATCGCGTCACCGAAAGCGCGGTGATCGGCCAGGCCTATTTCTGGGTTGCGGCGTTCCTAGCGGCCATCGCGCTGATATTTTGGCTACGCCGCCGCGCGCTTGACCACACTAAGGCCGAACAAGTGCAATTGGCCGGAACATGGTCATTGTTCGTCAACAATCCACGTGTTCGTTTCGGCGCGCTGTGCATTTTCATGTATGTCGGAGCCGAGGTTGCCATCGGCAGTAACCTTATCAACTATCTCTCCGGCGACGCGCATGTTGCGGGCGACGGGGTGATGGGGATTGATGCGCTCGCCGCTGGAAAGCTGCTTGCCGCTTACTGGGGCGGCGCGATGGTTGGCCGTGCAGTCGGCGGAATTGTCCTGCGGTTATTGCCGCCGGGCCGCGTGCTGTGGGCCTATGCGACATTTGCCATACTGATGATCGCCATTTCGGCATTCGCTACGGGCGCACTGTCAGGATATACGTTGGTTGCTGTTGGCTTCTTCAACTCGCTGATGTTCCCGACGATTTTCAGCCTCGGCACCGAAGGGCTGACCGACGAAGCACCAAAAGCATCGGGGATCATGTGCACCGCGATTGTCGGCGGGGCGTTGGTGCCGCCGCTGTTCGGCTGGGTCACGGACGTTTCGTCGATCCAGATGGCGTTGATCGTTCCGGTTGTCTGCTATGCAATTATCGGCAGTTTTGGCCTGTGGGCGCTGAAGCAAAGCCGCGCAGGGGCGTGATGCTATTCCCCTCTCCCGCAAGGGGAGAGGGGATGCGCGTTGACCATTCGCATACGAATAACGCCCCGCATGGATAGGCATTGCGGGGCGTTACTCTGTTGCGTGGGCGCGCTTTTCGGTTAACAGCTATGGCAACATTTGGAGCGCAATGGGCATGGCATTTGTTTCCGACCGACTGATATTGTTCGGCGCGACGGGCGACCTCGCAAAGCGGATGCTGTTGCCATCGCTGGCGGCGCTGCATGCCGACAAGTTGGTGGCGGATGATTTGCGGATCATCGGCACGGCGCGGACCGCGCATGATGACGCCAGTTTTCGCGCCTTTGCCCGCGCTGCGCTCGACGAGTTTTTGCCCGTAGGCCAGTTGGATGAGGGCGACATAGCGCGCTTTCTTGAGCGGCTAAGCTATCAGCCGCTTGATGCGTCACAGAGCGAAGGGTTCGCTGCGCTGGCGGCCAAGGTGGGCGAGGTAAAGCGCGGGCTGTCGATTTTTCTGTCAACCGCGCCGTCGCTGTTTGAGCCGACCATCGCCGGATTGGCGGGTGCCGGCCTCGCGGGGGACAATGTCCGTATCGGCCTCGAAAAGCCGCTGGGCATTGATTTGGCGTCGAGTAAAGTCATCAATGACGCGGTAGGCGCTGTGTTCACCGAGGACCGTATTTTCCGCATCGACCATTATCTGGGCAAGGAAACGGTGCAGAATCTGCTGGCATTACGCTTTGCCAATATCCTGTTCGAGCCGCTGTGGAACGCCACGCATATCGAGCATATGCAGATTACGGTTGCCGAGACGGTGGGCTTGGAAGGACGCGTCGGCTTTTATGATGGCGCTGGCGCGTTGCGCGATATGATGCAGAACCATATGCTGCAACTGCTGGCGCTGGTGGCGATGGAGCCGCCAGCTAAGTTCGACGCGACCGCCATCCGCGATGAAAAGGTCAAGGTGCTGCGCTCGCTGCGTCCGTTGATGACGGGCGACAGCGTGACCGGCCAATATCGCGCGGGGTCGGTTGGCGGCGCTGATGTGCCAGGCTATGACGAGGAATTGGGCAAGGGCAGCGACACCGAAACATTTGTGGCGGTCAAGGCGCATATTGACAATTGGCGTTGGAAGGGCGTGCCCTTTTTCATGCGTACGGGAAAGAGGCTGCCCGAACGCAAGACCGAAATCGTCATCCAATTCAAAGCGGTGCCGCACAGTATTTTTGCCGAACTTGGCGCGGCAACGGTGCCTAACCGCCTGATTATCGGTATCCAGCCGCGCGAGAATATCCGCCTGAGCGTGATGGCCAAGGTACCTGGCCTCGACCGTGGCGGCGTGCGCCTGCGCGAAGTGCCGCTCGACATTTCGATGCCCGATGCCTTTGCCGGGCCAAAGCGGCGGATCGCCTATGAGCGACTGTTGCTCGACCTGATCGAAGGCGAGCAGACTTTGTTCGTGCGGCGTGATGAGGTTGAGGCGCAATGGAACTGGGTCGATGCCATCCGCGCAGGTTGGGCCAGTGACGCAGTGAAACCGCACGATTATGGTGCGGGCTGTTGGGGACCAGAGGCGGCGAGCGAGCTGACGCAGCGCGATGGAGCTAGCTGGCATGAGTGAGCCAATCGTCACCGTCGATATTGGCGGCACCCATGCGCGGTTCGCGTTGGCTGAGGTCGCGGATGGGCGCGTGGTGTCGCTGGGACAAAGCGTGACGCTCAAAACCGCCGAGCATGCCAGCCTGCAAACCGCGTGGGAGGATTTCGGGCGGCAGGTTGGGGGGGCATTGCCGCGCGCCGCCGCGATTGCGATAGCCGGGCCGATACGCGGCGAAGTGCTGAAATTGACGAACAATCCGTGGATCATTCGCCCAGCCTTGATCGAGGAAAAGCTGGGGGTTGACCGTTTTGCTCTGGTCAATGATTTTGAGGCGGTCGGCCATGCGGTGGCGCAAGCGGACGGTGAGCATTTCCTGCACCTGACCGGCCCCGAAGAGCCGTTGCCGCCGAGCGGCACGATCAGCATTATCGGCCCCGGCACCGGCCTTGGCGTGGCGCATGTGTGGCGCGGCGGTGCGAAGGGCGTGGGAACCTATCATGTCCAAGCGACCGAGGGCGGGCATGTCGATTTTGCGCCGCTCGACGTGATTGATGATGCGTTGTTGAAGGCGCTGCGTCAGCGCTATCGCCGGGTGTCGGTGGAACGCGTGGTCGCTGGACCAGCGCTGGCCGACATATATGCGACGCTGGCCGCCATCGAAGGACGCGCGGTATTGGCGATGGAAGATAAGGCGCTGTGGGCGCTGGCCATTGATGGGACGGACAGCCTAGCCGCCGCCGCCGCCGACCGTTTCTGTATGGCGCTGGGCAGTGTTGCGGGCGATATTGCACTGGCACAAGGCGGCGGCGGCGTCGTGATTGCCGGCGGGCTGGGCCTGCGGATAAAGGATATTCTCGTGCGGTCCGGCTTTGCCGAACGGTTCCGCGCCAAGGGGCGGTTTGTGGAATTGATGGCGTCGCTCCCCGTCAAGCTTATCACCCACCCGGAGCCCGGCCTGTTTGGTGCTGCGGCCGCCTTTGCCCGGAGTCACACCTAATGCCCGCATCCATTCGCCAGATCATGCAGACGTCGCCCGTCATTCCGGTGCTGGTGATCGACGATGTT